>Kit_p2__coassemble_2695_pt1 | contig 9937 bp, 4 predicted proteins | sample Kit_p2__metabat2_high_PE_035 | metagenome-assembled genome bin Kit_p2 | reverse complement strand
AGAATACATATGAATGATATCTTGGTTATTGGGTTAGGTGTAATGGGAAGTAACCTAGCCTTAAATATTGCAGATCACAACTTTAATGTTGCAGTGTATAATCGAACCCAAGAATTAACACAGAAATTTTTAAATAATAATTCCCATTCAAATATTCATGCTTATTTTTCTTTAAAGGAAGCAATTCAATCATTAACAAAACCGCGTAAGGTAATGGTGATGGTTAGTGCAGGTGAGGCTGTTGACTGGGTCATTGATCAAGTAGTGAATTATTTAAATGAAAATGATATTGTGATGGATGGTGGAAATTCATATTATCAAGATACAATTAAGCGCGAAACATATTTAAAAGATAAAGGAATCATTTATTACGGTATTGGGATTAGTGGTGGTGCTTATGGGGCACGTCATGGTGCAAGTATGATGGTTGGTGGTGATTTAGCAAATTACCCGTTAATTGAACCAATCATTAACGCGATTGGTGCGCTTACGCGTGATGGAACACGTTGTGCAGCGTATATGGGAAGTGATGGTGCGGGGCACTTCGTTAAAATGATACATAATGGCATTGAATATGGGGATATGCAATTAATTGTAGAAAGTTACCTTTTATTGCGTCAAGGTTTAATGCTGGATAATGCATCCATTGCTGCTATTTATAAAAAGTGGAATAATGGTGAATTGAATAGTTATCTATTAAAAATAAGTGAACGCATTCTCATTGAAAAAGATCCATTAACAGGTAGTAATTTGATTGATTGTATCTTAGATGTTGCATCGCAAAAGGGTACGGGTAAATGGAGCAGTCAAGTAGCTTTTGATTTAGGGTGCAATGCGAGTAATATACAAGCGGCAACCAATGCACGGATTATTTCAAATGAGTCATACTTGCGCAATGCGTATAAGAACAATTCTTACAATCATAAGGCAATGGAAGGTGAAGCGTTATCGGACTTTATTGAAGTGATACGTAAAGCACTGTATTTAGCCAGAGTAGTTACGTATGCTCAAGGATTTGATATCTATCGTAGTGCTTCCAATGCGTATAATTGGCATTTACCAATGCATCGCATTGCGCAAGTATTTAAAGCAGGATGTATTATTCAATCACAATTATTGTATCCAATTGAAAAAGTTTATTTAAATGATCCGATGCTTGCTCATTTACTATTAGCGGATGAATTTAAAAGTATTGTGCAAGATAATAAGGCAGCATTAGTTAATGTTATAAATTGGGCGAATTTAGCGAATATTCCGTTACCTGTATTTAATGCTACGTTAATCTATTTACAACAGATTAGCGCGGATTTATTGGGTGCGAATTTAATTCAAGCGCAACGGGATTATTTTGGGGCACACACATTTTTACGTTATGATCAAAAAGGAGCATTCCACCATGAATGGAATGAAAATACCTTATGATGGGTAAGGTTACGTATACGATATTTGGTGGAACAGGGGATTTATCGTTTCGTAAGTTAATACCTGCTTTCTTTAATATACATGCAAGTGGCGAATTAGACTTTAATATTGTAGTGATTGGTCGAAGGGATTATACTACCAATGACTATTGTCAATTGGCATACGAATGGGTAGTTAAGCATGCACGATATAAAGTGGATGAAGTAAACTGGCAAACTTTTTGTCAAATTATCCACTATATTCAGATGGACTTAGATAATGCAATGGATTATCAAAAGTTAATGGATTATTACCAAGTAAATAATATGAATAATCATATTTACTATTTTGCTGTTGCGCCGAGTTATTTTGGTATTATTTCCAATCATTTAGTAAGTGTTAACGCAACCAATCAGGCTAAGGTTGTTGTAGAAAAACCATTTGGTAATGATTTAGAAGATGCCAAAAGATTATACCAACAATTAATTTATCATTTTGGTGAAGATAATGTGTATTATATTGATCATTATTTAGGTAAAGAAATGGTCAGAAATATCATGACGATTCGCTTTGCAAACCCCATGTTTGCTTCTGTTTGGAATAGAGAATACATTGATTATGTTGAAATTAATGCATTGGAGACTTTGGGTGTGGAAACGCGGGGTAATTACTATGATCATGTTGGGGCACTTAATGATATGGTTGCCAATCATTTGTTTCAGATTTTATCCATAGTAGCAATGGAACCTTTAGCTCAACTTACCAGCGAACAATTAAAAGTAAATCAATTAAATGTGTTGACCCAATTAAAGCCAGTGGATACAAATGATGTGAATCAATCGATTGTTTTGGGGCAATATGATGGGTATCGTAATGAAATGCATGTTAATACCAATTCATTAACTGAAACATATGCAGCAGTAAAACTTTATATTGATAATCCGCGTTGGATGGGTGTGCCATTTATTATTCAAACTGGGAAGAAATTGGATCGAAAGCAGATGGAAGTGATCATTCATTTTAAACCAGTACCAGGGTATGGAAAAGCTAATATTTTAGTGATTAAAATTGCACCCAATGAAGGAGTATATTATCAATTTAATATAAAACAACCGGGTAATAGTGATGCAATCATTCAAACCAGTATGGACTTTTGTCAAAGCTGTCAGGATGTATTTCGCATTAATACACCAGCAGCCTACGAGCGACTTTTGCTGGCCTTAGCCAATAGTGATCATGCCATGTTTAGTGATTGGCGTTTAATTGAAACCAGTTGGATTTATATGAATCAATTAAAGCAAGCGATTGCTCACAATGCACAGAATTTACGCATTTATCCACAAGGTAGTAATGCATCTTTTTTAAATCAAAGTTTATTTAGCGAATAAAATGTGCCAGTTCTATTAAGAACTGGCACATTATTTATGCATTGTGCGTTGTGTTATATAAGTTTTGTTTGGCAGTTGCAAACATTAATTTAATACGATTAAGTTGATTGACATTGGATGCACCGGGATCAAAATCAATGGCCACAATATTGCTTTGTGGATATTTAGCTTTGATGGTTTTAATGACGCCTTTTCCTGTGATGTGATTAGGTAGGCAAGCAAAAGGTTGCATGCAAATAATATTGGGACAGTTACTTTCGATAAGTTCCAACATTTCGCCAGTTAAAAACCATCCTTCACCACTTTGATTACCTAAAGAAACGATGTCACTGGCCAAATGGGCAATATGATCAATATCACTTGGGGCATTAAAGTGTTTGGATTTGCTTAAGGCTTGTATCATGGGATGACGTAATTGATTAATTAAAGCAATTCCACTATTGGATAATAAGGTTGTGGCTTTCGAACCATCAAAGTGTGTTTCTTTAAAGCGTGCATTGTAGAAACAATATAAGAAAAAATCCGTAAGGTCGGGCATAACCGCTTCCCCACCTTCATTTTCAATGATTTTAACTATTTCATTATTGGCTGTTGGATGGAATTTAACTAAGATTTCTCCAACTAAGCCAATGCGTGGTTTTAAGGTAGCAATGCGTGGTAGACTGTCAAAAGCATCAACAATAGCCGCTACATTTTCTTTAAATTGGTGGAAATTTCCATTCGCGATATTTTCCATGGCAACGTTTATCCAATAATGATACAGTGCATTGGCACTGCCACTTTGTTTTTCGTAAGGACGCGTTTGATACAGAACGCGCATGAATAAATCACCGTATAATAGACCCATGATTCCTTTTTTTAATAAGCCATACGACAATGTAAATCCAGGATTATTATCTAAACCGGATAGGTTAGCGGATATAACCGGTATGTGGGATAGATTAGCATCAGCTAATGCTTTTCTAATTAATGCAATATAATTCGTCGCCCGACAACATCCACCTGTTTGAGATATAATCAAAGCGGTTTTATTTAAATCGTATTGACCGGACAACAATGCGTTCATTAATTGCCCAACGACTAATATGCAAGGGTAACAAGCATCATTATTGACATATTTTAGCCCCAGTTCAACGGATTGTTGATCCACGCTAGGTAATACGACTAAGTTGTATCCACTACATCTGGCTGCTTTTTCGATGAATTGAAAATGAATAGGGGACATTTGTGGGCAAAGAATTGTGTAATTATCCCTTTTCATTTGTTTTGTGTAAGGGGTATGGATTGGATGATAGTCAGCTGTAGGTTCATTGTTGTTTGTTTGATGCTTAATAGTTGACTTAAGGGAGCGAATCCGAATACGTATCGCACCTAAATTAGTGATTTCATCGATTTTTATTAGGGTATATATTTTACGATGCGATTTTAATAATTCGTTGACTTGATCACTGGTTATGGCATCCAATCCACAACCAAATGAAGTCAATTGGACCAATTGCAAATCATTTTGATGTGCTACGTATTGTGCTGCATTATATAAACGCGAATGATAGGTCCATTGGTTAATTACCCTTAAATCTGGAGTATCTTGATTCAAATGGGCAATACTATCTTCACTTAATACAACAAATCCTTCACTGGTAATGAGTTGATCGATACCATGATTAATTAAAGGATCAATATGATAAGGTCGACCAGCCAATACAATTCCTTTTTTATGATGTTGATGCATGTATTCAAGGGCCAATTCACCTTGCTTTTGTACATCATGATGATAGTTATCCAATGCTTGATAGGCTAACGTTAAAGCATGTTTCATTTCATGAGAAGATATATTAAATTCCTTAAACGTATCCAAAAGAACATTGGCCATTGTCTTGGGATTATTTAATGAAAGGAATGGATTTTTAAAGGTAATGGAAGGATTATTTAATGATTCCATATTGTTGCGAATTGTTTCTGAATATTGAGCAACTATTGGACAATTGAAGTGATTTTGCGCAAATTTGGATTCTTTGCGTTCATACATGAGTGAGGGATAGAAGATTAAATGAATGCCTTTATCGATTAAGTTTTGAATGTGACCATGCATTAATTTTGCCGGATAGCACACGCTTTCACTTGGGATGGTATCCATGGCTTTTTCATATAATGATTTACTGGAAGGATCCGATAAGACGACATTAAATTTTAATTGAGTAAATAATGTATGCCAAAATGGGTAATTGTCATACATATTCAGTCCACGTGGTAACCCAATCGTACCACGTGTGGCTTGATCATTACTTAGGCTTTGATAGTGAAAGATACGGTTGCGTTTATATTGATACAAGTTAGGTAGCTTGTCTTTAGGTAATGGTAAATCCGCACCACGTTCACACCGATTTCCACTGACAAATTGACGAGCGTCATTGAATTGCGTTACGGTTAATAGACAATTGTTAGTGCATTTTCCACAATGACGCATTGTGGTAGTATAAGTAAATGATTGAATCTGATTGGCATCAATGAGTGAGGATGGGTTACCATCATAACTATCTTTTGCTAATAATGCCATGCCATAAGCCCCCATTAATCCTGCAATATCGGGACGAATGACATTTTTTTCGGTTTCTATTTCAAAGGCACGTAATACTGCATCATTATAGAATGTACCTCCTTGGACAACGATATGTTGACCGAGTTGATCTTTATTACGCAATTTAATCACTTTATACAATGCATTTTTAATGATGGAATAGGCAAGCCCAGCGGCAATGTTTTCAATTGATGCTCCTTCTTTTTGAGCTTGTTTTACTTTAGAATTCATAAAGACAGTGCAACGGGAGCCTAAATCAACTGGTGCATCACCTTTTAATGCTAAGTTGGCAAATGTTTGAATATCATAGCCTAAGGAATGGGCAAATGTTTCTAAGAATGACCCACATCCCGAAGAGCAGGCTTCGTTTAAAGTAATGTCTTGAATGATGCCATCTTTAATGGTGATTGCTTTCATGTCTTGGCCACCAATATCTAATATAAAGTCCACGTCCTTGCAAAAGTGCTTGGCAGCAGTATAATGCGCAATCGTTTCCACTTCACCAATATCAATTTTTAGTGCACTTTGAATTAAAGCTTCCCCATAACCGGTAACCCCAGATCTTGCAATCGTTACACCATCAGGAAGCTCTTGATAGATCTGTTGCATGATTTGCAACATTAAATTTAATGGATTTCCTTTATTGGAACTGTAAAAGGAATATAAAAGATTACCTTGGGAATCAATTAACACCGTTTTACTGGTAGTGCTTCCCACATCAATGCCTAAAAATACATTACCTTGATAACTGGATAAGTCTTTTGTTTTAACAAGGGATTGATGATGTTTTGCTTCAAAACTTTGCAATTCGTCCTCATCTTTAAATAAAGGAGGTAATGCAGTGTTTGCACGTAATGTTAAATTGGAAAGTGATTGCAATTGATGCAATAATTGCGTTACTGTCACTGTGTTCGACGAAGATTTTGCACTGATACAAGCACCCATGGCTACAAATAGTTGTGAGTTTTCTGGGAATAGGACGCAATCCTTATTTAAATGCAGTGTTTCAATGAATCGTTGTCGTAATTGATCTAAAAATGTTAATGGGCCACCAAGAAAGGCAATATGGCCTTTGATTGGTTTACCACATGCAAGACCTGAAATGGTTTGATTGACAATGGCTTGAAAAATAGAAGCAGCAATGTCTTCTTTACGTGCACCTTGATTAATTAATGGTTGAATATCGGTTTTTGCAAAAACACCACACCGTGAAGCGATGGGATAAATGGTTGTGTAGGATTTTGCCATTTCATTTAAGCCAATGGCATTCGTTTGTAATAATGTGGCCATTTGGTCAATAAATGCTCCGGTACCGCCAGCGCAAGTCCCATTCATTCTTTGATCTAATCCACCATTAAAATAGGTGATTTTGGCATCTTCTCCCCCTAATTCGATGGCAACATCGGTTTGGGGAATGATTTTTTCAACGGTTTGTGTGCAGGCAATTACTTCTTGAATAAAAGGGATATCCAATTGATTGGCAAGTTCCAATCCACCTGAACCGGTAATAACACAGGCCATTTCAATATCGTTGAATTGATGCAGTAAGTTATTTAATTCATTGGCTAATGTTGTTTTTAAATCTGAGTTATGACGAACATAACTGGAATAAATGCACTCATCGTTTTGATTGCATATATAAAATTTAATTGTCGTTGATCCAATGTCTATTCCTGTATAATATTTTTCCATGTTTTCACCTTTATTGCGCAAAGAAAAATCTTTACGCTAACTATTGAAACGGAAAAATTTCAACTCAATATCAACGATTCCCAAAAATTTACGTTAAAATTTCTTTATCATTAAAGGGGAGGGTTCATTGAATATGGTAAATATATTAGTGGTAGAAGATGAGATAAATACCCAACATTTAATTCAAAAGGTATTAACACGGGAACATTTTAATGTAACCCTTGCAAATAATGGGAGCCAAGCATTGGCATTATTTGAAAATTATCGATTTGATTTAATCATTAGCGATATTATGATGCCTCATATGGATGGCTATGATCTTGTGGATGAAATACGTAAAATCAATCCATCCATACCGATTTTAATGATTACAGCATTGGAATCGTTGGAAGATAAACGGAAGGGTTTTCGACTCGGAATTGATGATTATATGGTAAAACCGATTGATTTTGATGAAATGATTTTACGTATTTATGCGCTATTACGGCGCTGTAAGATTAATAGTCAACAACAATTGCGTATTCATAATACAACACTGGATTATGACAGCTTGACTGTTTCGACTCCAGATAAAACGATTGAACTTCCGAAAAAGGAATTTGCGCTACTATTTCACTTATTAAGTTATAAAAATAAAATATTTACACGTTCTCAACTATTGGATAGTGTCTGGAATATTGACAGTGAAAGTGAAGAACATACGGTGGATGTTCACATTAATCGATTACGAAATAAATTTAATGATAATCCAGATTTTGAAATTATTACGATTCGTGGGTTAGGGTATAAGGCGGTTGAAAAATGAAGCACATGCACAGTGTACGATTTTCATTAATTGTATTTGTTAGTATTATTATGGCCATTGCTCAATTGGTTAGTTTTGGAGCACTTTCTATTTTTGACCGCTTGGGCGTGTTTAATACTGTAGGTCGCTCACCATTTACGCTACTAACGATTGGTTTTATCACGGCAGTAATCCTAGGGACTTTGCTGATGATTCCTTTTACCAAAGGCTTTTTAAATCCAATTAACAATATCATTGCAGCCACAAAGCAAATTGGAAAAGGTAATTTTGATGTGCATATACCTCAAGTTAAATTAAAGTACAATCACAAAGGAGAAATGCAGGAATTAATTGAAAATTTTAACCAAATGATTGATCAATTGCAAAGTAATGAATTACTAAAAAAAGATTTCATTAATAATTTTTCGCATGAATTCAAAACGCCAATCGCTTCTATTGTGGGTTATGCTCAACAATTGCAACATGATGATTTAACGAGTCTTGAAAAAAAAGAGTACATTGATATTATCGTTAAAGAATCCAAGCGATTAACCAATCTATCATCAACGATATTGACATTATCTAAATTAGAAAATCAAAGCATTATTACAGAAAAAGTATACTATCGCTTGGATGAACAAATTCGCGAATGCATTGTCATGTTACAAGAACAATGGGAAGCAAAAAATATTGATTTATCCATTGAATTACAACCGATTACTTATTACGGAAATGAGGAAATGATGCATCATGTCTGGGTAAATTTAATCAATAATGCCATTAAGTTTACTAATGATGGTGGACATATTTCAGTTAAATTAACTCAATTGAAACAAAATATCATTATTACAATCAGTGATGACGGCATAGGGATGGATGAAGATACTTTACATCATATATTTGATAAATTCTACCAAGCTGATAAAGCACACGCTACTCAAGGATATGGCTTGGGCTTGGCTTTAGTATCTAAAATCATTTCGTTATGTGAAGGTAGTATTCGGTTTGAAAGTCAATTAAATTTCGGAACAACTGTAACAATAACATTAAATAAATAACCCACCCGGTAGGGTGGATTATTAATTATTCTTGATACTATTTTTTATCAATTAAATGGCTTTCTTCCAATAAGTTTTCAATATCACTGTTTTTAATACGTTCTTCGATTTTCTTAAGGACAATCTTATCTTTAAAGTTTAATGGTAATTCATTGAGTGATTTTTTATCTAAAGCATAATAGCATGCTTTGAATAGCTCACGTACATCATACATACTTCCCCAAACTTCGGGAACGCCACGATCAATATCAAGTAATGTATAAACAGCTTCCATACCTGTACGGATTGAATATTCAGTAGTAAAAATGGTATCACGTGGTGTTTCAGCAAATTGACCGATAAATGCAAAATTTTTGGCATTTTTTGGTACAACGAGTGGGCGATCTTCTTTTTTTCGTGGTTGGAAGAATGCGGTAATGTAAGGCATGTAACACGTTGTTGTGTTGCATCGTGTTTGTGCATAATCTTCAATTTTATCCATGTCTAGGCCGATATGATATAACCATTCTTGAGCTATTTCACAACCGGTGCAATCGCGCATTGGTTTTCGAATGTAATTACCTGGTACGTCGGTGGAAAGTCCATAAATCCAAATTAATACGGTATCTTTAGGTTGGTGTTTAAATTGAGGTTGACGGTTAACGGTCCAAGAAAGGTACCAGTTATTGACACTGTCTTTGACAGTGATGATTCCACCGGTTGTGACTTTACCGGATAGGGGGTTACGATGCGTAATGTGTTCAATGCATTCAATGATTTCTTTATCTTTTGTTTCAATAGTTGCACTCATCCAATTGGTTTCATCTACATGCTCACAGAAAACTTCAGGGTGACCAAAATCATCTCCTTGGATTGCAATGTTTTTCCATAAATCCCATGAATCACCATGACCTGGACTTATTTGCGTTAAGTCAGGTATTGTATTTTGCGTTCCATAACAAGAAACATCAGTGCAACAACCATTGGTAATAAATACTAAATCATTTTCAGTTAATGGAATAAAGTGTTCATTGCCTTCGCTATCTTCATATTCAAT
>Kit_p2__coassemble_2674_pt1 | contig 9994 bp, 8 predicted proteins | sample Kit_p2__metabat2_high_PE_035 | metagenome-assembled genome bin Kit_p2 | reverse complement strand
GGCGATAAAATTGAAACAAAATTTGGAACAAAAAAGGTTTCCCGTTGGTTTATTGATCAAAAGATCCATCCACGTAAACGATTGCTAACTCACGTTATTGAAAATAAATATGGGAAAGTTATTTATCTTGATGGATTTGGGTGTGATTATTCACATTATTGCCAAAATGAAAAAGTGTTTGTGATAGAATGAATGTTAACCGAGTTTAGGAGAATAGAATGAAAAATAAGATTGTTAAAGAAGTTCTTATAAGTATGGAACAAATTGAAACACGGTGTAAAGAATTAGGTGCACAAATATCCAAAGATTATGAAGGAAAATCATTTATCGTTGTGGGTTTATTAAAAGGATCGGTTCCTTTTTTAGCTGAATTAAGTAAATACTTAGATGGTGATATTGAATTTGATTTTATGGATGTATCAAGTTATGATGGCACAGAATCCATTGGGGATGTCAAAATTAACAAAGACTTGGATAAATCCATTAAAGGATTAAATATATTATTGGTTGAAGATATCGTGGATACTGGTCGTACATTAAATACTGTAAAAAAATTAATGTATAACAAAGGAGCCAATGATGTAAAAATTGTTACTTTATTGGATAAACCAGAACGCAGAGTTGTTACTATCGATTGTGATTATATTGGTTTTGAAATACCGGATGCTTTTGTTGTGGGCTTTGGATTAGACTATAATCAAAAGTTTAGACAATTACCAATGATTGCTATTTTGGATGAAAGTGTTTATTCATAAATTATCGTTTGAATAAGTAAAGGAGGAGTTTGATGAACAGAAATAAGAATACAAAATGGATTACATTTATTCCTTATTTGGTTGTTCTATTTGCTATTATTTCATTGTTTAATATGGGAAATGGCACCGCACGCAGTGTCGTATCCTATTCTGCTTTAGAACAAATTGTGGATACTAAAGATGTTACAGATGTATCTGTATCCGTGGGTACCAATGTAATTTCCATTACAGGTGTCTATGAAGAAGCCAATGGAACAGCCGTTGCATTTACTACCACTGCGCCACGTAGTGATAGCCAAATGCAAAGCTTAATGGAATTATTTAACAATAAAGGTGTAGAAATTAACGTTAGTGACAGTGAAGCAACCAATATTTGGATGGATTTATTAATTAATATCGTTCCATTTATTATCTTTATGAGTCTTGGTTATTTCTTAATTAGCAAAATGGGTGGCGGTGCCAATAATAAGGCATTTGAATTTAGTAAAAATAGAGCCCGTTTGGAAGGTAATATTAAAGTAAAGTTTGCGGATGTTGCTGGATGTGATGAAGAAAAGCAAGAAATGGAAGAGTTAATTGACTATCTAAAATCACCAAAACGTTTTGCAGAACGTGGGGCACGTATACCTAAAGGTGTCTTGTTGGTGGGTAGCCCAGGTACTGGTAAAACATTATTGGCGAAAGCTGTTGCTGGTGAAGCCAATGTGCCTTTCTATAGCATTTCTGGTTCTGACTTTGTTGAAATGTTTGTCGGGGTTGGTGCAAGCCGTGTGCGTGAAATGTTTAAAGATGCAAAACAAGCAGCTCCATGTATTATCTTTATCGATGAAATTGATGCGGTAGGTCGTCAACGTGGCGCTGGTTTAGGTGGTGGTCACGATGAACGTGAACAAACATTAAACCAAATGTTAGTTGAAATGGATGGTATTGAAGAAAATACAGGTATTTTAGTCATTGCTGCAACTAACCGTCCAGACGTATTGGATCCAGCATTGTTACGTCCAGGCCGTTTTGACCGTACCATTACTGTATCGTTACCAGATCGTAGAGGTCGTGAAGCTATTTTAAAAGTACATGCGCGTAATAAACAATTGGCTGATGATGTGGATTTGGGGGCATTGGCAAATCGTACGCCAGGTTTTTCTGGTGCGGATTTAGAAAATGTTTTGAATGAAGCAGCAATTCTTTCCGTGCGTGAGAATGAATCAAATATTACCGTAAGAAACATTGACGAAGCCATTGACCGTGTCATGATGGGGCCGGCTAAGAAAAGTCGTGTTTATGATGAAAAGACGAAAAAATTGGTGGCTTACCATGAAGCGGGTCACGCTGTGATTGGTTTATTCTTAGAAGATAGTACCGTAGTGCAAAAAGTTACCATTATTCCACGAGGTCAAGCCGGTGGGTATAACTTAATGACACCGAAAGAAGAAAAAATGATGAACACACGCAGTGACCTATTGGGAAATATTGTCTCGTTAATGGGTGGACGTAGTGCGGAAGAATTATACTTTGATGACATTACAACAGGTGCAAGCAATGATATTGAACGTGCCACTAATATCGCACGGGATATGGTTACCTTGTATGGTATGAGTGACTTAGGACCAGTTAAATACGATAATGGTAATCAAAATGTCTTCTTAGGCCGTGATTACAATTCACCAACCAATGTTAGTGGTCAAGTAGCGTTTGAAATTGATCAAGAAGTGCGTAAAATCATTGACTATTCGCATGAAAAGGCACGTCAAATCATTAAAGAACACAGTGATGCTTTGGAAAAAATTGCCAATAAGTTAATTGAAGTGGAAACATTAACTGCACAAGATATTGAAGAATTAATTTTTGGCAAAAAAGATGATGAAAGTTTAGCAACTGATGTCGTTGCACAGTAAAATAAAAGAAGGCTGAGCCTTCTTTTACTGCTTTAAGGAGTCGTTATGAAAATAAATTTTAATGCCCCATTAACATTAGTTTTTGCATTACTTACCACATTAGCATTAGGTATCAACACATTGTCGAATGGTTGGTTTAATTCAATGTTTGCGTTATATTTTACATCGTGGCTCGATCCAATGATGTATTTACGGTTAATTACGTATCCGTTTTGTCACGCGAATTTTACCCATTTACTGAATAATATGATGTTATTTTTAGTTTTGGGTCCAATATTGGAAGCAAAATATAAACCAAAACGCATGATAGTTGCGATGCTATTTACCAGTGTTATTTCTGGTATTGCGCATCTTATATTGGCACCGCGTATTGGTTTAGTGGGATGTTCGGGAATTGTCTTTATGATGATTATATTGGCTAGCTTTGCAGGTAATGGTAAAGGCATTCCATTAACATTTATCTTTGTGTTTATTTTATATATCGGTGGGCAAATTATTTCTGCCATTCAAGTGAATAATATTAGTGAATTGGCCCATATCTTTGGTGCATTGTGTGGGGCTTATATTGGATTTAAAATGAGGTGAAGTAGATATGAATCAATTAGTTAAAGGAATGAATGAAAAACAAACAATACGGTATATGGCAGTTGTTTCAAGTGAAACAGTTGAAACTGCCCGCCGATTATTTAACATGGCACCGACAAGTTGTGCTGCATTAGGGCGTGTGCTAACAATGACGCACTTATTAAGTGCGCAATTAAAGGACAGTGATGAACAAGTTGTTGTAAAAATTAATGGAAATGGACCTGCGGGTACATTAATGGCGGTAGGGCATAATAATGGGGATGTCAAAGGATTTATTAGCGATCCTTCCCTTTATTTAACTTATAATGACACTGGAAAATTGGCGGTAGGTAAAATTGTTGGCACAGATGGGTATTTATCCGTATCACGGGAATCATTAAATCATGATCCATTTGGTAGCAGTGTTCAACTGCAAACGGGTGAAATTGGCGATGATTTTGCGTATTATTTTGCATTAAGTGAACAAGTTCCTTCTGTAGTATCGTTAGGTGTATTGGTGGATTTGGATGGACATGTGGCTGCTGCCGGTGGGTTATTAATTCAAATGATGCCAGGACACAGTGAGGAAGATATTCAATTTGTTGAAAATGCCATCAAAGATTTACCTAGTATTTCGACATTGGTGCAACAGGGATTCAATGCGCAACAAATAATTCAAACGGTAGATAAGCATGCGTTATTATTTGAACCGATGGATGTACGCTATCATTGCGATTGTTCACATGATAAGTTTTATCAAGCTTTGGCCACATTAAAAAAAGATGATATAAAAGATTTATTGGAAAAAGATGGGCAAATTGAAATGTGTTGTTCTTTCTGTGATCGCAAATATACTTTTAAAGAAGATGAATTAAAGGAATTGTTGAATGCTTAAAATTGGTGATATCGAATTAAAATCTCCTATAATTGCTGCACCAATGGCTGGTATTAGCAATCCGGCATTCCGCAGTATGCTTTATCCAATGAATGCTGGGCTAGTAGTTGGTGAAATGGTGTCAGATAAAGCCATTATGTATTCCAATACCAAAACATTGGATATGACAAAAACTTGGCCAAATGAGCATCCTTTGAGTATGCAATTATTTGGTCATGATAAAGAATCCATGTTAATCGGTGCCAAGTATTTAGATCAACATACTGATTGTGACATTATCGATATTAATATGGGGTGTCCGGTTAAAAAAGTTATAGCAGCCAAGGCGGGCAGCTATTTATTGCAAGATATTAATTATGCTTATGAGTTAGTGAGTTCCATTGTTAAAGCGGTAAGTAAACCAGTAACCGTAAAAATGCGTTTAGGGTTTGATAGTGAACACATCGTTGTGTACGATATGGCCAAAGCAATGGAAAAAGCAGGGGTTAAAATGATTGCCATTCACGGAAGAACACGTGCGCAAATGTATACAGGAAAAGCGGATTGGCAACCGATTTATCAAGTTAAACAAATGGTAAATATACCTGTTATTGGGAATGGTGATATTCAAGATGTGGACAGTGCATTAGCGCATTTACACCATGTTGATGGCATTATGATTGGGCGGGCATTACTAAATAACCCATGGTTAATCTTACAAATTAATCAAGCATTAGCGGGTGAAAATGTCACAGAAATTAGCTATGAGCAAAAATATGAATTTATCATGAAACACTGTAATAATGTGTTGGTTATGAATGATAATGAACTGTTATCCATTAAACAAATGCGAAGCTTTGTTGCATGGATGGTTTCAGGTCTTCCCCATTGTCATGTAATTAAAAAACAAATCAATCAATGTGAAACTAAAGAAGCTTTTGATCAATTGATCAATCAATATTTTAATCAAATCATTGCGGAAAGAAATATAAAAACCTTAGGATAGTCAATCCTTAAGGTAAATTGTAAAAACTTGCGATATATCCCTCATTTTTTATGTTAAACTAATCTCGCGAAGAAAAGAAGGTTTTCATAAAGTTATTCTAGTTAAGCGAGCTTTACGGTGGGTGAAAGGTTAAAGTCTAGAACTTATGCAAATAAAAGACTTGGAGCATTTTTTCAGGTTAATGAAAAACGTAGCCACTGCGTTAAAGTGATTGCTAAGTGATAAATAAGGGTGGTAACGCGAAATGATAAGTTCGCCCCTTAAAACGATAAGGTTCGTTTTTAAGGAGCGAACTTTTTATATTTAATGAAGAAAGGAATGTTATGGAAGTTAAATTAAGTGAACAAGAAAAAATTCGTCGTGAAAAGATGGAAGCTTTAAAGGAAAAAGGCATTGATCCATTCGGAAGTGCTTATAAAAGAACGCATTTATCGGGTCAAATCCGCAATGAGTTTGGTGATTTAAGTCGTGAAGAACTTGAAGAAAAAAATGTTGTGGTTAAAATTGCTGGTCGTATTATGACGAAACGTCGTATGGGTAAATTAGGATTCATGCATTTGCAAGATAAAGATGGACAAATCCAAGTGATGGTTAATAAACGCGTTGTTGGTGATGAACCATACGAATTATTTAAAGCCTGTGATATTGGGGATATTGTCGGTATTGAAGGCACTGTAATGAAGACAGAAAGTGGTGAGCTTTCCATTCGTTGTCAAGTAATGACTCATTTAACAAAAGCATTGCGTCCATTACCAGAAAAATTCCATGGATTAGTGGATGTGGAAGAAAGATATCGCCGTCGTTATGTTGACTTAATTATGAATGAAGAAAGTCGTCGTGTTGCCTTTGCACGTCCAAAAATTATTCGTGCGATTCAACATTACTTGGATGATTTAGGACTAGTGGAAGTTGAAACACCAGTCTTGCAACCGATTTTAGGTGGTGCGGCAGCGCGTCCATTTATTACACATCATAATACTTTGGATCGTGACTTCTATTTACGTATTGCCACTGAATTACCATTAAAACGATTAATCGTTGGTGGTATGGAAGGTGTTTATGAATTTGGACGTTTATTCAGAAATGAAGGAATGGACCCAAAACATAATCCTGAATTTACAACGGTTGAAGCTTATATTGCTTATTCTGATATGTTTGGCATGATGGATTTAGCACAAGGAATGATCAATGCGGCAGTTAATGCATTAAATTTACCAGATACGATAGAATATTGTGGTCAACAAATCAACATAAAAGCAGAATTCAAACGTGTCCATATGGTAGATATGATCAAAGAAGTTTGTGGTGTTGATTTCTGGAAAGAAATGAGTGTGGATGAAGCATTGGCTTTAGCGAATGAGCACCATATTGAAGTAGCTGCCCATGAACATACCGTAGGTCATATTATTAATTTGTTCTTTGAACATTTTTGTGAAGATCAATTAATTCAGCCGACATTTGTTTATGGTCACCCAATTGAAGTTTCACCATTAGCTAAGAAAAGCGAAGATCCACGTTTTACAGAACGCTTTGAATTATTTATTAATAAAACAGAATATGCCAATGCATTCTCTGAATTAAATGATCCAATTGATCAACGTCAACGTTTTGAAAACCAATTAAAATTAAAAGCATTGGGTGATGATGAAGCCAGTGAAATGGATGTCGATTATGTGGAAGCATTGGAATATGGTTTACCACCAACCGGTGGTATTGGAATGGGGATTGACCGTTTAGTAATGCTTTTAACTAATTGTGAATCCATCCGTGAAGTATTATTGTTCCCTCATATGAAAAACAGAGCTTAATCATATAAGTATTACTTTATAGAAATATCTTATCCAGAAGGTGTCTAACTGGCATCTTCTTTTTATTTTTATATATTTAGATGATGATGATCTTGGAATAACGAAAATAAGTCGAGTTTGTTCTTTAATATAGCTTTGCTATAATTTTGTTAAGCAGAAAGGGCATAATTCAATGGAGTATTATTATTTAGCAAATACTAACTTAAGGGTGTCGCATATTGCACTAGGGTGCATGCGTTTAGCAAGTAAATGTAGTATTGAAGTGGAAGCGTTGATTAAAAAGGCTATGGCATTGGGCATTAATTTTTTTGATCATGCAGATATTTACGGTAAAGGGGAAAGTGAACGATTATTTGGTGAGGTATTGCAACGCAATCCTGGTTTAAGAGAGCAGATGATCATTCAAACAAAATGTGGTATTGTTCCTGGAAAACGCTATGACTTTTCCAAAAAACATATAATTGATTCAGTCAATGAATCATTACAACGATTGCACACGGATTATGTGGATATCTTGTTGTTGCATCGACCGGATGCATTAATGGATCCACTTGAAGTAGCGCAAGCGTTTGATGAATTATATCAAGCGGGTAAGGTAAAATATTTTGGTGTATCAAACCATACACCATATCAAATGGAATTACTTCAAAAGTATAGTAAGTATCCACTAATAATCAATCAATTGCAATTATCCATTGTGCATTCAGTCATGATTGATTCGGGAATTAATATGAATATGAAGGAAGCATGGGCACAGAATAAAGATGGTGGCATTTTGGATTATTGTCGTTTGCACGATATTTTGATTCAACCATGGTCACCATTGCAAGCTTCATGGGCCCAAGGTAGTTTTGTTGATCATCCGGATTATGCAAAACTAAATAAAGTAATGGAAGCATTGGCACAGAAGTATAATGTGACTAAATCAGCCATTGCCATTGCTTGGTTACTTCGCCATCCAGCGCATATGCAACCAATTGTTGGTACGACATCATTGGTTCACTTGGAAGAAATGGCAAAGGCGGTGGAAGTTAAATTAACTCGTCAAGAGTGGTATGACTTATATTTAGCCAGTGAAAAGCCATTACCTTAAGATTTTTTAATCAATAAAAAACAGTGATGTTTTAATCACTGTTTTTATGTAGATTAATCGGATAAATCTTCCCCATTGGAAGCAATGACTTTTTTATACCAATAGAAACTATCTTTACGATATCGTTTCATTTCGGAAGTTTTGGCTTTTTCATCATCTTCATCTCGATCAACATAAATGAAACCGTAACGTTTTGTAATTCCTTCACGTGTGGAGACAAGATCCATGGCACTCCAAGGGCAATAGCCAAATAATAAAGCACCTTCCTCAATACCTTTTCTCATTTCTTCGATCATACCACGTAAATGTTCAATACGGTAATCATCATGAATTGTTCCATCCGCTGTTAATGTATCTGGGCGGCCATAACCATTTTCGGTAATGATTAATGGTAAATGGTAACGATCGCTTAGTTTGCGTGCTGTAACACGAATGCACCAAGGATCAAATTTATGATTATCTTTACCTTTGACAAAATACTCATTGCCAACCGCTTTACCAACACCTGGTTTTTCAGTTAATTTGGTTAAATACGACATATCGCGGTTATCGCCACCAACCAATGTTGACCAATCCATTTCATAATATGGTAAGTATTCGATTGTTTCATTGCCATAGCAATTAAATCCAATGAAGTCAGGTTTAGCATTTAATAAAGCTTCTTTATCACCGTCTTGCCAATCCAATTTAATGTTATTTAAATTAAAATAGTGTTGAATACTTCCTGGGTAAGTGCCAAATACTAATGGATCTACCCACATGTTATTACGTAAATCTTCCATGTTCATGGCGGCGATTGTATCCAATGGATTACTAGATGCTGGATAGCATGCAGCTAAGTTAGGGGCAGGACCAATTTTAGCGTTTGGACACATCTTATGGCATAAATCCATTGCTTTTGCCATGGCAACAAGTTGTGTATGACCTGTATTATATAAAGCATTTAAATCATTGGCTTTACCAGTTAACATGTCAATGGCACCATAATAAATCATGACATTGTATTCATTATTGGTTAACCAATAATGCACATCATCCTTATAGTTTTCAAATAAAATTTTACAATAGTTGATGTATGCATCCGCTACTTTGCGCGAATGCCAACCATTGTATTTTTCTTCCAATGCAGCGGGTAAATCAAAGTGATAAATCGTTACTAATGGTTCAATGTTATGTTTATGCAATTCATTGAATACATCTTTGTAAAATTGAATTCCTTTTGGGTTCACTTCACCTTCGCCTTGTGGTAAGATTCGTGCCCATGAAATGCTCATTCGAAATACTTTAAAACCCATTTCTGCCATTAAAGCAATATCTTCTTTGTAATGATGGTAAAAATCTGATGCATATTTAAAAGAACATGTACCTGGGTTAATATGTTTTTTTTCGTAATCCCAAGTGGTTAATCCTTTGCCATCGACATTAAATCCACCTTCAACTTGTGCTGCAGAACTGCTGGCACCCCATAAAAAATCATTTGGAAATCCTTTTGTCATTTGTTAATTCCTTTCACGTTTGGTTAAATCATACAACTATGCAAACTACATACATAAATGTTTGATACCTAACTATTATTTTAACTGATTAAGGGCTTTCAAAATATATTATTATGTGTGAAAAAAGAAAAAGGCACACTGTGCCTTTTTCACAAGGGAAAAATATATTTACCAATTATTAATTGTTAGCAGTTGCATTTGGACCAGCAATACGAGTAAATACTTTAATATGTGCGATTGCGCATGTACCAACCGTGTTGGTACATTATCGATACCAGATACAGTAACGTTTTTGTCGGATTACTGCTCAATCAATTTATAATGAAAATCACTAATAAAATTGATAAAATAGTTACAAAGAAAGCTGGAAATTATAATGAAAGAATATATTTTAGAAAATGATCAATTATTGGTAAAATTTTTAGATTTTGGTGGGTCATTTACTTACTTTGGATTAAAAGAAGATGGTAAAAATTGCATTGCAAACTTTAAAAATCGCAATG
>Kit_p2__coassemble_2657_pt1 | contig 10068 bp, 10 predicted proteins | sample Kit_p2__metabat2_high_PE_035 | metagenome-assembled genome bin Kit_p2 | reverse complement strand
TGATTACTATGATTCTATATTAAAAACAATGGATAATATTAAATTCGATGGTCAATTATTTGGACCATATGGTATTGATAATCACACGGTTATATTCACATTTTATGGTGAAGCGAATGCTATCTTTGATGAATTCATCACTACTTTTATCGAAAAGCATAAAAAGATTTGGAAAAATAAAGTAGAAATCATTGTTGGCCCTTATAATAAATAAGTTATGAATATTAGAAAAGTAAGTTATGACATATTAATTGAATGCATGATGCATCATGGTTATGCCAATTTATTAATGCGTAAACAATTAAATATGTTTTCCAATGAAGAAAAACGATTCGCTACCCATTTAATTTATGGCGTACTTAGAAGTTTCGAAGCTTTGTCACATCAAGTGAAACCTTATATTAAAAAAAGTTGTGGGAAGCGCAATGAAATATTGCTAGCGATGGGTGTATATCAACTGTTTTATATGAATGTACCAGATTATAGTGCTATTAATGAAACAGTTGAATTAGCCAAACCGCAAGAGAAACAATTCATTAATGCCATCTTGCGAAAAGTAGCGGATGTCGGACAGTTGGATTTTGATGGTTTAAGCGAATTTGAAAAAGAAAGATTATGTGCTTCCATTCCGTTATTTATTGCCAATATGTGGAAAAAACAATATGGCGAAAGTGTAACCATTCAATTAATGAAAGCTTTCTGTAAAGAAAGTGAAGTGTTTGGTCGATTCAATACATTAAAGATTAATCCTTCATTAATTAATGATGATAACATCCTTAAACTCGATGATATTGGATTTAAATATAAAGGGCTTTTGCAAGAAAGTAACTATTATCATTTAGGGCAAGCTGTTATCCAAGATTATCATTCACAACAAATTGTTAAGTTATTAGATTTAAAGGATGGCGATATTGTTTTGGATGGTTGTGCTGCACCAGGAAGTAAAACAAGTCAAATTGCAATGATGCTACATAATAGTGGAACAATTGATGCAGTTGAATTGCATAGTCATCGGGCCCAATTATTAAATGAAAATTGTCAACGGCTTGGCATTAACAATGTGAATGTCATTAATGCATCATTGTTGGATGTGGATTTAACAAATGAATACTATGATGCGATTTTATTGGATGCACCTTGCAGTGGGTTAGGTGTATTGGCCAGACGTGCAGAGATTCGCTATCACATTGATGGGAAAGACTTGGATCAATTGCAACAATTGCAATTGCAGTTGTTGGATAAAGTTGCTTCAAGTTTAAAAGTTGGTGGGCAACTACTATATTCAACCTGTACATTAAATAAAAAAGAAAATGAAAAACAAGTCGAAGGTTTTTTAAAGCGTCACTTAGACTATCAACTAATTAAGGAAGTGACGATGTTACCCGATGCAGTGGATAATGATAGTTTTTATGCTGCATTAATGGTTAAAAGGTAAACGAAGTTAAACCATACGAAAAATAAGTGGATTTTGTTAAAATAGAGTTATGGCAAATAAAAGTATTTATAGTCTAACGCATACTGCGTTAATTGAACAATTCAAACAATGGGGCTTTGGTAAATTCAAAGCTGATCAATTGTATACCTGGTTATATAAAAAAAGATGCACTGACTTTAATCAAATGAGTGATATGAGTAAAGTGCAAAAACAGTTATTAAATGAAAACTATCAAACATTAGCGATTGAATGCATTACCAAGCAAGTAAGTAAAGATGGAACGATAAAATATTTATTTGCATTGGATGGTGCCAGCGTGGAAACAGTGGTAATGCATTATCATTTCGGGTATTCAATTTGCATTTCTTCACAAGTTGGTTGCAACATGGGTTGCTCTTTTTGTGCTTCTGGCTTGTTAAAGAAACAACGCGATTTAACCGCTGGCGAAATGGTGCAACAAGTACTATATGCTCAAATGGAATTGGATAGTATTGGTGAACGTATCAAAAATATTGTCATTATGGGGACTGGTGAACCATTTGATAACTATGAAAATGTTATGGATTTTTGTAACATTGTTAATCATCCAAAAGGTTTAGAAATTGGAGGAAGGCATATAACTATTTCTACGTGTGGTCTTGTGCCTAAAATTAAGGAATTTGCGCTAAGTGGTCATCCTTACAATTTAGCGATTAGTTTGCATGCGCCAAATGATACGTTACGTAGTCAAATTATGCCGGTTAATAAAGCCTATCCATTAACTGAATTAATGGATGCTTTAGCTTTTTACTCTAAGCATTCCAATCGAAAGATTACATTTGAATATATCTTATTAAAAGGTATTAACGATACAAATGAACATGCCAAACAATTGGCAAAATTAGTGGAAGGCTTATGTGCGTATGTTAATTTGATTCCTTACAATGCAGTGGATGAAAATGGTTATCAAGGCGTTGACATGGCAACTGCATTACGTTTCTATGATCAATTAATGAAAAATGGTGTTAAAGCGACATTAAGGGCAAAACATGGTGACGATATTGATGCTGCATGTGGTCAATTACGGGCTAAAAAAGAAGGTTTGCTTTAATGAAATGTTACGGTGTAACCGATAAAGGATTGGTCCGTTCTACTAATCAAGATTCTTATATTATTTCCGCTAATACCAATGACGATATTTTAGCCATTGTCTGTGATGGTATCGGTGGAGGTAAGGGTGGTGACGTGGCTTCAACCATGGCTACCGATTATTTGGGTGATATTTTTTCTAAAACACATGGTTTTGCTGATTTAAAACAAGCCAAAGATTTTGTGCGTTACCATATTACTCGAATTAATTTTCAAATATATACGTATGCGCAAACTCACACAGCATTTAAAGGAATGGGAACGACATTAACTGCATTATTTAGTGGTAGTGTTGGTAAATTTGTTATAAATATAGGCGATTCACGGGTATACGGTTATACAGCTGAATCGGGTTTAAAAAGTTTAACGGTAGATCATACCTGGGTAATGGATATGTATCGGGCAGGGACATTATCTTTGGAAGAAGCAAAAAATCATCCAAAGAAAAATGTGATTACGAATGCTTTGGGCGTGTGGAGCAATGCGCGTATGGACATTTTTGATATTCACGAAAATTATCAAGATTATTTGTTATGTTCTGATGGATTATATGGTTATGTGGATGCAAGTGCCATTGAACAAGTATTGCAACAAAACAGTTGTGATATGCCTTTAAAATTAAGAACCTTACTTGGTTTAGCTTTGAAAAGTGGAGGCTATGACAATATTACTATTATCTTAATGGAAGAAACGAAAGGAGTAGCGCATGAATGTGAATGAAGTAATTGCTAATCGCTATGAAGTCATTCGCCTTATAGGACAAGGTGGCATGGCAGACGTGTATTTAGCGTTGGATACTGTATTGAATCGTCAAGTAGCCATTAAGCTCATGCGTGGTGAACTTTCAGATGATTCTACTAATTTATTACGGTTTGAACGGGAAGCAAAAGCAGTTGCTGATTTAAGTCATCCCAACGTTGTAGAAATTTATGATATAGGTACCCATAATGATCGTCCATTTATGGTAATGGAATATGTTAAAGGGTATACATTAAAGGAATTATTGCGTAAGCGAGGTGCCTTGGACGTTAGGGAAGCTTTGGATATTGCTAAGCAAATGGTGTTAGCAATCAAAGCAGCGCATGAGAAAGGAATTATCCATCGCGATATCAAACCGCAAAATATTATCATAAAATTTGACGGTACCGTCAAAATGATGGATTTTGGAATTGCCTTAACGAAAGACAATATGCAATTAACTCAAGCGGATTCTGTGATGGGTAGTGTGCATTATTTAGCCCCTGAATTAGCTAAAGGTAAACCCGCAAGTGTGCAAAGTGATATTTATGCACTAGGTATTGTATTGTATGAAATGTTAGTTGGGGATGTACCTTTTAAAGATGACAATGCTGTTAAGATTTGTTTAAAACATATTAAAGAGCAAATGCCAAGTGTTCGCCAATTTAATCCCAATATTCCACAAGCTTTGGAAAATATTATTCTTATTGCAACTGCAAAAAACCCAAAACAACGCTATGCCAGTGCGGATTTAATGTATGAAGCTTTGAATAAATGCTTAACACGTAAGGAAGAACCAGTTAAGTTTTCGCAAATTATTAATGAAGCGGATGAAACATTAATTGCTCAATTGGAAGAAAAAGAATTTGGTGTTTCCACTACGGCTAAACAATCCGCTCAACGCAAGCATGCCAATAAAATTAAGAAAAGGCGAAAAAAAATGATCAAAATCATATCCCTTAGTTTTACTTTGGTATTGATTATTTCGATAATTGCAATTTTAGTAAGCTCAGGTATATTTGATAAGAAGTTAGAAAAGAAAAGCATTGTTCCGAATATTATTGGTTCAAATGTAACGCAAGCTAAATTGGATTTAGAAGCACAAGGGTTAATTTTAGATAACGCTGATATCACTTATGAATTAACCGATAATATTGCCAAGGGAACGGTTTTATCGGTAGAACCGGATGTTAATAGTGAATTGGAAGTCGGTAGCAATGTGAAAGTCACCGTATCCAGCGGAATTGGTGTTGTTATGGATGATTTTACAGGGTGGAATGTAAGTGATGTCGAAAACTGGCAATTGCAATATCCTAATTTAGAAGTTTCTTATATTTCGGAAGATAGTGAACAAGTCGATCCCGGTTTAGTCATTCGTCAAGAATTAATACAACCAGGTGAACAGTTTAATCCCGATACGAATGCCCGCTTAATTATTTATTATTCAACACCTATTACGGTATTAATACCTAACTATATTGGGTGGGGTCTTGGTGAAGCTGAAGAAGCATTAAAAGAAATGGGTGTGAGTGTAACGAATCAGCAATTGGACCGTTCTACATTTAATGCCGATAATGTTGAAGAAAATACCATTGTTCCTTGGGTAGTAGTGGATATGAGCCCTAAACCTGGGGAAAAGTATACTCAAGAAGCTGGTAATTCAGTTACGTTATATTATTATCCAGAATAGGAGTTTTTATGAAACCAATTATTGCCCCAAGTATTTTATCTTTGGATTATTCAAAAATGAATGAACAAATGGAAATTGTGAACAATTCAAAAGCAACGTGGTTGCACTTTGATGTTATGGATGGTCACTTTGTGCCTAATTTAACGTTTGGTCCCGATATTTTAAAAGGGTTTGTCAAATTAAGTAATTTAGTTATGGATGTTCATTTAATGGTGGATGATCCACTTTACTTTATACCCGTATTTGCTAAAGCAGGTGCTAACCATATTACATTCCATTATGAATCTTATAAGGATAAATCAAAAATCAAAGAATGCATTGATTTGATTCATTCCCTTGGTTTAAGTGCGGGTTTAAGCATTAAGCCAGATACCGATGTTAATGTAATTCAACCGTATATAAATGAATTGGATTTAGTGTTGTTAATGAGTGTTTACCCTGGTTTTGGTGGCCAATCTTTTATTGAAGAAAGTGTTAATCGTGCGCAAATGATTCATTTGATGATGAATGAATTTGGTAAGCAAGATATGTATCTACAAATCGATGGGGGGATTAATTTAACCACGATTGAGAAAGCAGCAAAGGCTGGATGCAATAACTTTGTTGCTGGTAGCGCTGTATTTAAAGGAAGTATTGCAACTAATATTGATCAACTATGGAACAAAGCTGCATCTATCTAGTAACCCCTGTTGCCTCCCAAGCATTGGTGAATAAGTACGTTGACGATGAAACACCTTGTTTTGGCGTTGATGCAGGGATATTATTATGTAAAGATAAGGCCAAATGCGTTGGTTGCATGGGAGATTTTGATAGCTTAGAAAATAAAGAAATTTTAACGCAATTAAACAATGTAACGTGGCTTAATTGTGAAAAGGATGAAACTGACACAAAAGCTACAATTGAATATTTATTCAATAAAGGATGGGAACACTTAATCATTTTAGGTGGTTTTATGGGTAAACGAATCGATCATTGTATTGCGAATTTGATATTGGCTTATCAATATCCTATTACTTGGATTGATGAATACAGTAAGGTGGAATGTATTAAAGGGAATTATGCTTTAAAGCAAGAGGATTATCAATACTTTTCAATTTTTACGATGAATCATTGTGATGTAACGATAGAAAAAGCTAAATATCCTTTACATCAATACCATTTAACTTACACTGATTCATTATGTGTATCCAATACATGGATTAATGCGGATGATGCATTAATAACCATAGAAAATGGTAAAGCATTAGTCATGAAAACAAAGGAAATATTATTATGAAACAATGTCCAATCTGCTTAACGGAAGTGAATGATAACTTAACGACTTGCCCAAAATGTGGTCATGTTTTTGATGCAGTACATTCTGATAATCTAGATCACGTAAGTGATAATGCTAACGATACTAAAGAATCGATGAATAATAAAGAAACAGCGAGTACAAACACACTGGGTTTTGAAGAGCAACGAGATCAATCCAAGCAATCTGTTGATTGGAAACATGTATTCATTCAAATTGTTAAAGGTATTAAATCAACGTTTCTGGATTTTATTCAACTAATTATTCATCCCGATGCGCATTTGGCATTATCGATGCGTAGTTTATTGGTTTTTGTAATTATTGAAATTGTTTCAACATTTATGTTAATGGCTGCCTTTGGTAATTCATTGTATCGTTATTTTTTAAGACCATTGATTGCAATATTGGGTTATAACAATTTATGGATACATCAATTCCAAATGTCATGGGTGATACCATTTATTGCATCTATAGCCCTTGTGATGATTAATGCATTGGTTTATACATTAACATTATTGATTGGACATCAAAAGGTAAGTGCTACTTTGGTTGTGTCACACTTGTTGGTGCCAAGTTTAGCGTTACTGTTTGCCGCATTAACTTTAAATTTCTTGTTACCATATCATGTAAATTTTATATATTTAGCCATCGGTTTTGTTATGTTGTGGATGATTTCTACTTTAATGCATGTAGTGGATGATTTAAAAATCAATAACTTTTATTTACGGATATTGATTCTAAGTATCGTAGCCATTATTTTAGTAAGCGTTATTGGAATGTGCTTTCAATATTTAATGGGTGCTATGCTGCAAATTAATACTGCTGTACCTAGTGGTTTTTCGATATAAAAATAGCGTTAGGGTGTCCTAACGTTTTTTATGGGTATAGTATTGAAAATAAAAAAAGTCATGGAATCCATGACTAGAATTGATACAGATTAAGCTTTTGCACTTTGAGCTTTTAAAGTTTTTAATGCACGAGCTGAAATGCGCACTTTGGTGGGTTTACCGTCCACCATGATCGTTGCTTTTTGTAAATTCACATTCCATTTGCGACGTGTGGCACGTAATGAGTGTGAACGTCTGTTTCCGCTTAATGCTTTTTTACCTGTAATGGCACAAACACGAGACACCTTACAAAACCCTCCCTTCATGATTGCTTGAATAGTTTACCACGCCTTGATTTCAATTGCAATTAAAAAAATAGCGAATCATTGAAACAATTTTTAACATATGGTTAAATTGTTCTTTAATTTTCGGTTTAAAATGATTATTACCACCATTTCTTTCGTGAATAGTGTAAAATAGAGGTGATTTTAAAGATAAGGATAATTTTTATCCGAATAAAGTAAGAAAGGGTATAAATATGAGCGATAAACAGATTTATGCTGGACTTGAAATTGCAAATCATGAAATTCGTTTAATAGTGGGCGAGTTTTTTAATACACGATTAAATATATTAAAAGTAGAACGTGTCGATAATGATGCGATGAATGAAAATGGAATTGAAGATATGGAATTATTGGTAGAGTCAATTAAAAAAGCAGCCAATAATGTGGAAAAGAATTTGGGGTTGCCCATTACTTCCGTTGTATTATCCGTTCCAAGTGTGAATGTGGTAAGACACCATACAAAAGTAAATGTTCCTTTGAATTCAGTGAACCGATTGGTTACTTACCGTGACATTCGTAAAGCCATGGCTAATGGCATGCGTAATGTTGATGTTCCGAAAGATAATGAAATCGTACAAGTTAATTGTGTTAAATTTTATTGCAACGGCATTAGTACAAGAAAAGTTCCAATTGATGAAACTTTAGATGATTTAAAAATATTGATGGACATTTACAGTGCTGATCGTAAAACATTATATGATTACGTGTCGGTTGTGGAACAAGCTGGTTTAAACGTAATGGATTTATTCTTGGATTGTTTTGCTATCGGTAAAGAAGCCTCTTTATTTGAACAATCCATGGATAAATACATAATCTTATTGGATGGGCAATATTACGATACAAAAATGGCTATGTTCTATGATGGTCGATTGGTTAATTTCATGCAAATACCTGTGGGTATGCAACAGTTAGCTAATGCTTTGGATAATCAATACCATGTTGGCTTTAAAGTTGCATCGCGTTTGATTAAATATAATGTAAGAGAAAATGCGGAAGTATTATCAACTCAAACGAGTTATGTTTGGGCAGAAGATGAATTAACGCATACATTAAGTGAAAAAGAAATTTATGATTGCATTGAACCAGGGGTTGCCTATTGGATTGATTTAGTAAAACAAGCAGTTGAACCAATTATTTCGAGTGGTAAAAGTGCTATTGTTTTAACTAATGACATGGCAGAGATTCAAGGCATTGGAGATCGCTTAAAGGAGTCCTTGGACTGTGAAATTAAGACATATATGCCAGATACTTTAGGAATTCGAAATGCAAGTTTGACAAGTTGCGCTGGTTTGTTTTATGCTTATAAGGATCTTTTGGAAGTCAATGGTCGAGATCAAACCAGTGTAGATGTTGCTACTTTTTCACGAATCGTGGATTTAAGAAGTGATGAATTCAAAGAAATGACCATAACAAATAAATTAAGAAGTGTTTTATTGCAGGGGAAGAAATAACCAGGAAGGGATTAGACAATGGCCAATTTAACATATAATCAAATTGCACGTATTAAAGTATTCGGTATTGGTGGAGCAGGTTGCAATGCTGTTGCACGAATGGTAAGAGATGGTGTACAAGGTGTTGAATTCTATGTATGCAATACAGATATTCAAGTATTGGATTCAAGTCCTTGCGCAAATAAAATAGTTTTAGGTAAAGATGGTTTAGGTGCAGGCGGAAATCCTGAAAATGGACGTAAAGCAGCATTGGAAACAGAAGAAGAAATCAGAAGAGCCATGGAAGGCAGTGACATGATTTTCTTAACATGTGGTTTAGGCGGAGGTACAGGTACCGGCGCGATTCCAGTTTTTGCAAAAATCGCGAAAGATTTGGGCGCGTTAAGTGTAGCTGTTGTTACCAAACCATTCACGTTTGAAGGAAGACGTCGTGCAAACTACGCCGAAGGTGGTTTGAAAGAATTAAAAGAGTACATTGACTCATTAATCATTGTTTCAAATGACCGTCTATTGGAAATTATTGGTCATATTCCATTTGAACAAGCATTCCAAGAAGCTGACAATATTTTAAGACAATCTGTGCAAACAATTACTGACTTAATTGCAGTGCCAGCATTAATTAACTTAGACTTTGCGGATGTTAAGTCAATTATGGAAAACCAAGGTCAAGCATTAATTGGTATAGGTATGGCTGAGGGCGATAATAAGGCCCAAGAAGCCGCAGCACGTGCAGTTGCATCTCCATTGCTAGAAGGTGATATTCGTGGGGCGCGTAATGCTATTGTTAACGTGACTGGTGGAACTGGCATGACGTTGTATGATTCAAGTGAAGTTATTGATTTCATCCGTGAATCCAGTGGAACAGATATTGATATCATTTATGGTGTGGCTGTAAATGATAAATTAGGTGATGCAATTATTGTTACAATCATTGCAACTGGATTTGATGAAGAAGATGAAGTGAGTGTTGCTGAAGTGGAATCTCGTCCATCATTTGATTTAAAATCACCAGTAATGGATGATAAAGATGATGAAGTTGATTCGAATATACCGCAATTTTTCAGAAAATTAGAAGGATAAGAACGAGTAAGCTCGTTCTTTTTTTCAAAGGAGACCAACTATGATTTGTAAAGAGTTTTTATAAGATTTGAGTAGTGCATG
>Kit_p2__coassemble_2570_pt1 | contig 10388 bp, 9 predicted proteins | sample Kit_p2__metabat2_high_PE_035 | metagenome-assembled genome bin Kit_p2 | reverse complement strand
AAATTTTACCGATCCCAATAATGGTTATCGCTATTATGGTTGGGAGCAATTGGATTATCTCGATACAATCTGTATTTTAAAAAAGATTGGATTATCATTAAACGAAATCAAAACTTTCATGCAAACCTATTGCATCGATGAATCCATTGCTGCATTGCAAACACAAATGGATGCAATTAGTGCACAGATAACTAACTTACAACTAATACATAATCGTATTCAACACCGCATTAAACAACTTATCAAAGCAAAACAAATAAGTTGCGATCACTTAGATTCAATAACCATGACTACTTCCCAACCAACTTATTTATATGTACGTAAAGTGGATTCCCCTTATACCCTAGAACAAGTATCCTTAGCCACGAAACAATGTTACGTCGAATCCAATAAAAAACAATTACCTGTATATATGGAAAGTGGCGCGATTATCCCTTATCAAAATATTATTAATGGTGACTATACTTTAGCATCGCATGTCTTTTTACCCATTGAAACTATGATTGACAATGAAGATATTATCTATTTACCAGCAAATAAATGCATTACCACTTACCATCAAGGCAATTATGAATCCATTGGTACTTCATACCAACGGATTATTAATTACGCAAAACAAAATGATGTTGAAATCATTTCGAACAGCTATGAATTTGCCATTCATGATTATTTAACAACACGCAATCGTGATGAATACATTACACAAATAATGTTTTTTGTAAGATAAATGTATTGTGTAAAATCTTTCATTTACATCAAAAAAAGAATTATTATTGCATTGCTACAATTATCTATTTCCATATAAAATAAAGACAATAATCAATTTATGTTTTTATTTACAAGGTAGGTGATGTTGTGCCAAGAAAAGCTTATTCACAAAAGGAAAAAGAAATCGTAAGGGAAAAACTAATACAATGTGGCCTTCAATTAATGGCTAGCCAAGGAATTGCCCATACAACTGTGGAACAAGTATACCAACATGTGGGAATTTCACGGACATTCTTCTATTCCTTCTTTAAATCGAAGGAAGACTTAATTGTTGAGGCATTGTATTTGCAACAACCAAATATCATTGCCTATCTCAATGAGTTAATGAATGATTCTACCCTATCGTGGCGCGAAGCAGTCACCCAATTTCTCACCACATGCTGTTATGGTGAGCAAAACGGTATTATCATCTTGACATTAGAAGAGCAACAGGCATTATTTAAACATTTATCGAACGAAAGTTACCAATACTTCCGAGCCAAACAACGCGCGTTGTTTCAACAAATACTATCATGCATGAACGTACACTCTGATAATCAAACCGTTGGTTTATTCACCAATTTGATATTGTCATTATTAGTTGTACACAAAGCCATTCCACATTCATTGCCATTTTTAGTTCCAGAAGCTGCTGATGCAACGATTACATTTCAAATTAATGCATTGGTTAATGCATTGGAAAGGCTTAAACTTTCCTAAAATGAATCTATTTACCACCTAAAGGTTGGTTTCTCTTTCGTTTAAATAAATACATAATCAAAAGGGCGTCTTTATTTATTTATTTCTTATCTTATGTAAATAAGCAATTCACTAAACTAATAAAGTCTAAAGAAAAGTAACTTATGTTACATATACCATGATTCACCCATTAAAATAAGGAGGTTAAATGTATGGGATTATTTAGCAAAATGTTTAAAGGACCACAAATTGATATGGAGAAAAGCAATCGAAATGCTGCAAAAATGCGCGAACTTTTTAACCAACACATCAATGATGGTGATAATTATCAATTAATCTTTGGTTACAGTGAAGATGTTTCTCGATTTAATTATGGATTTGTCCATGGTAGTAAAACAAAAATTGGCAATTTAATTGTTGGATGGAACGAAACAACCAATACTATAGCTATACTACCTACAATACCAGATTTATCCACATGTGGCGAAGCCACATATTACAATCACGATACTATTTTAAAAGCCTATCGTAATAAATACCCTACAGATGCATTTATAATTTATCCTGATAAAAAAGGATATATCGGTATTAACGCTTATGATTGGTTAGATGATGAAAAGCTATACGTTTATGTCAGTCAAGAAAAAGAATTAGCTGCATTTACTAACTTCTTCATGAACAAATTTGTCAAGAAGTAATCATATAGTTCTTTTAATTTATGGTTTAGCATTTCTTTTTTTGTTAATTTAGCGAATATGCACTTAATTCAAATTAAAAGAAATCAATATTACGAACAATTTGTTCACTTATATCAATCTTCATTTCCAACTGAAGAACAAAATCCATTATCTGTGATGTTCATGTATCGAAACAACATTAATTCTTTTTTATGCCATTTATCGATAATGAATTACGTGTATTCGAAATTAAAGTAACGATAAAAAGCGTAGCACTTATAAACTAAGAGCTACGCTTTTAATTAATCAATACTAATAACTTTATTTTCTTCTACACGTGCTGGCGCTTTACATGGAATATCAACAATTAATACACCATCAGCATAACGTGCATGAATGTCAGTAGGTTCTAATTTATCACCAACATAGAAACTACGCGAAGCAGAACCTGTTTGACGTTCACTTCTTACCAATTTACCTTTACTATCTTTTTCTTCATTTGAAGTATTCACAGTGGCACTAATCTTTAAATAACCATCTTTTAAATCAACTTTTAAATTCTCTTTTTTAACACCAGGAACTTCAACTTCAAGGTAATAACGACCATCTTTTTCAAAGATATCTGTTTTCATTACATTACGATTTGAAAATACTCTTGAATCAAATAAATCATCTAAAAAATCATTAACTGGATAATAACGCATAAACTATAACCTCCTAATTATTCAATACAAATGGTTTGATTTTCTACAATTTGTTGCTTTTCTACTTTTGGAACAATACACTTCAATACGCCATTCTCAAATTTAGCTTTAATGTCATCCTCTTTAACTCCATCACCAACATAGAATGAACGGCTTAATTCACCATAATAACGTTCACTGCGAATTAAAGTACCTTTATCATCTTTTGTTTCATGATCATCATGGCGTTGTGCTTTAATAACAAGATAACCATCATTTAATGTCAAGGAAATATCATTACGATCAAATCCCGGTAAATCCACTTCCATTAAATAATTGCCATCCTTTTCATACACATCACATTTCATTTGGCTGTGATTATTCATCGATTCGAATTCATCACTAAACGCATTCATGAATTCGTCGAAACCATCCATCAATTTATCAACTTCAAACATAAATTACGCCTTCTTTCTTTTACCGTTTAAGGTTAATCCCAAGCTTTCTTTACTTGGTATCTATACTTTAGCACTTTAAGCATGAGAGTGCTAAAAATTATGATGTGAAATTGTGTGATTGTTAAATTTAGTCAATAATTAAAACTCATTAAATATTTTTACATTTATGTACTTTTGTTCAATATAAGCGTCATCCAATTCCATAAATGAGTTTGCTTAACTTATAAATTATCTCATTTAACTTAATTTAGATTATATAAGTTATTCACGCCTAACCTTGCTATACTTAAGATAGAAAAGGTGGTGAATTAAATGAAACGATTACTTCTTATATTATCTGCATTTTTATGTATTAGCGGTTGTAACGACCAAAGTGAAACACCTATAGAAACGCCACCTGCAGCTATTGTCGCCAATGAAGAGTCGTTTCGTTGGAAACATTCATTCCAATATGGCGAAGAAGGAGCGACATGGTATGGTATGGTTCAAAATGCCACAGACCAACACTTACAACCATTTAATATCGAGCTTTATATTACCTTTAAAGATGGCAATGAATATTTAGCCACAACGATTCCAATTGACGGTATGAATCCAGATGAAATCTATAAACTAGATGAAGATATTACAGAAGTTTATCGCCAACATAAATATAGTACGGATGATAATAAATCATACCGTATTGCAATTACTCAACCAAAATAAAGATAGACGGTTAAGCATTAATGCTTAACCGTTAATTCTTAATATAGTTAATCTTCAATTGGGAAGGTTAATAGGAGTTGTTTGGATAATTTTTCTACTTGTATATCATCTTGATCACAATCAAAACCTAAAAACAACGATTTACTGTCTTTGATTTCATCATTGGCCGCACTTACTGTTAGTTCGCCATAAGAATATTCAAATTCAATCGAATCAGTTGTACACCCAAGGCAATGTACAATAATTTGTGAACAATCATTAAATTCTTCTAATGAAAACAAGTCAACCTTCATCGCTAATAATTCTTGTAATGTTAAACCCATTATTTTTCCACCATTGATAATTGGATACGTTTACGTTTTAAATCCACTTCCAAAACGGTTACTTCCACAATATCATTGAGTTTAACAATATCCAATGGATTTTTAACAAAGCGTTTACTCATCTTTGATTTATGAACGAGTCCATCTTGATGAACTCCGATATCAACAAAGGCACCAAAGTCAGTAATATTACGTACAGTACCTTTTAATTTCATGCCAGGAGTTAAATCCTCCATCTTTAGTACATCGGCTCGTAAAATAGGTGCTGGCGCATCTTCTCGAGGGTCTCTTCCTGGATGCGAAATTTCTTTCAAAATATCGACCAACGTAGGCTCACCGACATTACATTTCTTTGCTAAATCTTTGATCATTTTATCATTTGATAATAAAAAGTTAATTTTAGCGATAGCTGCTTTTTGAGCATCTCCACTGGCAAAAATATCCTCCAATGATAATTGATTGATGACTTCACGTGCCACGGAATAACTTTCGGGATGCACTCCAGTATTATCTAAAATATCTTTACCATTACGAATACGTAAGAAACCGGCTGCCAATTCATACGCTTTAGGTCCTAACTTAGCTACTTTTAATAATTGATTACGTTGCGTAAATGAACCATTTTCTTCTCGATAAGCAACAATATTTTTGGCTAATGTATGACTAATCCCACTAATGTGTTCCAACAAAGAATAAGACGCTGTATTTAAATCCACACCCACACTGTTAACACAATCTTCCACAACACCATCCAACGTTTCCGATAGACGTTTTTGATTCATATCATGTTGATATTGACCAACACCGATACTTTTTGGATCAATTTTAACGAGTTCTGCTAATGGATCTTGCACACGACGGGCAATGGAAGTCGCACTACGTTGTCCAACATCAAATTTAGGGAATTCTTCAGTGGCTAATTTACTTGCAGAATAAACAGAAGCCCCAGCCTCATTGGTGATAACATATTTAACATCTTTACCACAACGACGAATGATTTCGGTAATGATTGCTTCACTTTCACGTGATGCCGTACCGTTACCACAAGAAATTAACGTAATGTTATATTTATTAATTAACGCAATAACATCATTAATTCCTTTTTCAATTTGCGTTTTACTTGCAGGTTCCGTAACAAAAATAACTTTTGTATCTAATACTTTTCCCGTAGGGTCAACTACAGCTAACTTACATCCCGTTCTAAACGCAGGGTCCCATCCTAAAACGGTTTGATTAGCCAATGGTTGGGCTAATAATAATTGTTTTAAGTTTGCTTTAAACACACCCATAGCACCTTCTTGTGCATTTTCCGTTAATTCATTACGAATATCACGTTCAATGCTTGGTGCTAACAAGCGACTATAACTATCCAAGATTACTGATTTCAAGAATTCTATGACTTGAGAGTTCTTTTGATGAATAATGTGTTGATTCATCCATTCTAAGTTCGCTTGATCATCGCTACTTACTTTTACGGATAAAACGCCTTGTTTTTCACCTCGGTCAATAGCTAATATTTGGTAGCCTTGTAGTTTATTGATTGGTTGATCAAATTCATAATAAACTTTATAAATTTCATCATCATCTTCACCTTTTAAACTACATACTAAGTGTGCGCTTTTCGCATACAATTTACGCATGGAAGCATGAATATCTTGATCATCATTATAACGTTCTGCCAATATATCGCTAGTATATTGCAATACTTTTTCAACACTGCTGACTTCTTTGTCTTCATTTAAATAGGCTTTTGCATCTTCTTGTAAATTCGTTACAGCATTTAAAACAATGGCATTGGCAAAAGGTTCACATCCTTTTTCAATACCAATGGTACCCCTTGTTTTACGTTTTGGTTTATATGGACGATAAATGTCTTCCAAAGCAACTTGCGTTAAACAATTTTCAATTTGTTCTTTAAGTTCATCACTTAATTTACCTTGTTCTTCAATCGTTTTTAAAACCGTTATTTTACGTTCTTCTAAATTACGATAATACGTTAATCGATCATTTAAATTCCGTAATATTTCATCATTTAAACTTCCTGTTACTTCTTTACGATAACGGGAAATAAAAGGAATCGTATATCCTTGATCAATTAATTCCACACTCGCGCTCACTTGAGTGGGTTTAATGGTTAATTCTTTGGCAATTAATGCATTAATATCTAACATATTTAAAAATACTCCTAAGCTTTATCTATTATACCAAGTAAAAAACAATGCACGATTAATTCATGCATTGTTGATGCGGTTGATAGCCTAATAATTGCGCAACTTGCGTTGAATATAATTCAATAGCATTACGTTTTTCTGGCAGTTTAGTGCAAGTAGACGAATGATAAATCTTTGAGTTCTTGTTACCAATAATATATTCATTAGTTAGTGGATATTTGTTGTCTAATGCAGTACATGCCACTTCATTACCATCGCTATCGCATTCAATAAACCCATCAATATCTGTTTGCATAACTTCACTATCTAACCATTTCAATGTTTCCATCACTTCATCATGAGGAAAACCATATTGATTATTTTTACCACAACTCATAATAGTAATATCTGGACTCATTACCGTTAAAAAGATATCGGAATTACTGTAACGGGAACCATGATGGTTAGCTTTATAAACATCAATTCCATTAACAAATAATGTTAAATCTTCCGCTACCTCATTGGATATATCCCCGCCAAAGAAAAAACCAACATCTTTATAATCCAACCGAAACGCAATGGAACTATCATTAACATCCTTATTGTTTGGATCCACATGCAATATCTTTACATTCAATCCATTAATGTCCACAGTTTGCATCGGATTTACTTGGGTAAATGTTAATTGGTTCTCTTCCATGCGCTTAATTAAATCCAAGTAATATTCACTTTTTGTATCATAATAAAAGCCTATGACTTCACTGACTTTTAAAGCATCAATCACATCATCCGCTCCACCCAAATGATCTTCGTGAGGATGGGTAATAATCATTGCATCCAATTGATTAATTCCCATATCCAATAATGTTTGGACAATCAATGGCCCATCCGCATCATTGCCTGCATCCACTAAGATATGGGTATCTCCCTGTTCAATTAAACTACAATCTGCTTGACCCACATCAAAAAAAGTAACCGATAAATTACCGGTTAACTCGTTATTGTCAGCTTTACAACCAACAAGACTACTTAATAGAACAAGGCTAATGATTTGATTTAATTTCATTTAAAATCCTCTTTAAAATCGGATACTCATCCAACAATTCATTTTCATCCAGCGGCTCACAGTTGTCACATAGACATTGAGTGCATTGGCATTCCTTTTCACATGGACATTTCTTTTCATTCATAACAAAAGTATAACGTTATCGAATAAATATTTCATTCAATTTGCTTTTTTAATTAGCACTTCCTTCACATGGTTATCATAGGTGTACATTATCAATGAATATTGATATAGTTAAATCACCATTTAATAAAATGGAATTTTTGGAGGACTACTATGAGTCAACATAACTTTTATCAATTTAATACTAATGAACACCCTTTCTTTAAACAAAAAAAGCAACCAAAAATAAAGAAAGTTTACGATAAGAAAAAGAAAATTAAACTAACGGTTTGGTGGACAATCGGAAATGTAATCTTTTTAGCATTGTATTATTATTTCGTGTTACCACCATTAAATTTCCATTCCGGTTCTTCTTGGTTTTTTATCATTATGGCTTACGTATTGTTTTTAATTGAATACATGAGTGTAAATCAAATCCATGAATTTAAGAAAATTAACAAATGGTTATTGTCACCATTAATTATCATTATTAGTGGTATATTCTTACTTAATTTATTTTTCACACCAATTTTCCAAGCAAAAACATTTGCTTCTCGTATCCAAGTTGAAACTGTAGGATTTGAAGAAATTCCAGATTTCGACCCACAACAAACCGCACTTATTGACAGAGAAAGCGCGATGATTGTTGGAGATAAAGTCATGGGAAATATCACTGATCTTGTGTCCCAATTTGATGTATCGAATGAATATACTCAAATTAGCTACGATAATTCAGTGTACCGTGTTACACCATTAGTGTATTCTGGATTAATCAAAACTTTCAGTAATATGGGGCAAGGTATTCCTGCATATATTACCGTTAATTCAGTCAGTGGTGAAGCCAATATCGTCCAATTAGAAAAAGGTATGAAATATACCCCAAGTGCAATCTTAGATAAAGACTTACTCCGCCATATTCGTTTCCATTACCCAACAGAAATCTTTGGCGAACCAAGCTTTGAAATTGATGACGAGGGCAATCCATACTATGTGTGCACAACCTATACTTTTAAAGGTGTAGAATCAGTACGTAGTGTTACAGGTGTTATTTTAGTTAATGCCGTAACTGGAGAAACGCATAAATATAAATTAGGTGAAGAACCTACTTGGGTAGATCGTATCTTCCCAGAAAGCTTAGTCACCGAACAATTAAATGGTTATGGAACTTACCAAAACGGATTTTTCAATTCTATCATTGGCCAAAAAGGTGTGGTAGTCACCAGTGAAGGCTATAACTATTTAAGTAAAAATGGAGATATTTGGCTATATACCGGTATTACCAGTGTAAACTCAGATGCCAGTAACTTAGGTTTCTATTTAGTAAATTTAAGAACCCATCAAGCACAACAAATTACCGTTGCTTCTGCCAATGAATTGGCTGCAATGGAAACTGCCCAAGGGGAAGTCATGAACTATGGCTATCGTGCAACTTTCCCTACTTTAGTCAAAGTAAATAATCGACCTTACTATTTATTATCACTAAAAGATCAAGCCAATTTAGTAAAAATGTATGCATTAATTGATGCACAAAATTATACTCAAGTATACGTAACTAAAGCCAGTGATGATGTGGAAGCTTGCTTAAATGATTTGATACAACAAGCAGGTGGATCAAGCGAACCTTCGTTAGGAAGCGAAGAAGTAACATTTACGATTAATTCATTCCAACAAATTCAAATAGATGGCACGACATATTACTACATTGTTGATCAATCCAATTACGTTTATAAAGCCGAATTCAGTGACGAATTCGCTCTTAAATTATTAACCATGCAAGTTGGCGATGAACTATCTTGCACAATTTCAACCAATGATGGTATTCCATCCATTTTGAAAATAAACTAAGTAAATCAAGCATTTTCCTAAAAATACGGAAATGCTTTTTTTAAAGTTGCCCTATAATACTAAATAACAAAGGGGATTTTTATGAATTTTATTTTTATTTCACCAAATTTTCCAACCAATTATTATCATTTTATACATTCTTTAGTGAATAATGGTGTCACAGTATTTGGTATTGGTGACTGTCAATACGATCAATTGAATGATTCATTAAAAAAAGACTTAAAGGAATATTACCGTGTGGATAATATGAATGATTACGCACAAATGTATAAAGCTGTTGCGTATTTTGCTTACCATTATGGACCAATCGATTGGTTAGAATCCAATAATGAATATTGGTTAGAAAATGATGCCCGTTTAAGGGAAGATTTTAATATTAAAACAGGCAATCATACCCAACAAGTGCAAGGTTTACGTTATAAGTCAAAAATGAAGGCTTTTTATGAGAAAGCAGGCGTTAAAACGGCACGCTATCAATTAGTGGATACTCCAGAAAATGCCATAAAGTTTATTAAAAAAGTTGGTTATCCAATTATTATTAAACCAGATAATGGCATGGGAGCCAGTGGTACCCATAAGATCAAAAATAATAAAGATTTAACGGACTATTTCCAATATTGGTATGACAAAGATGAACCTACCATTATGGAGGAATTTATTGATGGGGAATTGGTAAGTTTCGACGGAGTATGTAATTCAAAAAAAGAAATTGTTTACAGTACTGCACACTGCTATCCCACACCAATTATGACAGTATTAAATGAACAAACCGACTTTTTCTTTTACTCATACCCACAAGTGGACGCCGCACTAGCAAAAGCAGGTAATGCCGTAGTTAAGGCATTTGACTGCGCATCACGCTTCTTCCACTTAGAATTCTTTATTCTAAAAAAAGATAAACCTGACCTAGGTAAAAAAGGCGATATTTTGGGG
>Kit_p2__coassemble_2552_pt1 | contig 10439 bp, 10 predicted proteins | sample Kit_p2__metabat2_high_PE_035 | metagenome-assembled genome bin Kit_p2 | reverse complement strand
TCTTAAATGTAATTAAAGCCAATCCATCACTGCCTCAAATTACTAAATCAGATTATTACTATCAAATTTCTAAAGTAGATATAGACATAAAGAATGATGAAATAATGAATAAAATTAGAGAGATCTATTATCGTCATAAAGGGCAGATATGGATACCGTAGAATCACTCTTCAATTAAACAATGAAGGATACAAAGTAAATCATAAGGCAGTTAAAAGATCAATGATAAAGATGGGCTTATATGGAATAACACCAAGAGCTAAATATAAGTCGTATAAAGGCGATTTCAATGGTACTGTTAAAAATATATTACTTGAGAAAAAGGTTGATGAAGAGAAACATAAGACCTACTATATAAGAAACTTCATTACCCTAAGCCTAATGAGAAATGGACAACTGATATTTCTGAATTTCATATAGCTGCAGGTAAATTATATCTATCATCAATACTAGATATGTTTTATGGTGAAATAGTAGCTTATAACATTTCATGAGTACCAGTATATGCCTAGGTTCAATATATGTTAAATAAAGCTTTTGATAAATATAAGAACCTAAAAGGATTAGTATTCTGTTGAGATCAAGGTTGGCAATATCAAATGAGGCAATATCATAGTTCTGTTGAAGCAAGAGAAATCATTCAATCTATGTCCAGAAGAGGTAACTGTCTAGATAACTGTGTTATAGAGAATTTCTTTGGAAAGATAAAGAATGAAATGTTCTATGGACATGAATACGAATTCACGTCACTTGAACAATTACAAAAATCAATGGAAGAATATATTAACTACTACAATACCGAAAGAATACAAACAAAATTAAAAGGCTTAACACCTTGCCAAGCAAGATCTCAAGCCTTAGAATCATAGATAGTTATAAAGTGTCCAAATAATAGGGTTCACTACAAGCAGTATCTTTTTATTGCAATTGACCATGCAATGAAGCTTTAATTTGTGTGGTAGAAATCCCTTCAGTACGCGGCAAATAGATGATCTCACAATTTTTTAAATCATCAAATTTACCTTTCCAATCATCCCCCATTACAAAGACATCGACATGATATTTATCAATATCATCTTGTTTTTGTTCCCATGTATATTCTGGAATAACCTTATCCACATACCGTATAGCTTCAACCATTTCTTTACGTGTTTGATAATCGTAATAAGCGTGCTTCCCTTTAATGGCATTAAATTCATCACTGCTTAAAACTACAATCAGATAATCCCCCAACGCTTTAGCCCGTTTTAAAAGCCGAATATGTCCAGGATGCAATAAATCAAAAGTACCATAAGTAATTACAGTTTTCATATTAATCCTTTCAAATGTTATGGGCGAATTTGTATTCGCTCAATCGTTTTAGCTTGCAATGTTTTCTCATCCAAACAAACGACAATTGCACAAATAATAGCTGGATTATCACTCGGTAAATAACGTGTCTTTTTGCCACGATATAATTGCAATGATTCATGAATATCTCTTCCCAATACAGAATCATAAGCTCCAACCATTCCCACATCGCTAATAAATGCACACCCATTTTTAATCATTTCATCCGCTGTTTGCACATGAGTATGCGTTCCATAAATAATTGAACATCTATTATTGAATGTTTCAAAAAATGCACGTTTTTCTGCTGTTGCTTCCCCATGAAAATCTACGATTACACAATCGTTTTTGTCAATCGTCTTTAATGCCTGATGCATTAAATCAAAACAAGAGCAGGATGGTTCAGGTAACATAAAGGCATTCCCCAATACATTAATTACATGTATACACTGTCCATTGACTTCAAATATTTTATCTCCAAACCCATTATTAATGCTTGGATGATTGTTAGGATAAACCAATTTCGGACATAAATTCAACTCTTCAACAATATTATGCTTTGAAAACGCATGATTACCTAAAGTAATGCAATCCACACCCCATTGAGTGAATTCTTTATAGATTCGCGGTGTAATCCCTTTACCATGGGCACTGTTTTCTCCATTAACGATTGTAAAATCTATTTTATATTTTTCTTTTAACGGTGCCAGATAGCAAGAAAGAGCGGTACGACCGCTCTTACCTACTACATCTCCAAAAATGAGTATGTTCATCTATTTTGCAACCTCGCATGCACGTGTTTCACGAATGACAACTACTTTAATTTGACCAGGATAAGTCATTGTAGTTTCGATCTTATCGCGAATATCCATCGCAAGTTTATCCAACTTAGCATCCGCGACTTTTTCTGGAACAACCATAACACGAACCTCACGCCCTGCTTGAATTGCAAACGATTTTTCAACACCTTCAAAGCCAGAGGCAACTTTTTCCAATTCTTCTATCCGATTAATATAATTTTCCATAGTTTCATTACGCGCACCTGGACGACCAGCACTGAGTGCATCCGCTGCTGCAACTAAATTAGAAATTAAATATTTCGGTTCAACTTGACCATGATGGGATTCAATCGCATTTAATACCACATCATTTTCACCATATTTCTTAGCAATCTTAATACCAAGATCAACATGACTTCCATCTTGTTCAAAGTCAATTGATTTACCGATATCATGCAATAGACCAGCACGTTTAGCTAAATTTTGATCTAAACCCAATTCAGCTGCCATCATTCCGGCAAAATATGCAACTTCAATGGAATGTTGCAATACATTTTGACCATAAGAATAACGGTAACGAAGACGCCCAATTAAACGAATGATTTCCCTAGGCATCTTACCAATGCCTAATTTAAAGACTGCATCTTCACCATATTTTCTAAAAGATACTTCCATATCTTTTTTAACTTTATTGACTACTTCTTCAATACGTTGTGGTTGAATACGCCCATCTTGAATTAAAATTTCCAAAGCTTGACGCGCAACTTCTCTACGGATTGGATCAAAGCAAGAAATAGTGAAAGAATCAGGTGTATCATCAATTAAAACTTCAACCCCAGTTGCTTGTTCAATCGCTTTAATATTACGACCTTCACGTCCAATAATTCTTCCTTTCATTTCTTCGTTAGGGATACCTACAACAGAAATAGTTGAAGAAATAACTTCATCTTGAGAATAACGTTGAATTGCTGTGGCAATAACTTCGCGTGCATTTTCTTGCGCCTTTTCAACAGCAATTTCTTGTTGTTCATGAATATAAGCTGATACTTCAGCTTCCATTTTCTTTTCAATGATTCCCATAATTTGGTCATGTGCTTCTTGTTGGCTCAGTTTGGCAGTTTGTTCCAACACAACAATTTGAGAATCTATTTTACTTTGCAGATCTTCCTGCATTTTATCTAGATTTGCTAATTTTTCATTTATTTGTTCTTTTTGTTTATCTAAATCGGCTTCTTTTTTTGTTATTGCTTGCTCACGATATCCTAAATTATCTTCTCTACGTAATAATTTTGATTCAGATTCAGCAATTTTAGTTTGAAGCTCTTTGATTTCTTTTTCAGCAGATAAGCGATATTCAGAAACTTGTTGCTTTCCTTCCAATATAGCTTGACGAAGCATAGTTTCACTTTTAGCATTCGCATCTTCAACAAGTATTTTGGCATGTGAACGTGCTTTACTAACGCCCATAGCGTTTAATATTGCCATAATAGCAACGCCCACGATAAGGCCGACAAATCCAGATATTAGCAGAACTGGCATATTTTCCATAATGTCCTCCTAAAATCATATAAACGGTTATAATTTAACCTTATTAATGATACCATAGTTAATCACATATTTATACGAAAAATAAACGCTTTCATAATGACCGTAATAATTTGAATTTGAGGCATTAAATTAATAACTTGCTCTAACTTTAAGCAATTCCTTCTAAAAAAAACGAATCAGAAATTACTGATTCGCATTGTTTTTAATGAATAAAATATCGTGCAATTGTTCATTTAATTCTTGTTCAACATCTGGATTAGCAATGATAAATGCCTTAGCAGCATCTTTTCCTTGGCCAATCTTTTCACTTTTATAATTAAACCATGATCCACTTTTTTGAATCAAATCATACTCAACTGCTAAATTCAATAATTCAGCCACATGTGAAATACCCTGACCATACATAATATCCACCGAAGCAGTTTTAAATGGGGGTGCAACTTTATTCTTAACAATTTTGATATTGCATTTATTGCCAACAATCATGGTACCTTCTTTAATGGCTTCACTTTTTCGAATATCTATGCGAACTGAGGAATAGAATTTCAACGCTCTACCACCAGGGGTAGTTTCAGGATTACCAAACATAACTCCCACTTTTTCCCTTAGCTGATTAATAAAGATTGCTGTGCAATTGTTTTGATTCATTGCACCACTTAGCTTACGCATTGCCTTACTCATTAAACGCGCTTGCAACCCCACTTGATTATCACTCATTTCACCGTCCAATTCCGCTTGTGGAACAAGCGCAGCTACAGAATCAATGACCACCAAGTCAATCGCACCACTACGTACCAGAACTTCACATATTTCTAATGCTTGTTCACCACTATCCGGTTGAGATAACAATAATTCATCTGTATTCACTCCAAGATGTTGGGCATAAATAGGATCAATCGCATGTTCTGCATCAATAAAAGCACACCGGCCACCGTTTTCTTGGCACTTGGCAATGGCGTGCAATGCTAATGTCGTTTTTCCTGAACTTTCCGGTCCAAATATTTCAATAATCCGCCCTTTTGGATATCCACCAATACCCAACGCCGCATCCAAAGTTAAAGATCCAGAACTTAATGCATCAATATCGACAGCATTGCGATCACCCAATCGCATGATAGAGCCTTTTCCAAATTCTTTTTCAATTTTGGATAATGCAGCTTCTAGTCGCTGTTGTTTTTCATTGTTTTCGCTCATAAAAATCTCCTTCATAAATATAAGGAGTATTCATTACTCGCTTACACTTAAATCTTATTTGGATTCAAAAATATAATCTTTTAATTGATTGAAGTAATTAACGCCGGATGCTAAAGAAATAAATGTCGTAAACCATATCATAAACACATCCAAAGGAATGTTATAAAACTCAAATGGAAAGTTACCTAACAAAATAATAATAACGGTAATAATTTGCAAAACAGTTTTTAATTTACCTAAAGAACCTGCGGCTACAACCACTCCATTTTGAGCACTAATCAACCGACATCCATCCACAATTAAATCACGTGCAATCATTAACACAACGGCAACAACCGGGATTAATCCTTTCGATAAAAACAATAAAAACATTGTATTCACTAATAATTTATCAGCAATTGGATCGGCAAATTTACCAAATGTTGTAATCAATTTATTCTTGCGTGCAATATACCCATCTAAAAAATCAGTAAACGATGCAATGCAGAAAACAATCAATACAATAATATCTTTTATATTGATCGTACTATTTAACACTTCAAAACTAGTTAATTCAATTCCAAATTGCGAAAAAGGAAAAATGTAAATCAAAACGATGATTGGCACCAATAAAATACGCATTACGGTCAATCGATTCGGTAAGTTCATATGTAATATCTCCTAACTAATTCATTAATAACTTATCTCATTATACAACATATAAATATTATTTTTAGGCTTATTACTTTGCAATTCTCCATCAATCACATAAGATTTTTACAATTTTCGCATAAAATAATGCAAGTGCATTTATGGCACTTTATAGGAGATTTGAATGAAATTAAAACGTAAACCTGTTATTATTACCGCCATAGCATTGACCTGTGTCATTGGTGGTAGTTTATATTTTGTAAAGAAAAATAAAAGTAACCAACAATCAATTGTATTACCAGATATGATTCAATTAAAAAAAGACACATTAAACCAATCATTAACTGTTACTGGTACTGTAAATTCTACTAATAGTTATCAAGTTGTTTCAATGCTTGCCACCAGTAAAATCACCTCCATTAACGTTAAGGAAGGTGACGTCGTTAAAAAAGGCCAAGTATTATTCCAATTGGATACGTATACTATTGATCAGCAAATTAAAGCAGAAAAAGATTCTTTGCAAACCCAATTAGAAGCAGCTCAAAAAGCTTATGATAATGCAGTATTAGCAAAAGACAGAGGTTGGGGAACATTCGATCAAGCACGTAAAGCAAAAGAAGAAGCATGTAATAATTCACCTACGAATAGCCTAAAAGTCGCAATGGATACTGCTGCAACTGCCTATACTCAGGCAAAAGTAGCTTATCAACAAGCATCTACTTTAGCGAGTGAAGTTTTAAAAAAATACAATGATTCTTGCCTTGTGACACCTAATACTTCAGAAACCGAGGATAGCACACCACAGAATACAGTCACATCAAATTGTAATCAGGCATTAATGGCACAATATGAAGGCCTAAAATTAGATGCCGATTTGAAGCAGCAAGCATTAAGCGCTGCTGAAGCCACTTACAATCAAGCAAGCAATGCTTATACAGCTGCGAATAGTAGTTGTGAAACATTAAGTAAACAATTTGAAACAATTGATATTCAACAACAAGGATTAGAAGCCCAAGTAACAACGACTAAAGAAAATTTAGAAAAATTAAGCAGTAGTACATCCACCGTATTGGAAAATCTTTACAAACAACGCAACGATTATACAATAACCGCACCAATTGATGGCACAGTAACTAATATGAATGCAGTGTTAAACAATTTACCAACTGGCACTTTAGCAATCATTAACGATACCTCAAATTTAAAAGTTAACTGTAATGTTGCAGAATATGACATCCAATCATTAAAACAAGGTATGAAAGCAAATATTACCTCCGATGCTAACGACCAGATATATCAAGGTCAAATCACTTCAATTGGATTAACCAGTAATACAACATCATTACAAAACGCCACTTCCACAAGCGGTACCGTTACCTTTCCAATTGAAATTAATTTGCCAACCGATGCCAACTTGATGATAGGTATGAATGCTAATGTTGAAATCACATTAAATAGTACAAATGAAGGTTACGTTGTACCACGCGATGCCATTGAAACTAAAGAAGGCAAAAATTATGTCTACATTTTCAATCAAAGCGATGAAAACTTTAATCCTGTAGAAATCAACATCTTACTAACTAACGATTATTATGCTTCCATAGAAGGTAGCGGACTAAATGAAAACACAAAAATTAAAGCCAGTGTGATTGAAACCGTTGATAACCCATTAATGGAAGCAATGCAAGGTAATAACAATGAATAATAAAGTAATCATTGATATGAAGGGTATTACCAAAACATATAATTTAGGTAAAGATAATGAATTGGAAATACTTCATGGCATTGATTTACGTGTATATGAAAATGAATTCGTAGCCATTGTTGGCGAATCAGGTAGTGGTAAAAGTACACTAATGAATATAATTGGATGTTTGGATAAACCTACCAATGGCTCGTATCTTCTGGACGGATTGGATATATCCACTGCCAATAGCAATCAATTAGCCACCATTCGTAATCAAAAGATAGGATTTATCTTTCAAACATTTAATCTAATAGGACGTACCAATGCTTTAAAAAATGTAGAATTACCGATGTTATATGCTGGTGTGAGCCAAAAAGAGCGAACAAAACGTGCTAAAGAATTATTGTCACTTGTAGGAATGGAATTACGTATGACACACCAACCTAATGAGCTTTCCGGAGGACAAAAGCAACGGGTTGCCATTGCACGTGCAATGGCAAATCATCCATCCTTGTTATTAGCCGATGAGCCCACTGGTGCATTAGATTCACAAACCTCACGTATTGTAATGGATTTATTTCACCAATTGCATCAAGATGGCATGACCATTGTATTAATTACTCACTCTCAAGAATTAAGCGAAGAAGCGCAACGTATCCTAACTTTAAAAGATGGCAATATTATTGCGTCACGTAGCGGAAAGAAGGCAAATTTTTATGAAGGATAATATTTTATTGGCCTTATCTGCTTTAAAAGCAAATAAGCTGCGCTCACTATTAACGATGTTAGGCATTATTATTGGAATTGCATCCGTTATAGCCATTAATACAATTGGTGATTCAATGATGAGTTATATTAATAATACTATGAATAGCATGGGGGCTAGTAATATTAGTATTTATTTAACTCAACGCAAAAATGACGGTAGTGTTAATGTTTCGAACATATCCCCTTCAAGCACGGATTTAATTAGTAAAGAAATGTTAAGTTATATTTACGAAAACAATCAATCCACCGTCGATTATATTGCACTCACTGAATCCAATGGTTCCACGCTAATGGAACATAACAAAGAAAAATATCAACTATCCATTCAAGGAGTAAATCATGATCAACGCTATATTGATAATTTAACCTTAACACACGGGCGATTCATTCAAAATGAAGAAACACGTAAAGTTTGTGTCATTTCGCAGGAAATCGCCGATACTTTCTATTCTGGAATGGATCCCTTAGGGCAAACTATCTTATTAACAATCAATGGACAAAAGATTCCCTTTTATATTTGTGGTGTCTTTCAACAAGATAGTAACTCTGATGCACTAACTTATTTGCTCAGCGGAATTCATTCTTCCAATGTTTATATTCCGATTGAAGTAAGTAAACAATTATCGAGCCAACCTGAAGGGTACCAATCACTCACTATTGTTCCTAAGCTTGGTGTATCCACCAATGAATTAATGGATTCATTAAACAATCAATTCAATCGTTTCTATGCAAACAACCAAAACTTTATGATTGAAACATTAAGTATGGAAACAATGTTAAATAGTATGAATGAAATGATGACTACAATGCAAATTGCCATTGCATGCATTGCTGCCATTAGTTTACTTGTCGGTGGTATTGGTGTAATGAACATAATGCTCGTTTCCATTACTGAGAGAACAAGAGAAATTGGAACACGTGTAGCCTTAGGTGCTAAATCATACGATATCCGCTTGCAATTCATCGTTGAATCAATCATTATTTGTCTAATTGGCGGATTAATTGGGATTATTTTAGGTATACTGTTGGCTAGTATTGGTACAAATGTACTCGGCTTTGCCGTTAAACCCAGCATTACATCATGTGTAAGCGCTGTATTGTTCTCCATGATAATTGGTGTTTTCTTTGGTTATTACCCCGCCAATAAAGCAGCAAAGCTTAATCCAATCGATGCATTACGATTTGAATAAAAAAGCTTTGAATATTCAATCAATTTAAGGTATACTATTACCCGCATCAATAAGCAGCTTATGTGCGTTGAAATGATGCGTTTGCAATATTTATTTCTTGAGTAGCTAACTGCTTATAGCCAAAAAGTCAATGCAAACACAACTTCAACTAAAACATACGTTTATTGTGTCGCCACAATAAGGAGGAAGAAAGATGGCACGTTATACTGGTCCAGTTTGGAAAGTTTCTCGTCGTTTAAGCTTTTCAACATTAGAAACTGGCAAAGAATTTGCAAAAGATAGCCAAGGCAGAGATCGTCGTAATTACATCCCTGGTCAACATGGTTATGCACAAAAGAACAAACGACCTAAATTAAGCAACTATGGTTTGCAATTAAGAGAAAAACAAAGAATCAGATACACTTATGGTTTAAACGAAAAACAATTCCGTAACTTATTTGATAAAGCAAGCCGTATGGAAGGCGTTACTGGTGATAACTTCTTAAACTTATTAGAATCTCGTTTAGATAACTTAGTTTACCGTATGGGATTTGCTGCTACTCGTCGTCAAGCACGTCAATTAGTTAACCATGCACATTTTACAGTTAACGGTAAGAAAGTAGATATTCCTAGTTACCGTTGCCAACCTGGAGATGTAATTGAAGTTAAAGAAAAAAGCAAACAAATGCAAGTTATTAAAGATGCTATGGAAGCTCAAGTTAGTACCGTAGCTTTCGTAGAAGTTGATAAAGAAACTCGTAAAGGTACATTCACTCGTTTACCTGAACGTAATGAATTAAATAAAGACTTCAACGAATTATTAGTCGTAGAATTCTACAATCGTTAATTCTTAAAAATCACTTAAAAAAGAATGGTTCACGAACCATTCTTTTTTTGCATAAGTTTTTTAAATGAATTAACGATACTATTTCCTTGTTCTTTACTTAAATAACTAAATGCCGTATTCACAACATATCCACTGTAATAATTAGCAAATAATAACGAATAATCCAATGAATAACCTTCCATCAAGCCAGCAATCATTGCCCCACAGTGGTTATCACCAGCACCAATTGTATTAATGACCTCTTGGTCGAATCCATCAACATAATGCTCTGCATTATCATAGTAAACACAACCTTGACTACCTAAGGTAACTACTACAACATTAGTGGTTTTTTGATACATTTTCACTAATGCCTCATGCAAATCATTGCAATTCGTTAATTCTTGAATTTCATCTTTGTTGCAATGAATAATTGGATGTTGTTGATAAATTAAATCAAGTAATGATGAATCAATGGAATTATGCCGTGGCCCAGGCGCAAAAACTAT
>Kit_p2__coassemble_2548_pt1 | contig 10442 bp, 8 predicted proteins | sample Kit_p2__metabat2_high_PE_035 | metagenome-assembled genome bin Kit_p2 | reverse complement strand
GAAGAAGGACCGGGCTTAGGAGCTGTTGAAAATTTACCAGCTAAGATTGTGGAAGCACAATCAACTAATATTGATGGAATTTCTGGTGCAACAATTACTTCGGATGCACTTAAAGCTGCTGTAAATGCTGCTTTAGAAAGTGCAGGGGTTGATCCAACTACTTTAGTTGCGAAAGAATCCACTGCAAAGGCTGAAGATAAAGAAATTGAAACAGATGTTGTTGTATTGGGTGCTGGTGGTGCTGGTATGAGTGCTGCAATTGAAGCTAAAGATGCGGGTAAAAATGTTGTTTTAATTGAAAAACAAGCAACTGCTGGTGGAAATACAATTTTATCAACAGGTGGTTTAAATGCAGCTAAAACAAAAGCTCAAGATGAAAATACATTTGAAGAAAACGCTGGGGTTGAAAAAACATTAGCAACTGCGCAAGAATCTTACCCTGAATTGGCTGATTTAACTGCAACAGTTAAGTCGCAATATGATGAATATTTAGCAAATCCAACAGGTTACTTTGATTCAGTGGAATTATATGAATTGGATACATTGGTTGGTGGTAAAAACCTTAACAACCATGAATTAGTTAAAACATTATGTGAAAACAGTGAGTCTGCGATTGAATGGTTAGATAGCATTGGTGCTCCGTTAACAAGTGTAGGTAGTTTTGGTGGTGCTAGTGTTAAACGTATTCATAGACCAGTCAACGAAGAAGGTAAAACAGTTTCTGTAGGTAGTTACTTAGTACCAATTTTTGTAAGTAACTTAGAAGAAAAAGGTGTTGAAGTTTATTATAACTTTGCAGCTAATGAATTGTTAACTGACGATAATGGTGCTGTTGTGGGTGTAAAAGCTTTGGGAAGCGATGGCTCTACATTGACAGTTAAAGCGGATAGTGTTGTTATTGCGACTGGTGGATTTAGTCAAAATACGGATTTAGTATTGCAATATCGTCCAGACTATAAAGGTTTTGTTTGTACAAATGCCCCTGGTATTGATGGTGATGGTATTGAGATGGCGAAAGCTATCGGTGCTGATTTAGTGGATATGGATCAAATTCAAATTCACCCTACAGTTCATAGTGACACAAGTGCTTTAATTACAGAAGGGTTAAGAGGCGATGGAGCAATCTTAGTTAATAGTGAAGGTAAACGTTTCTTTGATGAAGTGGGCACGCGTGATGCAGTGAGTGCTGCGGAAGTATCGCAACCTGGCGGATTTGCTTGGTTAATTGTGGATGATAAAATGGCACAAGCAAGTAATGTTATCGCAGGCTACATTAAACGTGGTTTAACAGTTACTGGTGCTACTGTTGAAGAATTAGCTGCCGCAATGGAAGTTGATGGTGCAACTTTAGCGTCAACTTTAGAAACTTGGAATGGTTATGTTGCAGCGAAAGAAGATCCAGAATTTGGTCGTACAAGTTTTGCTGAACCTTTAGATACAGCACCTTACTATGCAATCAAAGTTGCGCCAGGTGTGCATCATACGATGGGCGGATTAAAAATCAATGCTGAAACTGAAGTATTAAGTGCGGATGGTGCAATTGATAACTTATATGCTGCTGGTGAAGTTACTGGTGGTGTGCATGGTGCTAACCGTTTAGGTGGTAATGCTGTTGCGGATATTGTTGTATTTGGACGTATTGCAGGTACAAATGCAGCGGCTAATGCACAATAAATAAACGTAAACTTATTGAGTGGTTGTTCGTGATTTGTTCATGGATGACCACTTTTTTAGCTTCTTTTGTTCGTTTCGTGGTAAACTAAACATGGAGAAAAATATGTTGTTATTAACAAAATATTAGCTAAAATTACACAAAAATCCGGAGGTTAATACCGGTTATTTTTTAGTAGAGTGATATCAGAAAGGAATAGAATAAAATTATGAGTAATCCAATCGTAGAAAAAGCAGCGATTATTGCCCAAGAATATGAAGATTTAAATAATCAATTAATGGATCCGGAAACATTATCTGATCCAAAAAAAGTAGCACGTTTAGCAAAAAAACAAGCAAGCATTAAAGCTATTGTTGATGAGTATGAAATTTATCAAAAATATGCCAATCAAAAAGAAGAAGGTTTAGCGCTTTTGCAAGAAGATGATCCAGATATTAAGGAAATGGCAAAAGAAGAAATTGCTGATGCAGATGCAAACATTCCTGCAATTTTAGAAAAATTGCATATCTTATTGATTCCGAAAGATCCGGAAGATGATTGCGATGCCATCATTGAAATTCGTGGTGGTGCCGGTGGGGATGAAGGTAATATTTTCGCTGGTGATTTATACCGCATGTATACAATGTATGCAGAAAAGATGGGTTGGAAAGTACAACAATTGGAAGAAAGTGAAGGCGAAGCTGGTGGTTTTGCATTAATTTCTTGTTTGGTTAAAGGAAATGATGTATACCATCACTTTAAATATGAATCTGGAACCCATCGTGTGCAACGTGTACCAAAGACGGAATCCCAAGGAAGAGTTCATACTTCAACTGCAACGGTGTGGGTATATCCAAACGTTGAAGATTTAAACGATGATGAATTCGAGATTCCTGAAAGTGATTTAACATTTGAAACACACAGAGCTTCTGGTGCTGGGGGACAACATATCAATAAAACAGATTCCGCCGTACGTATTGTCCACGTACCAACAGGAATTACGGTTAACTGTCAAGATGGACGTAGTCAAATTGAAAACAGAGAAACTGCGTTGCGTTTGATTAAAGCTCGTGTTTATGAAGAAATGAAGCGTGAAAAGGAAGCGAAAGAAGGCGCAGAACGTCGCAGTAAGATTGGTACGGGAGATCGTAGTGAAAAGATTCGTACCTACAACTATCCACAAAACCGTGTGACAGATCACCGTATCGGTTTAACAATCAATCAATTGGATCGTATTATGGATGGTAAATTGGATGCAGTTATTGATGGCTTATTGCAAGAAGAACAACGTCAAAAATTAGCGTTAGAGGAACAATAGTGGCAACTTATCAAGAAGTCTTGCGACAAGCTAAAAAAGATGCATTAAATACGGATGCAACTGAACAATCGATAATGTTATTAATGCATTCAATTGCTTCGCATCATAACATTAATTTATATGCCAATTACATGCAGGAAATTGATCCAACAATCAATCAACAATTTGATGATGGATTCCAACGCTTACTTAAGGGTGAACCGTTGGATTATGTGTTGGGATATACACCATTTTATGGCTATGATTTTATTGTGGATTCCAGAGTATTGATTCCTCGGGTTGAAACAGAAGAGTTGGTTGCCCATGCCTTAGCTTTATTGGATGATAAGTTTTCGAATGTGCCAACAATTGATGTGGCAGATGTTGGTTGTGGATCAGGTGCAATTGGCATTAGTGTGGCACTTGAAGAACCAAAAGTTCACTTAATTGCCAGTGATATTAGTGAAGATGCACTTGAAGTTGCGAAGTTAAACGCAGAAAAACTAGGCGTAAATGTTTCATTTTATCAAGGGGATATGGCTAAACCAATCATTGAAGCTAATAAAAAAGTGGATGTGTTATTGTGCAATCCACCATATATTCCAAGTGATGAACAAATGGAAAAAAGTGTGGTGGAATATGAGCCACATGTGGCCTTGTTTGGTGGTAAAGACGGATTTCAATTTTATCGAAGTGTTTTAAAGGATGCGAATCAATTATTAAAAGGAAATGGTTACGGTGTTTTTGAAATTGGTTATGATCAAAAAGAAGGGCTATTGGAAATTGTTAAGCAATTGCAACCGCAAGCCAATGCTAAAGTGATAAAAGATATGAATGGTAAAGATCGTATCTTAATTGTGGAATTTAATTATGGAAATAATTAGTGATAAAAATCAAATTATTCAATTGCTTAACCATTATCAAGTTATTGCTATGCCAACCGATACTGTCTATGGTTTATTAATGAAAGCTACTAAAGACAATGAACATGTGATTAAAAATGTGAAATCTCGACCGGAAAATAAACCATTACCATTAGTGGTAGATAGTATTGAAACGTTATTGGATGTTATTGAAGTCAATGAACAATACATTGATTTATTATCGAGATATTTACCTGGGGGATTAACCATTGTGGGTAAAGCAAAATTGGATTTAAATCATGCGACATTGGCGGTAAGGGTACCCAATAATCAATTGATGTTGGATGTTGTTAAACATGTGGGACCATGTTGGTTAACAAGTGCCAATATATCGGGTCAACCAGCTTGTTGTACAGTTGAGCAAGTCAAAGTGGCATTACAACAACGGGTTGATTATGTCGTGGAAGGAACGTGTGAACTGGGAATTCCAAGTACAATAATTTCGCTAGTGGATGATCAATTGCAAGTATTGCGTCAAGGCAGTGTCATCATTGAAACAAAGTAGTGCTTTCGGGTACTACTTTTAATGTAGTCTTACCGTCGCAATTCAAAAAAGTTTGCGCTAAAATAGAAATAGTTTTAGAAATGGAGATTTAATCTTATGGATATTAAATTAAAAGTGGATGAATTGTTGGATGAAACAATTGACCGTATAAAAGAAGTTGTTACTTATGATTCCGTAAGTAATTATGATGAATCCAATAAACAACATCCGTTTGGACAAGTATGCAGCGATGTTTTAAATAAAGCGTTGTCTTTTGGTGAAAACGAAGGATTTAAAACCGTTAATTTAGACAATAAAGTTGGGTATATTGAATTTGGTGAAGGTGATAAAACTATTGGAATGTTAGCTCACTTGGATATTGTACCTTGCGGGGAAGGATGGGATAGTGACCCATTAACGTTAGTCAATGATGGTCAATATTTAATTGGCCGTGGGGTGACGGATGATAAGGGTCCAGCCATTGCCTGTTTAACGGCATTAAAAATTGTGAAAGAATTGGTTCCTAATCCTAATAAAAAGATTCGATTAATCTTAGGATTAAATGAAGAAGCTGGTTCGCGATGCATTGCCCATTATGTCAATCAATGTGCGCATGTGGATTATGGTTTTACACCCGATGCTAATTTTCCATTGATTTTTGGAGAAAAAGGGAGTATTCGTGGCAGTTATTGTGGCAAAAGTAATTTAATTTTAGCAATTGATGGTGGAACGGTTGCCAATGCAGTGTGTTATAAAGTAAATGCCTTATTGAATGGTAACCAAGTAACGAAAGATAGTCTCACCACAGCGTTAGCATCTTATCCTATTGCTTATACAGTTAGTGAAGTGGATGGTAATGTGAAAGTAGAAGTTATTGGAAAAGCTGCACATGCTTCCACACCAAATTTAGGAATTAATGCGATTAGTTACTTAATGCAGGCGTTAAGTGATATTGGATGTAAGGATGCATTTGTATCCAATTATAATCGTGTGTTTGGTTTAGATACCAGTGGGAAAAATAGTGGCATTGCGTGCACGGATGAGTATGGTAGTTTAACTTGCGTTACTGGGGTTATGCATAAAAATGGTGATGTTATTGAAGGAACGATTGATATTCGTGTCCCAGTTAAACATGACGCCAAACAATTAGCATCTGTTTTAAAAGCATGTGGTAATGATGAATTTAATATTACAATTGACAGTGCTAATCCAGCATTATTCTATGATCCGAATTCATCGTTTATACAAGCCTTATTAAAAGCATATCAAGAAACAACGGGTGATTATGAATCCAAACCAATGGTAATTGGTGGCGGGACATATGCGCAATCCATCCATAATGTGATTGCTTTTGGTCCGGAACATGAAGGTGGATGTGCGTATAATATCCATGATGTGAACGAAAAATTACCATTGAATGAATTAAAAGAAATGATTGCTGTATATGTGCAAGCATTATTAAACTTATTGGCATTGTAATGAAAAAAGTAGCTTTTATTTACGATTTTGATAAAACGTTATCCCCAAAGGATATGCAAGAATATGATCTAATCCAAGATTTAGGGTATCAAGATTCTGCAGACTTTTGGCAATTGGTGACTAAACGTGCAACAACCGATAAATGTGATCCGGTATTAGCGTATATGTTACAGATTAAGGAGTTAGCTTTGCATAACGGTAACCCAATCACAAAAGAAAGGCTGAACCGTTATGGGCAAGCTGTGGAATTCTTTGGTGGGGTTGAAGGTTGGTTTCAACGTATGAACGCATATGCAGCGTCACTTGGTTTGGAATTGGAACATTATGTTATTTCATCTGGTTTGTATGAAATTATTTCCCACACTAAAATTGCAAAGTATTTTAAACAAGTCTATGCATGTTCCTACATTTATGATGAACAGGGGAATGCCATTTGGCCACGAAATGTTGTCAATTATACAACCAAAACACAATACTTATTCCGTATTAATAAACAAGTATTGGATATTAGTGATGAAGCAAGTTTAAATAAATTCATTCCGATGGATAAACGGCCAATTCCTTTTTCACGGATGGCTTATTTTGCTGATGGGTATACAGATATTCCAGTATTTCGTTTGATTAAAGAATATGGTGGTTACAGTGTAGGTGTGTATGGTAATAATCCAAAAGTTGTGCATCAACTCATTGATGATAACCGGTTATCTTATTTTGCCAAAGCCGATTACCAAAATGATAGCCTATTGGATAACTATGGGAAATTAATCTTACAAAATATGGCAAGTCAAGAAGCAATTATTGATTTTTCTAGCGTACATTATGAAAAATAATCACGAAGATAAAACAAATGCCATGCGTTTGCTTACTCAAGCAAAAATTAACTACGATGTCAGTTACTATGAAAATGATGGCGAAATTGATGGAATGAGTGTGGCAAAGAAATTGCATCAAGATCCTGATCAAGTTTTTAAAACTTTGGTTACTACCAATGGAAAACACGAATACTTCGTCTTTTGTATTCCTGTGAATGCTAATTTGGATTTGAAAAAGTGTGCTAAAGTTGCCAATCAAAAAAGTTTAGAAATGCTACCAGTTAAACAATTGTATCCATTAACTGGATACATTCGTGGGGGATGTTCACCGGTAGGAATGAAAAAAATGTTTCCAACTTATATTGAAGAAACTGCGCAATTATTTGATTTTATTTATGTATCGGCAGGTAAAATTGGTGCACAAATTAATATAAATCCATTCGATTTATTGGAATTTACGCAGGCAACATTTGTTTCTTGTTGCAAAGAATAATAAAATATAGACTAAGTCAATGAGAATTGACTTAGTTTTTTTGATATCATAGATAGGAATTGAGGTAGAGTCATGTCATTAACTGCTGGAATTGTTGGATTACCAAATGTTGGTAAATCCACATTATTTAATGCAATAACAAAATCACAAGTGGAAGCAGCCAACTATCCATTTGCGACAATACAACCAAATGTTGGCGTTGTTGAAGTACCGGATAAACGGTTGGATAACCTAAGTGAAATTTTTAATCCGAAACGCACGATTTATACTACGTTTGAATTCACGGATATTGCTGGATTAGTAAAAGGTGCCAGTAAAGGTGAAGGATTAGGAAACCAATTTTTGGGAAATATTAAGGGTGTGGATGCTATTTGCCACGTGGTACGTTGTTTTGAAAACGGAGATATTACCCACGTTGAAGGTAGTGTAGATCCAATCCGAGATATTGAAACCATTAATATCGAATTGGCATTGGCTGATTTAGCGGTTGTTGAAAATCGAATTGGTAAGATTGAAAAGAAGGCAATGGCCACTAAAGATAAAGATGCCCTATGGGAAGTTAGTATTCTTAAAAAATTACAAGCTGCACTCATTGAAGGAACCCCTGCACGCTTAGTGGAACTTAGTAAAGAAGAATTGGATTATTTAAGATCTTTCCAATTGCTAACGTTAAAACCAGTCATTTATATTGCGAATATTAGTGATGATGAAATTGCTGATCCGCATACCAATCCTCACTTTAGTAAAGTGGAAGCATTGGCAGCTAAGGAAAATTGCCAAGTAGTGCCAATTTGTGCAGATATTGAAGAACAGTTATCAGGTTTAGATAAAGAAGAAAAAGATGCTTTCTTACAAGATCTTGGTATTGGTGAATCTGGTTTGGATCAAGTGATTAAAAGTGCGTATACGTTATTAAATTTGAGGACTTTCTTTACTGTGGGTGAAGATGAATGTCGCGCATGGACATTCCATCAAGGGATGGCTGCACCGCAATGTGCGGGTGTTATCCACTCTGATTTTGAAAAAGGATTTATCCGTGCAGAAACATTCTCTTATGATGATTTTATGCAATATAAAAGTGAAGTTGCATTGAAAGAGGCAGGAAAGTTACGCTTGGAAGGTAAAGATTATATTGTCAATGATGGCGATATTCTTCACTTTAGGTTTAATGTATAGGAGTGTTAATGAATTTAATTGAAGGTGCATTTCCATATTTTACGTTACCGTTTATTTTAGCACTTGTCTTTGTGCCTATTTGTAAGCGAATTGGGTTTAATTTGGAAATTTATGCGTTAGAAAATAAACGAACGGTCCATCATGGCAAAATTGTGCGTGTGGGTGGGTTAGCGATTTATTGCGCATTTATGGTTGCGATGGCAGTCTTCATGGATGCGGATAGTACATTAAATGCTATTCTACTTGGCAGCTCGGTTGTCTTTTTAGGTGGATTGATTGATGATATGTTTAACATCAAACCTATTGTTAAAGTATTATTTCAATTGGTTGCGGCATTAATCGTTATTTATTTTGGTAAGATTGGATTAACTGAATTATCCTTACCTTTTGGTATTACTTTAAATTTAGGTGCTTTGGGCCTTTTAGTTTCCATAGTATGGATAGTGGGAATTAGTAATGCTATTAATTTAATCGATGGTTTGGATGGCTTATGTGCGGGAACGTGCTTTATTGTTTGTTGCGTGATCGGTCTATTGGGCTTTTTTATGGGCAGACGGGACATTTGTATTTTATGTCTGGTTTTATGTGGTTCAACCTTGGGGTTTCTTCCATATAACTTTAATCCTGCAAGTATATTTATGGGAGATTGTGGTGCGTTATGGTTAGGCTTTCTGTTGGCATGTTTTAGTTTGTTGGGATTTAAAACAGCATCCTTTATTACCATTGTTTTGCCAATACTTGCGTTATTTATTCCAATTAGCGATACAATGTTGGCAATTATTCGGCGTAAATTACGTGGGCAATCAATATCGCAAGCAGATAGGGAACATTTGCATCACATTTTAATGTATCGAATGCATTTTGGTCATCGTAATACGGTGATTGCATTATATTTGATAACAACATTATATGGTATAGCGGCTATTGTTACTTATTTTAATGAAGGTATTGGTTTAATATTGGTATTGATCTTAATGGTCATTTTTGAACTGTTTGTTGAATATACTGGTATGGTTAATATTCGTTTCCATCCGTTGATTTCATGTTATAACGCATTGTTTGGACGGTTTAAAAAAGTAATGACAATGCCACAAAAATTACAATTAGAGCAAGAAGAAAATTGCGGTGTGGAAGTAAATCATGATTGATCTTTCGCTTTATTTGGATAAATCAAAAAAATATTGTGTGGCTACTTCGGGTGGTCCGGATTCGATGGCTTTGTTGGATTTGTGTGTCCAACAAGGCTTTTCTGTATATGCTTTTCATATGAATTACCATCATCGTGACACTGCGTACCGTGATCAATTGATTGTTAATGAATATTGTTTTGCGCATAAGATACCTTTAGTTATCGCTAATTACCAACCAATGGGAAATGCAAACTTTCAAATGGATGCACGTTTAGCGCGTTATCTAAAAGCCAAAGAGGTTATTGAATCCAATGAATTGGAAGCATTGTTGGTAGCGCATCAACAAGATGACGTATTGGAAACCTATTTAATGCAAAAAGAAAGCAAACGTGAAGTGAATTATTATGGCTTAAAAGCCACCAATGAACTTTTTGGAATAAAGGTTATTCGTCCCCTTCTTTCATTAACAAAACGGCAATGCCATACCTATTGTCTGATGCATGATATTGATTTTGGTATTGATGAATCCAATTTAACCGATATATATACACGTAATAAGATTAGACATCATATATTGTTTGAGTATACGCAACAACAACGTGATGATTTACTGTGTGAAATTGAACAAAAGAATAAACAATTGCAGGCTCAATTGAGTCATTTAGTATTCACTGATCAAAACCTAACCATTAGCGGAAGTGTGAGTGATGATAGTGTTGCTAAGGGGTTGCGGCAATTGTTGGTACAACTGGATGCGGGCTATGGTAATAAATCGCATCAATACTATTTGGATTTATGGCGTAGTATCAGTAAAAATAAAGCAATTCATTTGAATAATCAATGGTATTTATTTTATGATAACTCCATCCTTTGGTATGAATTCATTCCCGCTAGTCAACCTGTTTATATTAATGATTTGCAAATTAAAGACTATGGAATGTTTAAGATTAGTTCATCTGGAAATAAACGCCAAGGATTTTATGCCAATCCAGATGAA
>Kit_p2__coassemble_2492_pt1 | contig 10667 bp, 11 predicted proteins | sample Kit_p2__metabat2_high_PE_035 | metagenome-assembled genome bin Kit_p2 | reverse complement strand
TTGTTAATGTAAAAAGTGATTTATGCATCCCATCGATACATAAATCACTTTTTAATTATTCTTTCGGTGCAATCAAATCCAATAATGCATTGGCTGCAGCTTCGAGTTTATCATCCCCTTTATCTTCACGACCTAAATGGGTAAATATTTGCCCCAATTGTACAGTTGAAGATTCATGAATGGCAGTAAAGATATCGTCAATGAGCGGATTGGTAAGCTCTTGTTCTTGCATTGGGCCAAATGGATTTGCAAAGAAAGTATCACTAATACCAACTTCATTGGTTGTACCAAGGGCAAAGCGACGACCTTGTTTAAATACTTGTTTAGCACTTTCGACATCATCAAACAAATTAACCCCTAAGCGTTCATCGTAATTATTTGCATATAAGAATACATCTACTTTGTGTGATGCAACCACATCTTTATAAGGCGTTGTTGGTAATACAACGCGTGAGTTGGACGTTTCTGGGTTAAAGAAAATGGAACGATCCAAATCATTATAGGCAGTTCCTTTATCTAAATCATCCAAGCGAACAAAAGCGCCGATTTCGGTACCACTTGCAACAATGTTATTATTTTCATCAAAATACATTGCACCCATATCATCGAATATTACTTCTTGATGGTCGATACGATTACCAGCAATCTTAGTCATAGCCGCAATGGATTCACTTTTCCCTGCGCCACTATCCCCCATTAACACAACGCCTTTACGTGAACCATCCTTGAATGTAATTTCAATCATCGCCCCATGAATTGGTAGTTTCTTTGCATGAATATTTTTAAGATTATGCAATGTTAACGCCATCTTTTTAAAATAACCAAAATAATCAATTGGATCATCTATACTTATTTTACCTACCCAAATATCATTGATTTTATCATGATAATATGTTGTGTCTTTCATACCATCATTAATTCCAAATAGAATAATTAAGTCCGGTTGTTTTGAAGCTACCGTACTTGGTTGCGCTAATTCAAATAAGTTAACACAACCTAAAGCTACCGCAGTATAGTTACGATGGAATACTAAATGGCATAACGAATCCCCAACCCACATAGGTAACGTAAAATATTCATTTGGATTAAAGTTTAAAGTAGTCATCGGATTAATTAACGTTGGCTGAAACATACCTTTACGTTTATTTGATTTTGGATGAATAATTAATGGCGTATGCAATAATACTTTACTGATTAAAGGAACCGTATTAAGTATTTGATATTGAATTGGATAATTACGTTCAACATGCGTCACTAAAATTCCTGCATTGGTTCCTGAATGCAATTGCCGGTAAACCAAATTGCTTGTTCCCTGTAGTTTTTCTTGTAATTGCCGATAGAAATTACGTATCATCGTGTTAAATTGAGTATCCGCATCCAAGAAAGAGTTCAGCAAAAAGCCTTCCACATGATAAGTTTCCATCACAGAAATACGTTGTTGACTTCGCCAAAATAAATAAGCAGCTTCGACGACTTCTTCTAACATTTTACGTTCATGGTCACTGAATTGTTCAATTTCATCCAAATTTAATACCGTTAACATTTTCAATAAACGAATTAAATTATCAATCTTACGATTGTATGCAATCGTTGTTAAAAAAGTATACAAATCATAATTGGTCTTTTTAAGATCATCCATGAATAAGCAAATAAAGTATTTAAACTCTTCACTATCCAATAAATCACTCGGATCATTAACATAGGTTTTTGTATAGTTAATTAACACCATCCCATCATGGGCATAAAAACTTTCCATTGTAAAAACTCCTTACTTATTTAATACTAACTATAAGTATAGCCAGTATCGTAATATTGGCCATTATAAAGATAATAGAAACGATAGTTATCATTTAAATCTGTTAAAGGTACGGATTGAATCAAGTGGTTAGTTTCATCCGTTTCATTAAAGATAGATACACACATTCCCACTTCTGTTTCATTTTGTATATCGTATTGACGCACTTGATCATCACTAACACAAATTAAAGCTAACGAATCTTTCCGACCAACATTTGCATCCACAACCAATCGATAACCATCATGGTAAAGATTAAAACCTAATTCATTTGTTTTCGTAACATCATTGACAGAGCTTAAATCCAATGAATCCACCGTTTGGTAGTTAATGGGTTGCATATTGCCATAGTTAGTATAATCTGTACCATTGTATTGAATATCATTCACATCAATTAATTCTGCACGGTAAATATTTGTAGCTAACAACATTTCCCATACACATTCACCCTGATCAATCAATGTTATGTAAGCTTCCATTTGATCATAACTTGTCAATGCACCAGGTAAATTGTTAATTTCACCATTTAGATAAGAAATTCCGCCACTATCAATTAAATAGCGATTGCTATCAATTTGATCCACATCACAAATATATGGTGAATAGTAAGCGTACCCTCTTTCTTTACCGTATTGGAATACTTGGCGAATTGTATGATTTTTATTATCTATTTCATATAATACAAAGCGCGAATAATTATCTTTGGCATCCACATTGTTTTGACTATCTTTACTTCTAAAGATACCATTATCAAATAACATGAGTTGATGTTGATCATTATAGCTCGCTGCATGTTGCGCCCATTGAAATTCAAAATCGTTACCGAGTGGTGTATAAAAGTAAGGTAAATAGGCTTCATCCCATCCAGTACTATCACCAACCAATCCAACAAGTTCCTGGATATCATAATCAATAATAGCGACTACATCTTGATGCCTTCCCGAAACAACCAATGTATTATCAATTGGATCATATTCAACAGAATTATTATGGAACCAGTCCTTTGTTGTCCAATTTAAGCTTTTTCCCGTATTGGGATCAATGATGGATTGCATATCAAATGTTTTTACAACTTCCCCAGTTTTACCATCCAGTTCAACAATAACATCTTCCACTGTACCACGGTTAATATCATTACTTGCCACTAAATAATTGCCATTACTCAATGCATCCACATCATGATGGTAACCACCCGGAACCATGTATTGGGAGGCTATATGCCCAGTTAAATCCATTGTATAGAAGCCACTCATGTAATAAGGAAGTTCTATAAGCGTATCATTAGAAACTATCAATTGATTATCATTGGTAACATTGGCATCCCAAATAAACATACCTTCCAAAACAAATCGTAAATTTCCCAATGTATCATACGCAGACATACATCCCGTAGAACTTGGGGACACAAAAACCAAATGATTAGCATCAAGGTTAGCTTGGTGTGTTGTAAGTTTAGCCTTAGCAATCGCAGTTTCAGGAATTGAATCAGCAGTTAATGTCAACTCATGATAATTTGTCCCGTCACTAATAATTACTTTTGTATCTCCTTCAACATTTAATCCAGTGACACTACCATGAATAAATGATTGATTAGTATAGGTATATGTTAGATCAGCAATGGAATCTTCATTACTTTTTAAAGTAATAGTATACGTTAATAAGGGATCACCATTAAAGGCTATATAAGCGCTTAATGGTGAAATACCATACGGATTAACTTTAACGTATGGATTATCCAATGTGTATTGATTATCATTGGCCACATCGGCCAACGTTTGACGCATTTCGTTTTGTTTAGCTGCACTCGTTGCCTGATAAGGTAATACATTATCGACGTTAGCAGTTTTATTCACTGTCTTTGCTTGGCAACCGGTGATTAAAGCAAAACTCAATAAAGGATAGATTACTCTTTTTATTCGAAACATATAACCTCCTAGCAATCATTTTATCACAAGTAAATCAATGAAAAAGCGAACAAGCATAAATAGCAACAATTGTGGGATAAAAAACAAAAGTACTTTTTCATCGCAATCGAAATGAAAAAGTACTTAATTGTTATGCAATATTTACAATATCAGAATTTATATGTTGCGGTAATAGATCCACTAATGAATATGTTAATTCACTACGTTTACTAATTTTATGATAGTATGCATTGATGATGCGTTCAGCTACGATATAACCATCACTTTTATCATTAAAGCTGCATAAGATGACAACTTGACTATTGGATACGCGGGTATAAACATCATTGATACGTAAAGTATGGGCAACCATTCTTACTAAACCTAAAATATCGTTATCAATGGCTGTTTTATCTTTGAAACTAACAAAAAGTAAAAACTTTTTGGTTTTTAATCGAATGGAATTACGAATTTCAAATTGCGCAATTTTTTTAAAGGATGCATAATCACAATATAGTGGCCCTTTTAAGGTTTCCCCTTGATTGGACACAAGACTACTTGAAAAAGAAATTTCATCGGAAGATGATTCTTTTTGTTGACTTGAGACAATATTAAGCAATTGACTAATTTTGCTTTGCAATTCAACACCCATCTCTTTATGCATCCGGGTTGAAATTGTTTCATAATAAGTCAAAGCACAATTAAATTGTTTCGTTTCAAGTAACGCTTTTATGTAATAGTAAATCAACTCTTCATTCAATTCATCAAAGCGCAACGCATTAGCTGCCACCTGCACCATTACCGAATAGGTATTATGGGTATCCAATAAAGCACAATAGGATTCCGCTAAACGAGCCATTAAAACTTTATAATGTGCACGATCCAATAAAATCTTATCAATATCATTAAAACTTATTAGAAAGTCTTCACGATATAACGCCAACGCTTTCTCATAATAAGAAGTGTTATTGTTATTCAGTGCCATTTGACCATACTTTTCAAATAATTCAAAGTCAGTGGAAATATCTATTTCTTTATTAATCATGTAACCATTTTTTGTTGTTACCACCACTTCCACATCTTTAAGTGGTTCAATTGTTTTAAATACTTGACGCAAGCGATGAATGGAAAATTTTAAAGCGTTGCTTGGATTTTCGCTATTATTCCAAAAAGTTTCAATAAATCGATTTTTAGAGACACCTGTTTTCCGGTAAAATACTAACATTGCAAAAACAGTGGTTAATTGACGTCCCAATAAGCGTTGCAAATCATATGGTTGATCGTCGATTGTCGCGCTTAAATTTCCAAAATACTGTAAATATATCTGCATACAATCCCCCTAGTCTTTCATTTAGACAAGTTTACGTTTTAAAAACTCGCTATCCTTACTGTACAAAAGTGCTGTTTCCTTACTAATCAATCCTTGTTGATACAACATAGTAATAGATTCATCCATGGTAATCATCCCTTCTTGTTTACCATTGATGATACTGTTATGAATTTGATGAATTTTATTATCGCGAATTTGTGTACGAATGGCAGTATTGGCTAACATTACCTCAAACGCAGGCAACATCTTCCCTTGTTTACTTGGCAACAATTGTTGGGCAACAATAGCTTGCAAAACCATCGATAATTGCACACGAATTTGTGCTTGTTGTTCACTAGGAAACACATTAATAATACGATTAATACTTTCAGGCGCATCATTGGTATGCAACGTCGATAATACCAAGTGGCCTGTTTCAGCTGCTTGTATTACCGTTTGAATTGTATCTAAATCACGCATTTCTCCAACAAGAATAACATTGGGTGCTTGCCGTAAGGCCGCACGCAAAGCATTGAGATAACTGGTGGTATCATTGCTGATTTCTCTTTGGGAAACAATGCTAAGATCATGACGATGAATGTACTCAATTGGATCTTCAATCGTTATAATATGGGCAGTCCGCATATGATTGATACGATCAATCAAGCACGCCAATGTACTGGATTTCCCAGCTCCAGCGCTACCGCTGACCAACACTAATCCTTTCGTTAAATTGGATAAGTTCATAACATTTTCAGGAATCATTAATTCTTTATAATTTGGTAATTCAAACGATACAACACGTAATACAGCCGCTAAAGAACCTCTTTGATAATAAACGTTGACTCGAAAGCGACCTAAATTCGATAAAGAAAAACTAAAATCATCTTCACCTATAGCCTCAATATCGTGTTTAACATTACGGTATTGATAAATTTGTTCAATCAAATTACGCGTATCATGCGGTTTTAGAATAACATCCCCTCGTTTTTGAATAACACCATGAATCTTAAAAGTTAATGGGGCCCCCGCAACGATAAAAATATCGCTGGCTTTACTTTCTATGGCTTGAGCTAAAATTGTAGAAATATCCATAATTCATCCCTAATACACAAATCCAGAATTCCCATAATTCCCTTGATAACGATTCATTTGTTGAATGGATATGAGTTCATATGCATCATCCAAAGTTACTAATAGATAAGCATACTCACTGTAAGGTACTTCATAGGTTATTCCTGACTCACTTACTTGTATATTATAACCCGATTTGGACAGTTGTTCTAATTCATTTGTTTTTAAATTATTATATATAGCCAATGCTTTATCTTTTGCATCATAATAGTCAGAAACACTCTGCGCGTATTGTACTGCATTTTGATAATTGGCGTTGGCACTTACATAGGTAAATAACGCAAAAATTGATAAACTTAAAACTGTGAATATCATCATTAATGTAGGAATTGCAAATCCTATATGAATTGACTTACGCATACTATTCCCTTTCCCTTAAAACACTCACTTGATCTGTGATAACCAATTGCCCATTATCATCATAAATATCCACTTGATAGATTAAATAATCCAAATCATTATCATCTTGGATCAACTTAACATTTGCAATCATATCATGCCCTTGATAGGATGGTTTAACTTGATTCAACGATAATTGTTCAACAGTATCAACATAAAGCATGGTCGCATTGGATTGATTCAATGCATCATCTTCCAATGTTTTTGCTCTAACAAATAAACCAACCACTATCAAAGATGTCACACTAAAAAACACTAAACATATCAATAGCTCCAATAAAAAATTAAAACTGCGTGTTTTTTTCTCCATAAACTTTCCTTCTATCGTTTTAAATGTAGGGTATCACATTGCCCATCATTGCACAGTTCAAACGAAACACTTCGACTATCTAAATAAACCGTGAATTGATCCAACGGACAAATACGATTACCCGCACTAAAATCAAAACCGTCCTTACTGGTAAAACTTTCCATTAAATAGCCATCCACACAATAAATACTCGTAATATATTCTTTATCATTGAACGTTTCATGAATTTGATAAATAGCTAAATCATCGATCATAACTATATCCATATCCAATCCAACGGATTGATGTACTTTCGTTGTTAAATAAGCAAAGGGCATACGTTGATTCTGCATTAATTCATTGCGTGTAAAACTGCGTTGATATTGTTGAACGCCTAAAAACAAGATTACAAAGCTACAACCAACAAAAAGCAATAACAACAATAAATTAAATATAATTTCAACTACGTAACTGCGCCGCATTATCCCACCACCTTTATTGTTGGCATGATATTGGAGGCAATCACCTCATAAAATAGTGAATAATTATCATTAATTACTAAACCATAATGTTTAGCTAAATAATCCAAATCATCTGGATAGAAGCCCTCATTACTGTAACAATTCAAAGCTGCCTTTTGAATTGCATTAGCATACATTTGTTTTTGTTGTTCTTTGACATTATTACCATTGACAATAATGCCATATCCGATAAAGATAAAAACAATGCATGTAAAGGCTAACGAAAAGATCAATCCTTTATTGGTTTTATTTTGCATCATAACGAGGCTAAAATATTAATTAATGGCAGCATAATGGATAATAAAATTACTCCCACCACAATGGCTAATATTGCAACCAAGGTTGGCTCAATAATATCTAACATTTTCACAACACTATTATCCACTTCATCCTCATAGTAAGTGGCTACTTGGGCCAAAGTTTCATCACCTTTACCTGTTTTAAACCCGATAGAAATCATTCGATTATAAATGGATTTAAATAATTGACAATTTACAATGGATTGTTCAAATGGTATACCATTGCGTAAATCATTCCATACACATTCCACTTTAGATTTTAAGTTGCCATTATGAATGGTTGGCATCAACGATTCCAACGCATCTTCAACCGAATAACCACTTTGAATATATAAACTTAGGGCAAATGCAATTTGTGCCAATTCAATTTCACCTGATATTTTCCTGCTCATTAAACCATGTTTTTTACCATGATAAATTAAATAGCCTATCGCAATAATGACTAATACTACTAAAACAATACCATACTTGGATAATGAACGACTAAACGATAATAACGATTGCGCAAGTGGTGGTAAACTAACCCCAATGGATGCCATGATACCATCAAAAATTGGTAATACTTTACCTATTAATAAAGCAACGACACCCAGTGTCATAATAATAAGAATGGATGGATAAGTTAATGCATCCTTAAGTTTTAAATTGGTCTGATGCATGCGTTGATAATAAAGCGTTAATTGGTGCATTACTTTATCCAAATATCCACTGGATTCACCCACAGCAATCATATCAACCATATACTCATCCATGATTCCGCTTTCTTCAAAGCTTTGTGACAATGACATTCCACTTTGCAATGAAGCACCGATTGCTTTTAATTTATCCCCATATTCTTTATTTTCCGCTTCAATTCCTACTTCAATCAATGCATCCGAAAGCGTTAATCCACTTTCTAAGATCATTGCTAATTGTTGGGTCAGTAAGGCTTTCTCTTGATTGTTTAATTGTTTCATAGTGTTTCCTCTTAGTATTGAAATTGATTTTCATAAAAATCATTGTAATTTTTATCCATGGCATCAAAGGTCGCATCAATTCGCGTCCATGTATTATTTTCAAAATAAATGTGCGGTGAAATCCAACCCACATTATCAATGTAAACTTCTACCCATGCATGATAACCATCTTTTACCATTCCTGTAATTAATTTTGTTGGAATATTTTGACATCGTAACATTGTGGCCATTAAAGATGCATAATCAAAGCATATCCCCTTATTTGTTTTTAATACTTCATCCACCTTAGGTAAAACAAATTTACCTTGCACTGCATCCACTTTATCCCAATCATAAACCACGTTATCAATTACATATTGATAAATTAAATATACCCGTTGTAGCTTTGTCGTAACACCTTGTGTCAATTCAAAGGATTTATCCACGGCCAATGTATTTTGATCATAATCAACATATTGATTTGGGTAAACAAAGCTAATCGTATCATCTTGTAAAGTAACATCAATATCTAATGTACCAACAACTGCATAACGTGTACTTTCAATATTTTCTAACCAACGAATAGTGTAATTGCCATTACCTAATGATAATGGAAAGACCTCATATTCATTATCTTTGTAAATTTCATAATTATACGTTTGGTCATTGAATAGTACCTGAATCTTTAATCGTTGATGATCAGTTGTGTTTGTTTTTACCATAAAATAACCTTGGTCAGTATGTGAATAATCAATGGTAATCAAATCATCACTTCTAACCAATAGATTATCAGCACTGGGTAAGTGCATCATCGCTTTGGTTGGTATTTCACTTTCTGGATTTTGTATGCCATCATTGAATTGATTCACCGATTTACTCTGTGAGCAACTGGATAATAATAACAAACAAATTCCCACTCCCTTACAAAGTCTTTTCATATCTTCATTATAATGTAAAAATGACGAAGTATTGTAAACCTCGTCATAATTTTTCTTAAAATTTTTTCTCTATTCATGCATGTTGGATTCCGCTTCACTGGCGTTAGATTGTGAAAATAAATCCATATTATCGGTTTGACCATCAAATTGTGGCAATTGTGGTAACTCATCCAAGGATACTAATTTAAAGCAATCCATAAAATGTTGCGTTACTTGATATAAGAACGGACGGCCTGCCGCTTCGCTACGACCGGCTTCTTCCACTAGATCACGCGCCATTAATTTACGGATCATCATATCACACCCGACACCTCTAATTTCCTCAATTTCAACACGTGTAATGGGTTGCTTATAGGCAATAATAGATAATACTTCTAATGCGGCTTGAGATAAATAATTACCTTCGATTTGCGTAAACAATTTATTAGCGCAATGCGCAACAAACGGTTTGGATAAAAATTTATAAATATCCCCATAATGCGTTAAGCAAAACCCATAACTATCATCATCATAGCGTTGCGTAATATTCGCTAATAATTCAACCACATCATCATGGCTTAATTCACATGCTTTGGCAATATCTTCAACGGTTAATCCATCATCTCCAGCGATAAATAATAAACCTTCCACTAATGGTTGCATATTTTCAATCATTGGTTTTTCCATTAAGCTAACGCTCCCTTCTTTAACCAAATTGTGTTACTTTTATCCACACTAAAATGTAATTCGTGCCGTCTTGCCATATCCAAAACCGCTAAGAAAGTAACAATTACTTCTTGCACTTGATGACAATCCGAACACAATTGTTCAAAATTAAATGAATCCGGTAAATCCACAAAACGTGCCTTAATTTCCAAACACCGATCTTGAGTCGATAATTCTTTCGCTGTATATTTAACAGGGAGCTGCCGATTTAATAGCATCCGGCGCAATACACGATTCATTGCCTTAACTAAATCATAGACATTTCCATCAATATCCCCATTGTCATTTTCTTTGATCCATTCTTCAACACATTCACTCATCGGCTTACCAAAACAAAGCGAACGTTGATAATATAAATCATTCATGGTTGCACTGATTTCTTTAAATTGTTGATATTCCAATAAACGTTTTACCAAGCGTTCCCTTGGATCTTCCTGAT
>Kit_p2__coassemble_2412_pt1 | contig 10952 bp, 10 predicted proteins | sample Kit_p2__metabat2_high_PE_035 | metagenome-assembled genome bin Kit_p2 | reverse complement strand
TAAGCAATGGCTGTTGTAATGTAATAAGGTTTTTTTTCGCTCATATAATAATCCTTTCTTAAATATAAAAAACGTTCCAAAAAGCATATAGCTTTCAGGAACGATGATTTCACCGCGGTACCATCCTGTTTCATGAATGATCATGCACTTAATTCATTATAATGTATGCTCCACAACCATATTCAATTAGATTACTTGTATCTTTTCACCATCCGATACTCTCTATATAAGTAATGACTAATTTACTCATTGCTTCAACGCATAGCTATAATACCATAATACACCGTTTCAATGATACTAGAAATAATGATAAAGCTTTTTTAAAATGGTGTATCAAGAATTCTCGCACTTCATAAGTGGTGTGATGAATTCATCAATAAGTAATATTAGTATGATTCGTAAAGTTATTATATTTCATGTAAAATAGAAGGGATTAAGGGAGACTAGGCATGAAAGAAATAGCGGTTTTGATTCCTTGTTATAATGAAGCATTAACAGTCGGTAAAGTTGTGGATGATTTTAAAAAAGAATTACCACAAGCCAAAATATATGTTTATGATAACAATTCTAAAGATGATACTTATGCCATAGCAAAACAACATGGAGCTATTGTCCGATATGAACCAAACCAAGGTAAGGGGAATGTTGTACGCAGTATGTTTCGTGAAATTGAGGCTGATTATTATGTATTAGTGGATGGTGATGATACTTATCCAGCAGAAGATGTACATGCCATGCTTGAAGAAATGGTTAAATACAATGCAGATATGATTGTCGGAGATCGATTAAGCAATGGTACATACGGGAGCGAGAATAAGCGTAACTTTCACGGGTTTGGTAATAACTTGGTGAGAAGCTTAATTAATCGTTTATTTAAAGGAAATGTTACCGATATTATGACGGGGTATCGTATTTTTAGTAAACGATTTGTTAAGGTGTTTCCTTTAATGAGTAATGGATTTGAAATTGAAACCGAAATGACAATATTTGCTTTAGCAAATAAATGTAAAATACGCAGTGTGGACATTACATACAGAGATCGTCCGGAAGGGTCTTTCTCGAAATTAAATACATTCTCGGACGGATTCAAAGTGTTGTTAACGATATTCAATTTATTAAAAGCTTACAAACCATTATTATTTTTTAGCTTAGTTGGCTTAGCTTTTGTAGTATTTGGTGTAATTGTAGGAATCCCTGTAATTGTTGAATTTAATTTAACACATTTTGTATCGAAATTACCGAGTGCTGTATTGGCTGCATCGTTAATGATTATAGCTGTTTTGCTTGTAGTGACAGGATTGATATTGGATTATTGCAAAAATATGAATCAAAATATTATTCAAATTCATTTAAATAAATATCCATTGGAAGGTGATCGATAGTGGTATTTTTATTAGCAGCCATACTCTTTTTGTATGCCATTAGTTTTGGTTTAGGGCAATTTGTTACCGAAAAGTTTGGTATACACGAATTAAAGTTTAAAAGCTCAATTGGATTTATTGCATTGTTGGCATTATGCCAATTGTGCTTTTTCCCTATCCAATTATTTAATGGACCATTTATTTTAGTTGCATTGATTGCAATGTTTTGGATAGCGGTATCGTTAGGATTAACGATTAAGTATCGCAATGCTTGGGTCCAACAATTCAAAAATAAACGATTATTCGTCATCGGATTAAACGGCCTGTTATTTTTGGGGCTATTCTATTTTTGCTTTATTGATATTGAATTTTCCGATTCAATTATGTATTTAAACTATGTATCACAAAATATTGATAATCCTTCCTTGAATATGTTCCATTTGTATACTGGTTTAATTGGATCAGAATGGGATACAATTTATTTATATCAAGGGTATTACCATTTTATTGGGGCGTTAATTTATTGGTTAAATATCCCGTTTTACTTATTTAATGCTATTCGTACTGTTGAAACATTGCCGGCCATTGTATGGGGAATGGGTTTACTATATCAGTTGGTCAGTAGTGGATTTATTTGTGATATGGTAGATGACTTAAAGATAGATAATAAGTTATTAAAATTGTCCATATTAATATTCTCACTCTTCTATACCAATTATTATTATTGGAAATTAAGTTTTGCTTTTTACGGTAATACATGGCGTAGTTTACTTATTTGGGTGGTGCTATGGATGCTTGTTAAATATAAACAAAGTTACTTGGATAAAAAATACGTTCCGATAATTCAAATTTGTTTAATGGCTGGGTTAGCAAGTAGTTCATCGTTTTTCTTTATTTCATTTGAGTTACTTTTTGGTTTCTTTGTTTACTTATTATTTGTAAAAGAAAAACGAAGTGTTTTTTTAATGGCTGATCTAGTATTTCCAATTGTTATTTATGCGGCCATTATATTAAGTAAAGATAACTTAGTTGTAGGAATAGCTGCTGCAGTTGCGGCAATTATTTATTATGCAATACGTAATTTACCAAAGGTGAATGCGTGCATTGAATCCGTTACAGTACTTATTTCACATTATAGTGTGGCGATATTTATTGTAGGGTTGCCGCTTATCTTGATTGGATTAAGTTTGTTGATTAAAACTAAGAATCCGGATTATATTTATGATTTTACGTATTGGATGCAAGATCATCAACGCTACGATATGGTTAAAGATTATCGCTTTATGTATGGGAATTGGATTGACAATGTATTAACGGCAATTCGTTACCTTGGTATTGTCTTGTTGATAATACGATATCGTAAACAAGCATCGTGGTTATTGATTAGTATTTATGTTACGTTTGTTATCTTTATTAATCCATTTTCGACAGAAGCAATTTCTCGCTTTTTAACAGGGAATGTATTCTATCGTGCTGTAGAAATAGTGTTTAATCCATACACTGAAGCAATCTTTATTTTAGTTATTGTGGATACATTAAAACAAAAATGGGTTTCGCCGGTAATGAGTGTTGGGTTATTAACGTTTACTGCCATAGGTCACGTTGCGTCCTTTATGAATAGTGATAAGGGGTTATATCATTTTTACATTAATGGTGGAAAAGAAGTGAATCCAATCTTTAAAATCAATAATGATGAAGTGGATGCGATTTATAAATTTCGATATATATTAGATGAAAATGGCCGTACTAAACAGGATGGTAGTCAAGTTAGAGTGATTAGTCAAGTAAATGGATTACGTGTATTTGAACCGTCGTTGTATCAATTATTTACACCGCGGGATTATTTTTATCCGCATACACGTCTCGATAATACCTTCTATTTAATGGCGAGTAATCACTATGACTGGATTGATTATCCAGGGGATCTCGATTATTCAACGAGTTGTGATTATTTATATGAATATGGTGTGGATTATTTGTTAATTAAATATGAACCGTATTATGCAAATTATCAATTTGACGATGCAACCAATGCCTGTGCCATTACATTAGTAAGCAATGATACTTATAAAATAAAACAAGTAGTACGTGATTAGTACTACTTGTTTCAAACTTAAGCAACTTTAGCAATAAGTTCAATTTCGACCAATACTTGTTTAGGCAATTCCTTAACGGCAACGCAAGAACGTGCAGGATTACCGGTAAAATAAGTAGCATAAACTTCATTAAACGATGCGAAGTTGTTCATATCTGATAAGAAACAGGTTGTCTTGATAACATCAGTTGGTTTACAACCAGCTTCTTGTAAGATTGCATCGATATTTTTAATCACTTGAGATGTTTGTTCTTGGATGCCACCTTCAACGATATTTCCATTTACTGGATCTAATGGTAATGTTCCTGAAGTGTATAAGATTCCATTAACAACATAAGCTTGACTATAAGGTCCAATTGCAGCGGGTGCTTTATCTGAATTAATACGTTTCATTAAATTATTTCCCTTCATTATTCTTTGTCATCATAACAAAGTAGCGGTATTAATTCAAATCCTAAAGCATATTAAACGTTCGAAAAGTGCGAATTTATCGTTCTTTTTGATAATTTAGGTATTGACGAAGTATTGCTGCTTGTTTATACTAATACCCGTTCAATACCAAAGACAGTAACGGACAATTGTCTTAATTATGTTACCGAGGGAAGAATTAACGAATTAACGATTAATTTTTACTTGCGTCTTTGATTATTTAAAGACGCAAGTTTTGCGTATTGATCATAAACTATTAAGGTTGGAGGTGAATACATGAACAAGACCATTTTGGAATCTAAAAAAGCGTTAGTTAACGAAATCGCACAAAAGATGAAAGACAGCGCTTCAACAGTTGTTTGCGAATACCGTGGATTATCTGTTTCTGAAGTTACTGAATTACGTCGTGCTTTACGTGCTGAAGGCGTTGAATTAAAGGTTTATAAAAATTCCATGGTTACTCGTGCTGCTGAATTGGCAGAATTTGGCGATTTAGCAACTGAGTTAACAGGTCCAAATGCGATTGCATTCTCAGATGACGCAGTAGCGCCAGCTCGTGTTTTAGCTAATTTCGCTAAAGAACACAAAGCTTTAGTTTTGAAGAATGGTATCGTTGAAGGAAAAGTTGTTGACAGAGCGTCAATGGCACAAATCGCATCTATCCCAGGAAGAGAAGGCTTAATCTCTATGTTTATGAGTTGCTTACAAGCACCATTAAGAAACGTATGTTATGCTGTTAATGCGGTAAGAGATGCAAAACCAGCTGATGGAGAAACTGCTCCAGTTAGCGAACCTGTAGCAAGCGAAGAAGCTGCTGCATAATTAAATTAGAAAGAAATAAAGGAGAAAATTAAAATGGCAATCACTAAAGAAGATATCTTAGCTTATCTTGAAACTGCTACTATTATGGATTTAAACGATTTAGTTAAATCTATCGAAGAAAAATTCGGTGTTAGCGCAGCTGCTCCTGTAGCTGTTGCTGCTGTTGCTGCTGAAGCAAATGACGAACCAAGCGAAGTTGACGTAATCTTAAAAGAAGTTGGTCAATCTAAAGTTGGTGTAATTAAAGTAATCCGTGAAGTAACTGGATTAGGTTTAGTTGACGCTAAGAAAATTGCTGACGGCGTTCCAGCTGCAGTAAAAGAAAAAGTTTCACCTAAAGAAGCTGAAGAAATTAAAGAAAAATTAATGGCTGCTGGTGCAGTTGTTGAAATTAAATAGTCTTCCAACCAAAGATTAGTTAATTAGGATCCGTAATGATTATGGATCCTTTTTGTATAAAAACATCATAAGTAAACTACTTATGATGTTTATGAGATTAAACGAATACGATATTTGTGCCGATCGATAATTTTATCTTCTTCTAAATTTTTAATTTCACGCATTAAAGCACTGCGATCAACAGAAAGAAAATCTGCCAATTGTGTATAATTCATTGGAATATAAAAAACACGTTGGTAATTACGGGATGCTAAGTAATTAAAATATATAAGTAAGCGATTGCGAATTGAACGTTGACTCAACATTTCGATGTGGAAATTAAGTTGTTGAAATTTAATTCGAAACATTTGAATAAAGGATTGTGCCATTTCTAAGGCATTAGGAAGCGTACTTATTTGTTCGATTAATGTGGATAGCGAAATAAAAATAATATGGACATCGCTTGTGGCGATTACGCTATATTGTCCAGAGACACGAATATCATGGAATAATTCTCCGAAAATATCATTTTCATAGTAATGTGCCAATATGTATTTGTTTCCTTTAGAATCGTATTGAACTAAATCAGCTTCACCTTCCAATAAAAAGATAATACGATCCCTTTTTTCAAGATAATCAGCAATTGTATCGCCTTTCGTTATTGTTTTTTCAGTTACTCCTTTGAAGTCAGAAATTAAATCGATAAATTCACGGGTCTCATTCTTCTTTGCCATGCGCATATAGTAAGATTTAAATGTTGCAATTGCAACACTTTTTATCTTTTTTTGTGGCAAAATTATATCCGTATCGAAAAGCAGGAGAAGGATTATGAAGATTATCAAACGTGATGGTCGTGCTGTTGACTACGATCCAAGTAAAATCTACAATGCCATTCGCAAGGCAAACGAAGAAGTTGCTAAAAAAGAAAGAGCCAGTGAAACTGACATTAATAGTATTATTTTAAGCATTGAAAGTTTAAAAAAACGCCGTATGTTGGTGGAAGATATTCAAGATATTGTTGAAGAAAAATTAATGGAGCAAGGCCATTATGAATTAGCAAAAAAATATATTATTTATCGATATACACGTGCATTAGTACGTAAACAAAATACCACAGATGAATCTATTTTAGGTTTAATCAAGCATTCAAATAAAGACGTTATGGAAGAAAATTCCAATAAAAATCCAATCATCGCCTCTACGCAACGAGATTTAATTGCAGGTGAAGTAAGTAAAGATTTAACGCGTCGTTTGTTGCTTCCTGAAAAAATCAGTAAAGCTCATGATGAAGGGATGATTCATTTTCATGATGCCGATTACTTCTTACAACCAATTTTTAACTGTTGTTTAGTAAATATTGAAGATATGTTGGATAACGGTACAGTAATGAATGGTAAATTAATTGAAACACCAAAATCATTCCAAGTTGCTTGTACTGTGACAACTCAAATTATTGCATCCGTTGCAAGTAGTCAATATGGTGGACAATCCATTGAAATACGTCACTTAGGTAAATATTTAGCAAGATCTCGTGATAAATTTTCTAAGGAAATCCATGATAAATACGATGGTAAATTAGATGAAGCAACCATTGAAGGACTAGTGAATGATCGTTTGCGTTATGAATTAAAAGGTGGCGTTCAAACGATTCAATACCAAATTAATACATTAATGACAACCAATGGTCAATCACCATTCGTTACATTATTTATGTACCTAAAACAAGATGATCCTTATATAAAAGAAAATGCAATGATATTTGAAGAAGTGATTCGTCAACGTTTGCAAGGTATTAAAAATGAACAAGGTGTGTATGTTACTCCTGCATTCCCTAAATTAGTTTATGTATTGGATGAAAACAATAATTTAACTGGTGGTGAATACGATTATTTAACTGAATTAGCGGTGCAATGCAGCGCGAAACGTATGTATCCTGACTATATTAGTGCTAAGAAAATGCGTGAAAATTATGAAGGTAACGTCTTTGCACCAATGGGATGTCGTTCGTTCTTATCTCCATGGAAAGATAGTGAAGGTAATTACAAATTTGAAGGGCGTTTTAATCAAGGTGTTGTTAGTGTAAACTTACCGCAAGCTGCCATTGTTGCTAAACGTGAAGGTAGAGATTTCTATGAAGTATTGGATGAGCGCTTGGAATTATGCTATGAAGCGTTAATGTGTCGTCACCATGCGTTATTAGGTACTACTGCGGATGTATCACCAGTGCATTGGATGTATGGTGGTATTGCCCGTTTAAGTCCAGGTGAAAAGATTGATGAATACTTAAAAGGTGGCTATTCAACATTATCATTAGGTTATATTGGTGTTTATGAAGCCACATTGTTAATGACTGGCGAAGATCAAACCACTGAAAAAGGATTGGCATTTGCGTTAGAATTAATGAAACATTTGCGAAAAGCATGTGACTCTTGGAAAGAAGAAACAGGTTTAGGCTTTGCGTTATATGGTACTCCTGCTGAAAGCCTATGTTATCGCTTTGCCCGCATTGATAAAGAAAAATATGGCACTATTGTGGATGTAACCGATAAAGGCTATTACACAAACAGTTACCATGTGGATGTACGTCAACATATTGATGCATTCCATAAATTCAAATTTGAATCGCAATTCCAACCAATTAGTTCAGGCGGTGCAATTTCATATGTCGAGATTCCGAATATGGCCAATAACTTACAAGCGTTGGCACAATTGGTTAAATACATTTATGATAATATTCAATATGCTGAATTTAATACAAAGAGTGACTATTGCCAATGCTGTGGATTCGATGGTGAATTATTAATTGATGACAATGGTGAATGGTATTGTCCAAATTGTGGTAACCGCGATAAAACGAAGATGAATGTTACTCGTCGTACTTGTGGTTACTTAGGTGAAAACTTCTGGAATGTAGGTAAAACGAAAGAAATTAAAAGTCGTGTAACTCACCTATAATTAACAAAAACCAAAAAGGAGCAATACTTCTTGCTCCTTTTTACTTAAGAGAAGGTAATAAGATTATGAGATATGCATCAATTAAAAATTATGATATTGCAAACGGCCAAGGCGTAAGAGTTTCATTGTTCGTTACAGGTTGTCGTCATCATTGCCCAAATTGCTTTAATGAAGAAATCTGGGGATTTGATACAGGTGAACCATTTACTGATAAAGAGAAAGATATGATTCTTTCTTACCTTGAACCTGAATATATTGAAGGATTATCGTTACTTGGTGGTGAACCATTAGAACCTGAAAATCAACAAGGATTATTAGAATTGGTTAAAGAAGTAAGAGCTAAATATCCAAATAAATCAGTATGGTGTTATACAGGATTTACATTTGAATATCTAATCGAACAAAAATTAGCCAAAGATCCATACTTAAAAGAATTATTAGAAAACATTGATATTCTTGTCGATGGACCATTTGTTGAAGATTTAAAAAATCCAAGTCTTGCATTTAGAGGATCAAGCAATCAACGTATCCTTGATTGTAAGCAAAGCATCAAAATCATGAAACCATGTGAATTGCATATGGATAGATTAGGGCAAACAAAAAAGAGCGATTAAGCTCTTTTTTGTGTTACCAATTGACGTGAACTATATCTTTTACGTCGGTTCGAGTGCAACAGTACTTCATATAATCTTAAAAGTTGCGATTAGTTTTGAAATTCAGCTATAAATGCTGTTATTTAAGCTATAAATCAGACTAAATATGCTTTCGCTAACACTGTTTCCATAGTTAGTTAAGTTTATACAATCCTATCAACTTCTCGTTATCCGACAATTCATAATAGAATTCATCAAATACTTTATTTTTTACATCATATAAAGTCCCAAAGGTTCCGTTATCTTGAGAAATTTCTATTGGAACATAATTATTATCCGAAGGACTAACGACATAGATTTTATTTACACCTAACGCTTGTGTGTCTATCAATATGTCACTACTTAACTCTCCATCAACAATACATTCTTTAATTATTTGTTGATTGTCACTATAATAATTCATTCTTATATAATAGTTTCCAAAATTATGCACGAACGAAAATAAGTCAGGAATATAAGGTGTCGGTAAATTAAGTTTATTTTCCGTTAAATAATAATCGTTTAAATTATAAACAATGTAATCCTCATGATTTTTCCCAAGTATGTAAGAACTTTTGGAAGGTATATTAGTTTGTTCTAATACACTTAAATTCTTATCAAAAAAGATTAAATATTCTTGAAGCGTATCAAAGTCAGAAAAGGATGCAACAATAGATTCATCATCAACGTAAAGATCAATTACTGAATTTTTTAAATTAACACAATTAAAGTTATTCTCTGTAAAATTTTGCTCTTTTTCTAAGTCAACATAACAAACGCCAGATTCAAACTGCTTTTTATCTTTGTTATACCCATAATTCAAAATAAAATATGCTCGATTAACATCGACAAAAGCATCAGAAATTGATGCATCACTATCAGTATCTATGACATAAGTCGAAAGATTTAATGTATCTACTAAAAGCGCTTTATCTCCACCGTAGATGTAAATATAGCCGTTATAAAAAGATGAATTTTGCGCATGATAATCCTTTAAAACGCCTTCAAAAGAAAGTTCTCCTTGCTCATCAAATAATTTTATTGTCACATCAGGTGCATATTCTTCAGCACTTGTCGATAAAGCAATGTAAGTTGATTCTTTAATCATATTTTTTAAATTGTCGAAATCAGATATATATGATTGATTACTAGTACATCCGCTAAAAAAAACCAAACCACCAATGATGGTAATCAATTTAGCTCTTACTCGCCAGGCCATAAAAACATCAACCTCGTTTTAGAATTTTTTTCAATTATTCCAGGACTTGCTGTTCTTCCGCCTAAACCAAAACCGGCTTCTTCCCAAGAAACAGCAACTAACCCTGAACACGTATAGCCTCCGAACGAATCTTCACTTATAATCCAATAACCTGTTCCATATTTAGCAACAGCATTATCAGCGGCAGCTTTATTATCTGCCTTATCCGCACCTTGCATTGTAAAGAATCCACCTGTTTTATGTCCGTACCATTCATTAATTCTTCCGCCAAAATATTGCTTAACAGTTTCTTTATAATTCATTATTTCTATCGTACCTATTCCGTAACCTATTGCAGCATGGCCATGAATCCAAGAAGAAAAGCTTGAATCATAATGAATGAAGATTCCTCCTGTATAATCATCTAATCGAATCGCTTCCGCTACTGGAGTTACACCGTAAGCATGATCCTTGTGAGATTGAATTAGTAAAGACAGTTCCTTGTTTTCTTCAGGTGATAATTCAATTCTACTTTTAGCACCATGATTAACCAAGTAAGCATTTTCCAAATCGTCGATATTATCGATTTTTAAATAGTCTTCAATTTGATAAGCATAAACAAAGTTAGTTAAGACAACACATGATAATACAAACAAAAAAATTAAAAACTTCTTTTTCATATACGAATATCCTCCAAAAATATTTTAACAGATTTTTGTTAAAATTATATCAAATCAATCAAATTAAAAAGTAATCACAAATTTACCTGAATTAGAATCTAAGAGCAACCCGAAATTAGGGGTGTTGCATTTACTTTTACATAAAGCTTAGTTACTTTTTCTTGTGCAATTAAAGTGTAGTTAGTATTAGTTGAGCTAATAAAATAGAGAATAAAATTTGTGCTCACATTTAACTTATGAGAAGCAGCTAATAATCTACGGAAGGAATTTCTTATGGAGATAGTAAAATAAAATTCTCAAAATGAAAAAATAAAACTATCGTAGATTTTTAAATTAAAAATCATATATTTATAAAGCCTTTTGTTTGTTCGATAATCTGCGATTGTTTATATTAATCCAAGC
>Kit_p2__coassemble_2220_pt1 | contig 11816 bp, 10 predicted proteins | sample Kit_p2__metabat2_high_PE_035 | metagenome-assembled genome bin Kit_p2 | reverse complement strand
TAGAGAAATTGGATCCATACCACCAACGGCAACATTGCCAATATGTTGAATATCCACACCCATCATTTTACACATTAACGCAATCTGGCGAATAGTTTCAATCGATGCACCTTCTTGACTTGTCCCAATGGCGCTTAATGCTAAAGCACCATATTTATGAATTTTACGTACGATCTTACTCCCATATTCTAAATTAATCCCTGGCACAGTACCTGGTGCAGGTAATAAAACAACGTCGGCTCCAGCCTGAACAAAGTCTTCCACATTTTCTTTGGTAATAATGTTTTCCCCACCTTCATCTTTACTTCCAGCAGCATACATTTTACCAGCCATAATGATTAATTGTTCCCCACAAGCATCATTAATTTCTTTCATCACATCAATTATCTTTTCATTGATAACAGCAGTTCCAGGATTACCCATTAATAAGATAAAATCAAAACCGAGCTCAATTGCTTTGTTCGCAGTTTCCACACTAGCTTTTCGTCCATCACTTACATCACTGCGTTCACCTAGCACTGCATCATCACTTACAGGTTCTAAATTAACACCAAATAATCTTCCCGTATAATGTTTTAACCACATCTTTTGGCACACAATCAATAAATGGTACATGAGGATGAAATACATCAAAGGCATTTAATAAGATCATATCTGCACCAAAAGCACAAGCTAATTCAAGATCAGATACTCCATCCAATAACGTATGGCCGCCAAATAAAGATAATTCTTGAACGCTTACCCTTCCCTCAGATGCTAAAATAGCGTCCAATTTTTCTTGTTTGTTCATAGTTAACAAATCACTTGCACTACAATCAATTAAACGTTTCATAAATAAAATGTTCTCCTTATGCCAACATTGTAACGATTGAGCGATAATAAGAAAAGGTATCAATTTTCATTTCAATTAAAAATTAATACCTTCAATATTTAATAAATTAAGCCACAACAATATTTACGATTTTGTTTTTAACAACAATAATTTTTTTGATTTCTTTATCTGAAATATTACGTTGTGTACCTTCTTGTTGTAATGCCAATTGTTTTATTTCTTCTTCACTGGCTTCATTACCAACCTCAAACTTAGCACGGACTTTGCCATTCACTTGTACGACCACTGTATGGGTAGCGACCACTAAGGCAGATTCATCATAGGTTGGCCAAGGTAAGTATGCCAAATCATCTTTTCCTGTTAAGCGTTGATACATTTCATTACCAATAAATGGTGCAATGCAACTTAACATTTGAATTAAACCCAAAGCATATGGTTTAAATACAGTTTCAGCTTTATAAGCATCGTTAATAAAGATCATCATTTGGCTAATCGCTGTATTAATATTCAATGTTTCAAAGTCATTGGTTACTTTTTTAACAGTAAAGTTATACGAATAATCCAAGCTATGATCATTCGAATCACATAATTTATCCATTTCAATGAATAAGCGCCATACACGATCTAACCAACGACGCGCCCCTTCTACCCCTTGAGTACTCCATGGTTTATCTGCTTCCAATGGTCCCATAAACATTTCGTATAAACGCAACGTATCCGCACCAAATTCACGACTAATATCATTTGGATTAACCGCATATTCTGGATAACGTTTACCCATTTTAATACCATTGGCACCTAAAATCATGCCTTGGTGAACTAGTTTATGGAATGGTTCAGCAACAGGACATAATCCTTTATCATGCAAGTAATTCGTCCACATCCGTGAATATAATAAGTGACCAACTGCATGTTCAGGACCACCAATGTATAAATCCACTGGCATCCAGTGTTTCATTAATTCATAATCCGCAAATGCTTTATCATTTTTCGGATCGATGTAACGTAAGAAATACCAACTACTTCCGGCACTACCTGGCATTGTACTTGTTTCACGTTTACCTTGTTTACCATGATAAGTCACGTTCACCCAATCACTGGCTTTATCTAAAGGTGCTCCCCCACTTTTACTTGGACCATAGTCATCCAACTCTGGAAGAATCAATGGTAAATCTTCATCATCTAAGACTCCTATTGTACCATCTTCATAATGAATGACTGGTATTGGTTCACCCCAATATCGTTGACGCGCAAAAATCCATTCACGTATACGATAATTTACTTTCTTTTCCCCAATACCTTTCTCACTTAACCAATTGATCATTGTATCAATGGCTTCTTGTTTACCCATACCATTTAAAAAATCCGAGTTAATATGAATACCATCTTGGGTATAAGCTTCTTTACTAATATCGCCACCTTCCAATACTGGAATAATTTCTAAGCCAAACTTTTTCGCAAAGGCATAGTCACGCTCGTCATGAGCAGGTACAGCCATAATAGCACCTGTACCATAACTCATTAATACATAATCACTGATCCAAATCGGAATTTGTTTACTGTTCACTGGATTAATCGCATATGCACCAGTAAATACACCCGTTTTATCTTTATTTAATTCAGTACGTTCCAAATCACTTTTACTCGCACAGGCTGTTTGGTAAGCTTTAACTGCTTCTTTTTGGGCTTCAGTTGTAATTATATCCACCAATGGATGTTCTGGACTTAAAACACAGTAAGTAGCACCAAATAATGTATCAGCACGAGTAGTGAACACAGTAAAATGTTCATTGGTATTGGCAACATTAAACTTAATCTGTGCACCAATCGATTTACCAATCCAATTACGTTGCATTTCTTTCGTACTTTCTGGCCAATCTAAGTCATCTAAATTAGCCAATAGCTTTTCAGCAAAAGCAGGAATATCCATAATCCATTGACGCATATTTTTACGAACCACTGGATATCCTCCACGTTCACTTTTGCCATCAATGACTTCATCATTTGCCAATACTGTACCTAATTCTTCACACCAGTTTACTGGCATTTCGACACACCGTGCGTAACCATCTAAAAATAATTGTTTAAATATCCATTGCGTCCATTTATAGTATGAAGGATCACTTGTTGCAATTACTTTACTCCAATCATATGAAAAACCCAGCATTTTTAATTGATTAGTAAAGTTTTCAATATTTTCTTTTGTAAATCCATCCGGATGATTACCTGTTGAAATGGCATATTGTTCTGCAGGTAAACCAAACGAATCAAACCCCATTGGATGCAATACATTAAAACCTTGCATCCGTTTCATTCGACAAATCACATCCGTTGCGGTATAACCTTCCGGATGACCTGCATGTAAACCTACACCACTTGGATAAGGAAACATATCCAATGCATAATATTTTGGTTTACTAAAATCATGGGTATCTGTCCTAAATGTTTGATTTTCTTCCCAAAAAGATTGCCATTTCTTTTCAACGGCTTGATGTTCGTAACTCATAAAATTTCCTCCCTTAATTAAAAAAGCGTTGATGATAACACTATAAAAAATAGTATTATCAAGAACGCTGTTACCCGTGTTACCATCTTGATTAATTCATAACATATCTATGAATTCACTTAATTAATTGAATTTAACGCATATCTTACGAAGTTCCCTTAAGCTCCATGACGAGTTCATTATTTTTTACTATCTTGTTCCATCCACCCAAGACTTTCTATGAATAACTAAATAATTACTACTTCATTTCATAGCCTCATTAATGATAGTAAAAATAAGCAAAAGAAGCAATAGCTAATCAAGCTTCACTTTATTATTGAATTAGCTAATGTGTGTAAATACGCATTGGCTTGTTTTCTATTCTTAAATACATGAATTTCCAAATGAGAATATTATTCAATAATTTAATGATTTCATACCGATTTACTTTCGGAAAATTATGAACAAACGCAATAAATTCTAGATCAGGTTCCCCAGTTTCAATCCATGGCATGTCACTGCGTGGTTTACCCTTACGCTGCTCTATTCCTTGTAAACATACTTCCAACGGATAATCTAAATAAAATACTGTATCGCATAGATTCAATCTTTTTTCCATAGTGGCTGCATAATTGCCATCAATTATCCATTGTTCTAGTGCTAACACTGTATTTAATCGTTGAACAAATACCTCTTGACTAACCGTTGATTTATCCGCATTCCAATAAAGTAAATCCAAATGAATTAAAGGAAGATGCGTAATTTCTTGCAAGGCTTTCGCAAATGTACTCTTACCACTACCAGGACAACCGATAATTAATATTTTATTCATAGCACTATATTTCTTAAATGATTTAATAGTTCGTACAGCTTGGTTTAAAGAAGCTAACCCATCATTCATACCATAGGCATTACTATCCAATACGCCCACTGGCCGATCTGAATATCTTTCTTTATTTAACTCTTTCATAAGTATAACGAGTATAGTTAATTGTGGATTTAACAAACTCTTGCTCGATCAGTTTAAATGAAGTTGGATCAAACTCAGGAAATACAGTATCTCCATCATCAATTGTTGTATCGACAATGGTAATGAACATTTTATCGACGATATCCATTGCTTGTTTATAAAGTTGGTAACCACCCGCAATGTAAATATCTTTACCATTGGCATAGGCTAATGCATCGGCTAATGATTTAACTGTTATTAAGTTTATATCGTTAAACGTCTCTCGTTTTGATACAACAATGGTCATTCGATCAGGCAACGGATGCCCAATTGATTCATAGGTTTTCCTACCCATTACCACGATTTGATTTGTCGTAAGCTTTTTGAATTGGTGTTGTTCCCCATCAATACGCCAAGGTATTTTATTATTTTTACCAATAATATTATTTTTACTTTTAGCTACAATTAAAGCAATCATAAAACAATCCTATTCCACATCTGGTTTTAAATGATAGACATTTGCTGCATTCCATAATAAATAACCTTTATACCCATTATCATAAGTTGCTTGAATCTGTTCTTGTACTTCTTCATAGGTATATTTTTTATAGACACGCAAATATGATGCGGTGAAGTCTTGCAACCAAGGTCTAACCTTAGCCACTTTAGTGCCTTGTTCAATATATGGTTGCAATACTGCATTGGAAGCTTTCAATGCTCCATCAATGCATTCATACGGTTGCAAATCAGGTACTTTTAATCCGAAAGCACCATTGCCATAATGACTCGGATAAATCATTGGTGAAATATAATCACAATACAAGGCTAAGTCACTATAACGTTGTCCAACCGATGCTTGATCAATTGGATTGTCAATCACTGCACCAAACACATCTGCACTTACGTAGACACCCAATGGCTTTAAATGTTCATAGAAATACTTCAAAGCTTGAGTAATGGCATCAATTTGGCTACGTCCATTAACAATTGCTTCATCATAAACAACTTGATTAACTTTACGTTCCGTACAAAAACGTATGTAATCAAATTGAATTTCATTAAAGCCAACATTTACCGCTTCATAAGCAGTTTGCAATACATAATCCCACACATCTTGATTATAAGGATCAACCCAAGCCAATCCTTGTCCATCACGGTATAATGAACCATCTTGCAAATGCAATGCCCAGTCATTTCTAATTTCTGCTATGAAAGGATCTTTAAATGTAACAATACGAGCAATAGTATAAATACCATTGTCTTTTAATCGTTTAATAATGGATTCAATGTTATCAATAATATTAATACTAACACCATAATCATTGAGAATCGGGTTATCCGTACTAATTGTTAATCGTCCTGAATCATCTTTAATATCTATAACTACAGCATTAATTAATCCTTGCTTAGCACGTTCAATCACCCAATCAATTCGATCTTTACTGGAAGCCGAATAGGCTGTTAGATAAACGCCTTTTGTATCCACAGGGGGATTGCACTTTAACTGATCTTGTAATGCATTGAATTGATTATTTCTATTTAAAATCGTTGTATCAAAAATACCAGTTAATGGATCAAAAGGCATATCTTGAGCGCAAACATGCATTGGGTGCGTTAAACTAATAACACACCCTAAAGTGAATATAACATTTAAAATAATACTTATTTTTTTCATTGCAGTTTAATAATAACATGATTAGTTATGAAAATATATTTGTTGCTTATCGAACAGTTTAAATGAAATCAATTCTTCACTATTCAATGGTGCATTAAATAATCTCACAGCATTAATTTGATTATTATTATATGTTTTATAGTAATAGATTCCTTCATCACAATTCATTACCGAAGCATACGTGGTAATATCAGGTAATCCACTAGGGGTAATAACACTTCCTTTAACCATAGCAACACCGTCTAAAATATGAAAACCTTGCGCAATTGAACTCTCTTCATCATTATCACAAATACTATTATTTTTTAAAAATGAAGCCAACACAAACCGAGATGCAGGTGAATAGTCTCCAGGGAGTCCAATACCTCCCATTCCTTGTCCAAAAGTTTTTAATGGCAATTTATCAGCAAATGTATTAATTGCATTATGAGCATCCACGTTCATGTATTGATTCATGTTAAGTTGGTGAAAATAAAATGGTGGATTATTGGTTAATACACCAAATGGATTTTCGTATACATGCAACCCATCTTTTTCTTGTTCAATGACAATACATTCATGCTTATCTGCTAACATCCAATGAAGTGGTGTTAATGGATAATTTGCACTGTATGGAATATTGGTAATATTCATATCATTCAATAATTCTTTCGCTTGTTTAACACTAGCACATTTACCTAAAATTAATGGAATTATTTCATAGGGAGTGATATTTAACTTACCTACGCAAGGTTCCTGATAATGGGCAAAGGAAGGAAAATTTAATCCCGCCATAGCTAACCCTTTTTCATTAACTGCATCCGCATACAAGGCAATACCATTCGCATTAGTTCCCATACCAATCATTGCAAAATGATTGGATAGAATTTCCCCGTTTTTCAAAGGAATTTTTAAATTTCTTGGCGTTATTAATACTTCTTGATTAAAATCATATTCTAAATCTAAATTACGCCCAAAATAGAAGCAATTTGTTTTTAATGTAATACTTGTGCACATAGTAACCTTCTTTCTAGTTACTACTGTACCATAAGGTTAAGAATAAATTAGATAATCGCAAGATTTCACATTTCATACGTTAGTTATCCCATAATTAAAAGAACCTTACGGTTCTTTCAATTAATGTAATTGTGGCCAATAATCTTTATTCGCTTCAATCATTTCATCCAAGATTGCTTTAGCTACGCTCATACTTGGTACAGTCTTATTTAATGTAAATGCTTGAAGCACTTTTTCATAACTTCCTTCAATGCAACCTTCAACTAATAGTTTTTCACAATTTAATTGTTGCATCATTAAGCCTTGTTGGAATAATGGAATCGGATTTTGTGCAATTACTTCAGGTCCATTTTTACCAATATATGCCGGTACTTCTACCATGGCATCATATGGCATATTTGGAATAGCGCCTCTGTTTTCAACAATAACTAAGAAACGTGCTTTCGTATCATTTTTTAATGCAATCGCTAAATCCGCAATCCAATCGCCATGACTTCCAGCATAGAAGACTTTTTCGTCAATTTCACCCGTTGCTAAGTAATGATCAATGCCATCAAATAAATTCTTTTCGCGTGAATCCATTACCTCATTGGCTCTTGTATAATTTGGATCAGAATGTTCTACAAACTCTTTACTTTGTAAGTAATAATTTAAATAAGTGTTAGGAATAAACTCTGGAAAGTTTTCTAAAATTTCATAGACGCCCTTCCATACATAATACCAACTTCCCTTAGCGTGACGATTAGTTCCTGCACTCGATAAACTTTCTTTACCTTTCATATAAGAAGCTGGTAATAAAATCTCATGTTCTTTAACATAAGCTTTTAAACGTTCCATGATATCTTGACCATTATATTCCATGCTTGTAAACCATCCAAAGTGATTTAATCCAAAATAATCATATACAATGTTTTGTTTATCTTTAATCTCAAGTGCTGCTGCAATTAAATCGACAATCGCAATTGGCATATCACAAATATTAATAATCCGTGCATTAGGTCTTAATTTACGACATGCTTCAGATACAATAGCAGCTGGATTGGAATAATTTAGAATCCAATAGTCTTTTTTCGCATATTTTTCTACATCATCAATTACTTCAATCATTGGGAAGATGGTACGCATTCCATAAGCTAATCCACCACAGCCACATGTTTCTTGACCGACGCAACCATGTTTTAAAGGAATCTTTTCATCTTTTTCACGCATTGCATATTTACCAACTCGCATTTGAGCAAAGATAAACGATGCATCTTTATATGCTTCTTCTTTATCATAAGTTACCGTCAATTTAATCCCTGATTTTAATTCTTCATCTAAAATCCATTTCACTACTACAGCAACTTTATCTTGTCTTTCTTTATCAATATCAAATAACCGAATTTCATCCACCTTCAATTCATCTTTACGTAGTGCAATCGATTTAACAATACCTGGAGTAAACGTACTTCCTCCACCTACAATAGTAATAATCATCCTAAAACCTCCTAATTCATTTGTTCTAATGCAACATCCACTGCTTTTTTAATTTGTGGAACTTCTAAACCAAAAATAATTTGGATATCGTTACCTTTTTTAACAATCCCACTGTGTTTGACTTGATTGATCATATCATCATTAACTTTTGATAGATCATTAACATTCACACGTAAACGTGTAAAGCAATTTTCAACAGTTTTAATATTATCTTTTCCACCCAAGCCATTAATAATGGCATTTACTTGTTCACTCGATAAAACAGTGGTTGCTACTTTATTGGTTGAATTCGCTGTAGATTCAACTTCTTGCATACTTGTTGTATCTTCTCTTCCTGGTGTTTTGAAATTAAATTTTTTAATTAAGAAAGTAAAGACAACAAAATAAACAATGATTTCAGCTAAAGCCAATACATACATCATTGGCCAATTGGTACGTTCAACACCTGCAGCTAAGTTCATAACAAAACTATTGATCAAACCAGTTGTCATGGCGTGAATATTAAATAATTTTAATAGTGCCACAAATGTACCAGCAATAACAGAATGAACAAAGAATAATACCGGTGCAGCAAAAGCAAACATAAAATCAATTGGTTCTGTAATACCACTTAAACAAGCTGTCATCACTAATGGAATGAGAATATTTTTAATGTTTTTCTTATTTTCTGGTTTAGCTGTAACGTAGAATGCTGCACAAATACCAATATATCCAAACGTTTTTGCAAATCCGGTTCCCATATAATAAATAGAATCTGAGAATGGAACACCCATTTGCAATTCAGTCATTAATATTGGATATGCGCCAACAATCGTTGTTTCACCAACTTGCAACGTACCGCCCAAATCACCAAATTGGAATGGTGCATACACTAAGTGATGTAAACCTGTTGGAATCAATAAACGTTCTAACATCCCATATAAGAATAGTCCAAATGATCCACTATTAGCAATCACGCTTGTTAATGCAGTAATACCATGTTGAACAATCGGCCAAATATAGCATGCAGCTACTCCCATTAAAATAGCAACAGCTACCATGCAAGTAAAAGAGAAACGTGTTCCAGAATACATACTCCAATAACCTTTAAAAGATGCATTACATGTTTTATTGAACACATAACCTGTTAAACAGCCCAAAATAATTCCGGAGAACACTCCCATATCAGTAACTTGCATCCCCATAACTGTGGATTGACCTGTTCCATACAACCCCACCATTGCATTTGGTTCCGCCAACAGACCATTGGTAGATAATGTTGTATTATTGGCAACTAAAAACATAAAGTAAGCCATTAATCCAATTAATGCCGCTTGATGTTTATCTTTTTTAGCTAATGCTGCCGCAATACCCACAGCAAATATTAATCCCAAATTATTAATAATTACCATGATGCATTGGTACAATAAATTACCAATTAATTGAATTGGTCCCCATCCTAAAAATGGAAGCAATCCCACCACTGTTGAATTTGTAATTAATACTCCAACAACTAAAATCATTCCAGCCACAGAAATATAACTTAATGGCTGTACCATTGCTTTAGAAAATTTTTCTAAAGCTGCTAATATCTTATCTTTCACGTATTTTCCCTCCTTTTTACAAAATCGTGAAATAAAAAAGTAGACAACACCTAAAAACACTATTCTGTGTGTTTTATGGTCTTGCCTACTTAAAGTAACAATCCGTTATTTTTCATTCAAGATACGTAATAAATGTATCATTAAATAGACTTTTTCTTGTTGTGATAATTGATAATTGAATGTAACTAAAACATATTCATCAATTGCTTTTAAACAAGGTTCTAATTGTTTCTTTTGATTAATGAGTAATGAATACATATCACCCAACGCATCAATACTTTCATTTTCGTGATAGATAACCCTATTAGCTAAAAACTTGAGATGCGTCATTAAACGAGTAGTATCCAAATCATTCATATCTAATTCAATACCAAATGAATTGCGAATGATATCCATGATTCCTTTAATAAAAACTAACGTATCACTAATATCTTGTTTATCTTTTTTCATCGATGCATTAACAATATGCAATGCAATGAATCCAGCTTCATCCTTATTTAATTTAACATTTACAATTTTTTCAACTTGATCTAACGCCCATAAGCCAATCTGATATTCCTTGCGATACAAATACGATATTTCTGAATTTAAAAAATTAGTTAAACTGACATTTTTTAATTGCCGTTCGACTGCAAAATAAATATGGTCCGTTAATGCCATGACTATTTGATCATCCAATATAACGTTTAATTCATTTTGTGCCTTTTCCATAATTAACTCAGCAATTTGAAAATATTCTATGGGTACTTGATCAAACAAAGCATGGAATTTGCTCGCGTGTTCATCCATAATATAGAACCGTTTTTCAATCTTTGCTTCATTAAGCAAATCCCCAGGCTTTTTACCAAACCCAATCCCAGAGCCTTGAACAATTGCTTCTTTATTATCTTCAGTTTTAGTGGCAACGATATTATTATTAAAAACACGTATTACTTTCATCCATGACTCCTTCCTCCATGTAAAAAGACCTATCAAAAAGAATACTTTATTGATAGGTCTTGCCTACTTAAAGTAACAATCCTTGTAGATTAACTACTAATCAAATTATACTAACTTAAAATTAAATGTCAACGCTTTCATTAAAATTAGTAAATTATATTGACATATAGGAATATTTGCTTAAACTAATAGACGACAATGTTACTGTTAAATCAGGCATGAGTTACTTTAATTAAAGGGACTTGTGCCTTTTAATTTAAAAGAAAGGAATCATTATGTTTAAATTATTTACAAAAAATAAAAATGTTACGTTTGAATTGGTTGCGCCTATTAGTGGTAAATTAGTAGATATTACAGAAGTACCTGATCCTGTATTTTCTCAAAAAATGATGGGTGACGGAATTGCAATTCAAATAAATGAGGCAACTGTAGTTGCTCCTTGCGATGGAGAAGTTACCTTAATTCCAGATTCGAAACATGCCTTTGGAATGAAAAATGAACAAGGCATGGAATTATTGGTACATATCGGCTTAGAAACAGTTGCCTTAGCGGGTGAAGGTTTTAAAAGTTTAGTTGATCAAGGTGCCCATGTAGCCAAGGGAACGCCGATTATCCAATTAAATAAAGCTTTCATAGAAAGCAAAGGTATCAATTTAATTACACCGTTAGTAATTATCAATCATGATCAATTTGATTTAACAACAATGAATTTAAATAATAATGTTGTTGCAGGTGAAACAGTAGTAATTAGCTATACAAAAAAACAATAAGATACTTTGTTAACGTTAAATATGAAATAAACTCCATGGTTTGTAGTGAACCCGATTTTTTTGGACATTAAAATAAGCATACTATAAATTAGCACATAAGGATTGATTTCT
>Kit_p2__coassemble_2170_pt1 | contig 12026 bp, 9 predicted proteins | sample Kit_p2__metabat2_high_PE_035 | metagenome-assembled genome bin Kit_p2 | reverse complement strand
CTCAAAAACAATTATCAATATATTTGTTGGTTAAGTATCGTTATTTAGTAAAAACTATTAAGGAATATATTTTTGATTTAAAGTCTTTAGTACGCTAGCTTTGTTATTAGCGGATTATTTAAATGATAGTGAATGTATAGATGCGTAAAAATACCAATTTTTGCTGATAATTGAGAATTATGAAGGATTATTTGGTGGAATATCAATGTAATGGTAAAATAATTGAGAAATGACAAAGAGTTTAATTAGAAATATAGAGAGTTATTATACGGATATGGGTTCAGGTCAAGCCGTTGTTTGTTTGCATGGATGGGGACAAAATACGGAAATGATGCAATTTATTCAAGATTATTTGAGTGCGCGTTTTCGGGTAATAAATTTGGATTTTCCTGGATTTGGTCAATCTGCTGAGCCAGATCGTGGTTATTCGGTGGATGATTATGCATTATGGTTACATGATTTGTTGGAATCTTTGCATGTGGATAATCCAATATTGATTGGACACTCGTTTGGTTGTCGTGTTGCGTTAGTTTATGCTAATCAATATCCTGTTAACAAAATGGTTTTAACTGGTGCGGCTGGAATTCGAGAACCATTAAGTAAGGAACAGGTTATGAAGCAAAAACTTTATAAAATGGGTAAAAAGTTGGCGCCTGCGTTAGCGGCTAAGTACGCTAAAAAAGTGGGTAGTAGCGACTATCAAAATGCAACGGGCGTTATGAAGGAAACTTTTGTTAAAGTTATTAATCAAGATTTAACATCTATTCTTCCTTATATTAACGTGGAAACATTACTTGTATTTGGTGATCAAGATGATGCCACGCCATTATGGATGGGTAAAAAGATGGAACAATTGATGCCTAATGCAGGTCTTGCGATCTTTGAAGGGCAAGGGCATTATGCATATTTTGTGCAAGCAAGTCGTTTTTTGAAAGTATTGGATGCTTTTTTGTAAGAGGTAATTTGTGTTAGAGTCAATTAGTTATAGTGCATTAACGATATTCTACATATGTTTTGTGGCCACTGTGTTGCCATATATATTGCAAATGTTTCAACAAAATCGATATGAAGTGTATCGTTTATATAAATGGGCATTGGAACAAAAAAAGTCATTTGTTCCGATGATTTTAAGCTCGTTAATCGCATTTGGTTTAGCGTATGTGCTAAGTCATCAGTTTTCACCGCATATTGCTTCGATTGTTTTGATTTGGTACTTTGTTATTGTTTTAGGTTTTTATATTATTCGTCAGAATAAGAAAAAAAGCATTAAACCGTTAGTGTTAACTTGGCGTGTACGACGCCAAATATTGGTATTAATTATTTTAAATGCAATTGTATTTTTTACAATTACATTGAATTTACCACATTATTGGTTTTATTTGGCTGTGGTATGTTGGCCGTTGCAATGGGTGCTAATGGTGTTAACCGCATGGATCACTGCGCCGATTGAAGCAATGGTAAGAAATCAATTTAAACAAAAGGCGAAGAAAGAATTAAATGATATCCATCCAATTACGATTGGCATAACCGGTAGTTTTGGTAAAACTAGTGCCAAAACTATCTTAAGGGATGTGTTAAGTCAAAAATACATAACATTAATGACTCCGGGATCTTTTAATACTCCAATGGGTATTACGCGTACGATTCGGGAATATTTAAAACCAATACATCAAGTATTTATTTGTGAAATGGGTGCAGATCATGTGGGGGATATTAAAGAATTAATGAACTTTGTTACCCCGAAGTATGGTTTAGTTACGAGCATTGGTGAGCAGCATTTAAATACATTTAGATCATTAAAAAATATTATTAATGAGAAGATGAAAGAAATCGAGATGTTACCAAGTGATGGGGTAGGTTTTTTAAATCTGGATAATGAATATATTCGAAATTACGAAATACAAAACAATTGCAAAACAGTAAGTTTTGCAATCGATTATCCTGCCGATTATCAAGCAATCAATATTACATACAGTAATGAAGGATCCACGTTTGAAGTGGCAAATGATGGGGTAGCTTATCCATTTAAAACGCGATTGTTGGGTAAAAATAATGTGAGTAATATTTTGGCAGCTGTGGCGATTGCTCGTGAATTGGGCTTGTCTTGGACACAAATAATTCATGCAGTTGCTGGTGTGCAAGCAGTGGAACATCGTTTACAAAAGCGGATTATCAATGGTTATACATTTATTGATAATGCCTTTAACTCCAATCCGGTAGGTGCAGCTACTAGCTTAGAAGTTATGCAACAAATGAATGGCCAACGCATTATTGTTACTCCTGGATTTATTGATATGGGTAGCAAACAAGATTATTACAACCATACATTTGGAACACAGATGAAAGATCATGTGGATTGGGTAATTTTAGTGGGGCCTACTCAAACTAAGGCGATCTATGATGGTTTAAAAGAATCAGGATTTGACATGGATCATGTACTTGTGGTTAAAAATGTCGATGAAGCATTCACTTATGTTTATACACATTTTACCCGTAATGATACAATTCTTTTGGAAAATGATTTACCAGATGCATTTTCATATTAAAGTTATGACCCAGCAATATTGCTGGGTCATTTCTTTTGAGTAATACTTAAGTTGATAGGGGGTAAAAATATAAGGTTGCTTATGCAACCTTATATCTATTTTAATTAATCTTTTCCACTACGTTGGTACAACGAAGAATTCGTATCATAAACTATTTCATTCTCAGTGACTTTAATATTATGTGATTTTAAATATTGACGAACAAATTTTTGATAAAAGTTATAAAGTACGGCAGTGAGTGGAACAGCAACTAACATGCCTAAAACACCTGAGAATGATCCAAAGACAATAATGCTTAATAAAACAAGTACTGCAGGTAAACCAACTTTAACGCCAACTACACGTGGATAGATTAAATTGTTTTCAATTTGTTGTAATGTTTGATAGAAAATCATAAAGCCAACTGTTGTAAGAATTGGACGTGAAGTTAAAATAATGAGCGCACCAAATAACATGCCCAAAGTTGGGCCAAACATTGGAATTAAACACAATATAGCCGCAACTACAGAGATTAACATTGCCATAGGGAATCTAAAGATAGTCATCATGACATAGCACAATGTACCAAATATAATGGCTTCAATGAATTGACCGGATACAAAGTCAGTGAATGTCGTATTGGCATCATGACATAATTGATCCATAATTAATGCGCCTTTTTTAGTAAACGATAAAGCCAATAACTGACGCAATGCTTTAACGAATTTTTCTTTATCAGCAAGTAAATATAAGGATAATAAAAAACCCATAAATACATTGAAGAATTCTCCAATAATGCGACTGAACGTGACTATCAAAGATTGTGAAGACCTTAACGTTAAATTCCCTAATTCATTAACTATGTTTTGAATATTCAAATTAAATGTTGAAGTAAACCAAGTAACGAAAGCTTGGGAATCTTGTTGAACATTGAATGTTTCCAAATTAAAAAATTCCAAAATATCATTAACGTTATTGATTAAATAAGCAATACTGCCAGCCATGTTATTAAATAATTGAATCACACTGCTTATAACTTGCGGAATAATAATTGAAGTTAAAATTCCTAACGCAGAGAGAACTAAAAATACCGTTATTGTCATGGAAATGGAACGGGAGTGTTTGTTTAACCATGATGTGTTATTACTTTTTTCTTTAATGAATTTTTCAATGCGACGCATTGGAAGATTCATCACGTAGGCAATACCAATTGCCCACCACAAAGGTGTAAGGGAACGAATTATTGCTTGAATAATTGGAATTCCAGTTGTTCCAATATAAAACATAACACTTACAACAAAAGCAATAAATATAACCAATAAGCATTGATTCTTAATGGCCTTAAAAGAAGCTATAAATTTATCCATAACCTAATTATAAGTCAAAAATCCTCATTAATGATTATAAAAGAAGTGTTAACTAAGCCTGATTTTGTTTTCTTTTGAAGTAAATGCATATTATTATCGTAAAACTAATAATTGTTATAGTAGCAGGTAATATGTAGTTAGGTTCAAATCGAATTTCAATATGATGTGTTCCTGTATTTAATTGGAATCCAACAAAACCATTGTTTGATTTAAATTTAGGGAGTTGTTGTCCATTGTCATATACTTTCCAATTTGGGTCGTAGGCAATAATTGTGTGAACATAACTATCTTCAGGTATTTCAATATCTCCAATAATTACATCAGTATGATTGTGATTGGTTTTAAACTCCGCAACAAAACTTCCTTTATCTAGCGCATAATTTGACAAAATAAAAGCGCTACAATTTATGAATTCATTTTTGTTATATTCATTATGGCAATATACATATACTGTCTTAGCTTGTGAAGGAATAGGTTGGATTGTATAGGAATATTCATTGACTTCAACATATTGTATACTATTGCCTGTTTCATCATAAAATTCAAGTATTACATTGCAGTGTGGGTTAGTTAAAGAATAGTCAATAACAATGTATTTTTCTTTTGTCGGATCAAGAGCTAATAGATTATCGTTTTGCGAAATTGGCATATTTTCTAATATATATTGTTGATTAATTAGCTTATCACCATTTTCTTTAATGATATAGTATTGACTTAAGTAGTCTTGATAGAAGCTTGGTAAGGTGGCAGTATAGTCACTATCTAAGGTGTTAGTTAACGCGAACCCTAGGTTAACTGGATCATTAACTTTGTATGCATTGCACTCTGGTGCATTAAATGGAACTAAATCATCACCTATCACTGTTTTTCCGTAATTTAACGCATACCGCATGCCTGCTATTTCTTTGGCTAATGTTTTTGTTCCGTCACTGTTGATAAAGTGATTCGTTGAAAAGTGACGGTAAATATATTGGCTTGCATAAAAATTGGTAACACTTAGATAAGAATTAAAACCAGAATATTGGTTCATTATTGCATCGTTATAATTGGTAAAATCATTCTTCTGAACATCGATTCGATAGAATTCATCGTTATCTTCTTCGATCTTTACTTGTTCAACTGCGCTATTTTTATTAATGGTTTGCATTATTTGATTAAATTGATATTTGTTTTCGGGCTCAAAACCAGCAAAAGTGACATATCTAAAAGCAAAAGCATAGGTGAGCTCTAGGCATAAAGTTAATGCAAATAAGTGTTTGTATGTGTTGTTTAAACTTATATATACGAATAATAAAAGAATAAGCATTACAAATGTATTTACTATCATGTTAATACTGTTTCGTTGACTGTAAAGATGGAAAAAATATGAGATTAGAGCGATTGTAATAACATAGCAAATACTTTTGAGCAAAGCTCTTTTTAATTCAATTTTGCTCCATTGATGATTGAGTGTAAAAGCAATTAGTATAATTTCAAAAACAGTAAAAAAGTAAGCCCAACGTATATTATTAAATCCGTTAAAGATATAGTTAAAAATAAGGAATAGTGTTGGAATAAAAATCAAAGCTAATGTCGAAAGTAACAGCTTTCGATAAGGATGATTGCTTTTTGCTAATAGAAAGAAGCAGTAAACAAATAGAATCGATACATAAAAATAAGGGATGGGACTATTTAAGCCTTCACCGAGTGCATTAATGTAACAATTGTAATCAAAGTCGCTTGTTATAGGACTAATAAGCATACTTAAGCGTGCGAATATGTCTTTCCATGTGGCAAACCAATGGAAGTTGCCACCCCCAAGACGATTGTTATTTAATACAGATTGAATATTTGGTAAAAAGACAAATGCACTTAAACCTAATCCAATGAGTATGTAGAAGAAAACGCGTATAAATAGAGTGAAATAAATTTTTATGGATAGTTGCGTTTCTTTCATAAACAAACGGAAAGTAAAGTAGATGAATAAAAACCAACAATTCATGTAAATACTGTAAAGATTCATCACACTTGAAAGTGTGATGCTAAAAATGAATAAGAAAGGTGATTCGCCAGATAATATCTTCTCGCTTCCTATCATCAATAAAAGTACAGGTATCATAAAATCTGCAAAATATGGGAAATGAGCAAAAAATAGAGAAAACGAATTAAATGCGAAGAGTAATGCACCAACATTACCGCCGATAGAATTTATTTTAAATAAACGCTTAAAATAATAGTAAGCTAAAGCCAACATGATAATGGAGCGAATTATATTCACAAACGGAATAAAATATGGAATTAATGTTTCGTTGGGTAACAATAGAAATAGCCAAGAGCTAATTGCAGTAAAAACTGTATAAAAATGTACGGTTGTACTTGCTCCCAATCCTACATAAGGTTGCCAAAGGGTAAGATTGCTACTTCTAAAAGTTCGATAAAAATGGGTATATAGCTGAATTACTTCTTCCGTCTGATCTCCCCAAATTGTGAATGAATAACCACTCATCCAAATAAATGCTAAAACAAAGAGTTGAATAAATACTGTTGCACAAAGTAATTTCCAAAAAGATTTATCTTTAATAATATTCATATAAATATTTTAACTTATATAGAATTTAACGATAATACACTTAATATGATTATTTTGTATACATGTTATATGTTTATATATTTAATTGAATAAGGTAAAATCTAGTAATGAATAATAAGGTAAAAACAAAAGATAGCTGGCCATTGGTTAGTTTGATAGTGGCTACGTATAACGATTGTAATCACTTAATGAAAGTAATGGAGTGTATCCAAAAACAAGACTACAACAATATTGAAATAGTGGTAATTGACGGTGGTAGTCAGGATAATACGTTAAATTATTTAACGCAGCTTTCAACACAAATGAGTCATTTTATTTGGGTAAGTGAAAAAGATAAGGGAATTTATGATGCGTTAAATAAAGGCTTAAAGAAAGCAAGTGGAGATATTATTGGTTGCTGTTATGATTATTTTGCAGATAACCATGTGATTAGTCGAATCGTTGAAACTATCACTAACCAAGATGTTGATGTAGTTCATGGTGATTTAAATTATATTGATGCAAATGGGAAAGTTGTTAGAAAATGGCGCATGGGAGAAGGGAAAATTCAACAGGGATGGATGCCAGCACACCCAACGTTATATGTTAAACGTCATGTTTATGAGAAATATGGTTTATATGATACAAGTTATCGTATAAGTGCAGATTATGATTTTATGGTGCGTATTTTTTACAAGTATCAAGAAAGTATTGCCTACATTCCAAAAGTGTTAATTAATATGGAGCATGGGGGAACAAGTACTTCATCGTTAGGTAGTTATTGGCAAGGAATTCAAGAAGCACATCGTGCTTTGAAAACAAATGGGGTACGTTTTCCTTATTGGGTAACTTTTCGTCGGATGATTCGAGTTTTTTTACAATTTGTTAAATAGTTATTAGGGGAAGTAATGGAAAAATTTAAATCTTTTTTATATAAGCATAAATATATTATTGTTATTTTTTTATTATCAAGTTTTTTCTTTATATTAGCCGGTTACAATAAAAATATTTTTCATGTGGATGAATCATTAAGCTATTCACTAGCTAATTACGACATGGGCTGGATGAATTATCCATTTAATGGGACATGCACACGTTATGTGATGGATGGTTACCGTGCACAAAACACAGCGTTTCGTTATGATATGGTTTGGCATTGGCAAGCATTGGATGAACATCCGCCACTTTATTATGCGTTGTTGCATACTGTTTCTTCTTTTTTTCCTCATAGTTTAAGTAAGTGGTTTGGATTTAGTATCAATTACGTAAGTTTTATTCTAATCCAATTGTTTATCTATAAACTTTTATTAAAATTAACGAATGATAATGAAAAAGTATCCGCATTTGCTGTGGCATTATATGCCTTGAATCCTACAGTAATTTCGTATGCTTTGTTAATACGTATGTATATGATGTTAGGTGTTACGTATGTAATGTTTGTATATTTTGCGTACATGTACATTAAATCTTTTAAAAGTAACTATTTAGTAGGGTTATTTACAGTTACTGTTGTTGGTGGCTTATCGAATTATTTTTATTATGTGTTTTTAGTTATTGTTTGTTCATTGATTTTGATTTATTTCCTTTTGAAGAAATTACCTTGGCAAAAGTTACTAATGGCGATAGGTTCAATCGTTGCAGCTGTTATTAGTAATTTACTAATTTTTCCATACACATTGGAGTTGTTTTTTCAAGAAAATAACAGCGCAATAATTGCGGGGAATAATTTTAAAAATAATATAATTAATTTAGCTCGGGTAAAATTAATGTTAGATCAAGCACCTTTTCATTTTTGGGGAACAATTATTATTGTCATTGGATGTGCTTTGATTTTGTTTGCTCGCTTTAAAAAAGATAATGATTTAAATCATCGCTATTCTTTGATTTTGTTGGTTTCATATGTTGGATATTTTTGTTTGATTTCTACGCTATCTTTTCAATCCAGTTACCGGTTTGTGTGTGGCATTGATGGGTTATTGTATATAGTAATTGGATATGTTATTTATACAGTGTTTAAATTATTAAAATTTGGTGGTCAAAAGCAATTGATTACTTGTGGTGTATTATTTGTTTTATGTTTACCAATTATGGGTATCAATAAGATTCAAGTTTTAGCATATGAACCATTAGCTATTGCTAAAGAAAATACGGGAGGAAACCTAATAGTGTTTTCTAAACCAGGAACAACACGTTATGAAATTGATGTAATATTTCTTGAACGTGATTTATATGGGTATGTGTATAATAGCGACGGGCAACCGGTAGATATGTCTGTGGATGATTTATATTGGATGGATGAGTCTATTATTTATGCTGATGCATCGTTTAGTCCGGATTACATAAAACAATGGTTAGCTCAAAACAGTTCGTTAACACAATTAATTGACTTGGGAACTGCTTCATCGCAATATCATATCTATAAGGCAATTCGATGATTCGTAATGTATAATAGAAAAGGTGATGTAAATATGAAATTAAATTGTTTAGTATTATTTGGTGGTGAATCCGTAGAACATGAAATATCTGTTTTAACGGCGCATCAAGCCATTGAAAATTTAGACAAAAACAAGTATGAAGTTATACCAGTTTACATTAGTAAAAACAGTGAATTTTATACAAGTGATTTGTTAAAAGATTTAGCGAATTATGGTGATTTGGATGCTTTATGTAAACAATGCACGAAGATTGTTTTCTATCAAAAAGATGGTCAAGCTTACTTTAAAGCGTTAAAAACTTCTTTATTTGATAAAAGTGAAACGCGTATCGATGTTGCTTTGCCATGTGTTCATGGAACAAATGGGGAAGATGGTGTGCTGCAAGGATTATTGCAAATGTATCATATTCCATATGCAGGGTGCGATAATATCGCGGCCGCGATTGGACAAGATAAAGTTCATATGAAGCAAATTCTTGAAAGTGAGCATTTGCCGGTAACCAAATGGACGTGGTTTTATGCGCATGAATTTATTAAGAATAATGACGCTATCTTAGATCATGTTGAAAAATCAGTGGGATACCCTTGTGTTGTAAAGCCAAGTAATTTAGGAAGTTCAATTGCGATTCATGTGGCTGAAGATCGTAATGAATTAAGTGAATATATTGATGAAGCGTGTCAATATGACTTTAAAGTTATTGTTGAAAAGAAAGTTGAACATTTAAGAGAAATAAATGCTTCAGTTATCGGAAATATTGAAACGTGTAAAGTGGCGACTTTAGAAGAAGTTGGGATGAATAATCATGGTAAATTACTGGATTATTCATTAAAATATGAAGGCGGAAATAAAGGTGGTAAGCTTGGCAGTAAAGTTGGTGGTAGCAAGAATGCTAATTTATCAACAGGTAGTAAAGGTATGGCTTCCACAGATCGTCAAGTACCAGCCAATTTGAGTGATAAGAATACGCAATTGATTCAATCATTAGCTAAGAAAGTATTTAGAACACTTGGAAGTTCTGGTGTATGCCGTATTGACTTTATGTTAAATGATGCAACCAAAGAGATTTATGTTAATGAAATCAACACAATACCTGGTTCTTTAAGTTATTACCTATGGGAAGCAACCAATCTTAGCTTTAACGACGAATTGGACGAATTGATTCAGTTAGCTTTGAAACGTGATCAAGATCGTAAGCAAAAGATATTCTCTTACGATACAAATATTTTGCAAAGTTATGCTAAAAAGTAAGTAAAGGAAGGAAATTTATTATGTCAAAAGTACCTACACCTCATATTGAGGCAAAAGAAGGCGAAATCGCCAAAGTTGTGTTAATGCCAGGCGATCCATTGCGTGCAAAATTTATTGCAGAAACATTTTTAGAAGAACCTAAATTAGTCAATAGCGTTCGGAATATGTATGGCTATACAGGTAAATACAATGGGGTTGATATCACAGTTATGGGAAGTGGTATGGGTCAACCAAGTATTGGTATTTACAGCTATGAATTATTTGCGTTCTATGGTGTTGAAGTAATTATTCGTATTGGTAGTGCAGGAAGTTATGTAAAAGATCTTGAAGTATATGATTGTGTATTAACATCCCATGCTTACAGTGAAAGTAATTATGCAAAAGTTCAATGTGGATGTGACGATGATGTATTGTATCCAAGTAGTGAATTAAATCAAGTATTAATCGATAGTGCAAAAGATTTAGGCTTACCATTAAAACAACATGGTGTCCATTCCAGTGATGTCTTCTATCGTCAAGGAAATAAAGATTATATTGATTCAATTGTGAATGATAAAAAATGTGGTTGTGTGGAAATGGAAAGTTTTGCTTTATTCTCTAATGCCAATGTATTAGGTAAAAAAGCGACTTGCATGCTTACAATTTCTGATTCATTTGTAACCGACAAAGTAACTTCAAGTGAAGAAAGACAAACATCATTTACAACAATGATGAAAATTGCCCTTGAAGGTGCAAGCAGAATTGCCAAAACGTTTTAATTAAGTTAATTTAGGTAGTGTTATTTGTCAAAAATAAAAACACTACCTATAATTTTACGTAGCGGTGGTAACAAGAATGAGTGAGTTTAGATTGGATTTAGATAATAACGCAATTTTTCAAGAGTATTTAAAAGACAACTACTTTATTGAGGGTGATATTAATACGGCGAATACTGTTTACATCTACTTTTCGAGTAATGCACTATATTATCCAAATACCCTTGAATGTTTTGATACAAAAATTGTTAAGAATAATCGATACGAATGGACTCGGCGTTGTGTTACAGGGAATAATATAGCTAACATATATGTTCGTGACTTATTTAAACAATGGTGTGTAGTTGGAATAAACTCTAACTTAAACTCGCTAGATAAAGTTGCTGACTTCTTAAAATCATTAGTCAAACATAAAAAAGTAATTACCGTTGGTAGTTCAGCAGGTGGTTATTTAGCAACCGTGTTTGGTATTTTATTAGACGCTGATGTAGTGTTTAATTTTTCTGGTCAATTTGTATTAACAGAGGAAGTCATTAATGAATATTCTTTATTAACAAAATATAAAAATGATAAAACACGTAGTAAGTATTATTCTTTATTACCGTTAATAGAAAAGTCCACAGTACAAATCTATTATTTTTATCCAGCCTATAACAAGGCGGACTGTATTCAAAAACAATATGTTGAGAATTTTACCAATGTTCATTGTTTTGGTTTTAATACATCCAATCATGGTGTGCCAATTTATCCGTCGAACTTAACTCAGCTATTAACACGTTCTAGCACAGAGTTATATGCTATGCATGATAAATACAAAGGTAAGATTATAAGCCAGTTTAGATTTTCAGTTGAAACTGTAGGTTTGTTAAAATCGATATATTCGAAATCACGTGACATAGCGCGGGGTATTTATATATCTATAAAACGGGTAATTAATAAATGAAAAAAGTTCTTTATATTGCACATTTGCAAAGTCACATCCGAAACTTTCATTTAGCCTATCTTAAACATCTTCAAGATAGGGGTTTTTATGTTGCTGTGGCAACACGGGTAGATAATCCAGAAGAACTGGCATTTTTAGATGAAGTGATTGATTTTCCATTTGTTAGATCACCGTTTACTCTAAAAACGTTGGATAACTATCGTGA
>Kit_p2__coassemble_2133_pt1 | contig 12194 bp, 10 predicted proteins | sample Kit_p2__metabat2_high_PE_035 | metagenome-assembled genome bin Kit_p2 | reverse complement strand
CTGGGATGATTATGCGCAATAATAAGCGTTGAGCTATTTAAGGTTAACGCTTGTTTAAATATTTCTCGCGGGTAGGCACCCACGCAATCCAAAGTGCCTTGGCTAATTTCGACCACATCTAAGATTGCGCATGCATTATTTAAGTAAAAGACAACAAACACTTCACGTTGCATTTGGCCATAATGCACGCGCATATAATCAACAATAGGATCTGGATTATCCGCACGAATTACTTGCCGCATGACTTGCGCTTTTGTAAGCCGTTTAGCAATTTCAAATACAGCCAATAATTCAATGGCTTTAACATTGGAAATACCAGGATAATGGATTAATTGTTCCATGGAAAGACTCACCAATTGCGCCAAATCTATATCTTTTAATAGATTAGCAGCAATATCCAAACAACTTACTTTGGCTGTTCCTGTTCGAATAATAATCGCTATTAGCTCTTCATCACTTAAACTATTCACCCCATAACGTTGGCATTTTTCTCGCGGGCGTAATGCGGTGTCTAAATTTTTAATTTTCATCACTTTCATTAGAGGAAGAAACAACAGTGATTACTTAGAAGTAACGTTACTTTTATATTGCATTGCTAAATCATTAATAATCTTATGATAAACAATAAGTAAAACAATCGCTGCAAAGCTCCACGCAAATGGACCATTTAAACAAATAAATGAATAAGAAGCAATGTTTATACCAATTATTGCGACAATTCCTCGTCCAACCAGTTCTGCAATACCTGCAAGCATTGGCATAAAGCCATATCCTAATCCTTGAATGCCATTACGGTAAACGTTCACAATGGTTAATGGAATCAAAAATAATGCACACCATTTTAAATATATATCAACATAACCCATTAAAACTTCCACATTTTCACTCACAAATAACGATGTAAAATACTTACCATAAAAAGCCATTAAAAAGCCAAAGACAATTCCATAAATGTACCCAATAATGGCTGCACTTTTAAACCCTTGCTTCACCCGTTTAATATCATTGGCACCGATATTTTGCGCTGCAAAAGTCGCCATTGTTGTCCCTAAGGCACCATAAGCTTGCGTTGCCAATTGTTCAATCTTACTTGCAGAAGTATAAGCAGCCATATAAATAGGACCTAACATATTTAAAGCCACTTGAATCATCGTGGTACCAATGGCAGTAATGGAATATTGCAACGCCATTGGGATACCCACCATTAGTTGTCGTAACATATAATCTTTATTCGTTACTGTATGATGCCAATTAAAATGCAATAATTTAACTTTATTCTTAATATATGCAAAACTGGCAATAGCGGCGATTAATTGTGATATGACAGTGGCAATAGCCGCACCAGCTGTCCCTAACGGAATTACAGCTACCAATAAATAATCAAGAATAATATTTAATCCTGCAGATAATACTAAAAAATATAGTGGTGTTTTACTATCCCCTAATCCTCTTAATAAACACGATAAGTAGTTATAAGCCACTTGGGCTACAATACCATAACTAATAATAATGATGTAATCATAAGCATAATCAAAAGTTTCCATCGGCGTTTGCATTAAATGCAATAAAGGTTTCATAAAAACAATACAGATAATGGTCATTATCAATGTAATGATGCCATTTAGGATCACTGCTGATTTAATACTTTCATGCACTCCTTGCAAGTCATTGGCACCATAACGTTGGCTCGTTAGTACGGTAAAACCTAAAGTCATACCCGATACTAAGCCAAAAATTAAAAACATAATCGTACCCGTCGATCCTACCCCTGCTAAAGCATTGGTACCTACGAATTGACCAACAATGATCGTATCGACCATGTTATAAAACTGTTGAAAAACATTACCTAGAAAAATAGGCAATGTGAAGAATAGAATACTTTTCGTCACATTTTGTTTTGTTAAATCATTTTGCATACGCTTACAACACCCCTAATAAAGAACAAAAACTTCACGCAATGTGAAGTTTTACAAAATTATTTTAATCTTACTTTTGTATCATTCAATCCTTTTTTACTTAATTTTTCATCTATTAATTCTTTACCAATAGCATAGATGGTCGCAAAGACTGGGACTCCCAAAAACATTCCCAAAAAGCCAAACGCTCCGCCAAAAATTAAGATACTAAATAAAATCCAAAATGGTTGCAATTTAACACTATCCCCTAAAATATATGGGCCTAAAATATTGCCATCAAATTGTTGGATAATTAAAATCATAATCAAGAATTTAACGCATTGCATTGGATCAATTAGTAACAACAATACGGCACATGGAATCGCCCCAAAAAAAGGACCAAAATAAGGAATAACATTGGTAATACCAACCACTACGGCAATTAATGCTGAATATTCAATTTTAAATAACGATAATGTAATGAATGTAATTATTCCTATGATTAAACTATCCAATAATTTACCGGTAATGAATTTATCAAACATCTTTCCAGATAGTTTAGCCACATGTAGCATCCAATCCGCTTGTTTTTCATTTACTGTTGAATAAAGTATTTTCTTAATTTGGAAACCAAAGCGTTCCCTATCCAACAAATAGAAGAACGTTAAGAAAAATCCTAAGATTAAGTTAATGGTAATGGTAATGACAGAATAGCCTGTTGCCATAATGCTTGGCAACGCTGTTTTCCCAAAATTAATCAACCACGTTGCCACATCATCACTGAATCCAACCGCCCATTCTAGTAAGGCATACAATTCAGGATATTGAGAATATTGCTCAATGAATTTACTGACTTGTTCAACATACATTGGTATGGAACTTCCGGCTTTAATGATTTCTGGAATTACTAGTAAAAGTAAGAATACAATTACTGCAATAAAGAAAATAATGGTAAATAAAGTGACGATTTTACGTTTGGTTCTTTGTTTGATGTGCCAATGACTCAATAGCTTATTTTCGAAAAAGCGAGCCAAAGGCAACATGCATAAGGCAATTAAGAAGCCATAGAAAAAAGGTGAAAGAATATTGGCCAATTGTTTAACATAACCCCATACGGTTGCCCCATGGGAAAATATCAAATAAAAAGAAACTATCGTTATTCCTGCCAATATGGCAACTTTTAAATTTTGTTGTTTATCTTCGGGTAAATTTCTCATAAATTTCACCTAACTTTTTACTTTAGCATGCATAGCATTCGCACTAGCCGCGATTTTTTTAATACCAAATGGTGCAGCAAAGGCAACCATAACAAATGGACCATCCAATTTAACAATAATTCCATCTCCAAATTCATCATGGGTTACTTTTTGTCCTGGTCGATAAACTGGTTTACCAGCCATTTTAATATTAACACTTGGATGATTTTCTTCTTTATTTAAAATAGCTTGTTCATATTGTCGACTTGGCGTGTTTCGCATTACAGTTTTATTTGTTGAAGACTCTGGCAATAATCCTTGGTGTTCAATTACAGACTCATCCATTTCTTTGACAAAACGAGACGTTACTTTTTCACTTTGCAATTGAAATGAATAGCCTTGACAATCGGTAATAAACAAGCGATTCATCGCTCGAGTATACGCAACATAGGCAAGACGTCGCTCTTCCTCTTCACCATTATTACCTTCATCCAATGCCCGTTGACTTGGGAATACCCCATCACTCATACCAACCACAAAGACAGTATCAAACTCCAACCCTTTAGCAGAGTGTACTGTCATTAAACGTAACATGTCACTGTTTTCGTCTTCTTCTTTATCACCATACAATGATACCATTTGTAAATATTCATCTAAGTTACTTTCTGGATATTGCAACATATACGATTGCATATCATTAACTAATTCTTTAATATTTTCTAATCGATCCGTTTCTCTTTCCTCTTCCAAGTTGGTGCGATATCCACTTTCATCCATAACCATATTTAATAATTCAATCATGGAATAATCATCCAACTTAGCTTGCCAAGAAAGTACCATTTGTTTAAATGAAGTTAATATATTTTGTGCCCTAGCTGGTAAAAATGGTTCCTTATCAATTGCTTCAAACATACTAATACCCTGTTCTCTTGCTTTTTCATACAATGTATCCAAGCTTTTTTCACCGATACCGCGCCGAGGGATATTAATAATCCGTTTAAACGCCAAATCATCTTGAGTTAATAACAATCGCAAATAAGCAATGGCATTTTTAATTTCAGCACGATCATAGAAGCGAATACCACCCCAAATAATGTAAGGGATTTGTTGATCCAATAAACTTTTCTCAAATTGACGTGAAATATAATTGGAACGATAAAGAATTGCCATATCACTGTACTTTAATCCTTGATGATGCAATGCTTTAATTTTATTAATGACATGCCGAGCTTCCGCTTCCTCATTGACACAAGATATATGAACAATCTTTTGATTACTTTCTTTTTGAGTAAATAAATCTTTTTTTAAACGATTTTTATTATTCTGAATAACACTATTTGCACCTTTTAAAATGTTAGGTTGGGAACGATAGTTTTGATTTAACAAAATTGTATGACAACTTGGATAATCCTTTGCAAAATCTAAAATAATATTGACGTCTGCACCCCGCCAAGTATAAATGGTTTGATCGGGATCACCCACAACCGTTAAGCTATTGTCATGGCCAACCAGTCGTCTTACCAATTCATATTCAGCATGATCAACATCCTGGAACTCATCAACCATAATATGGTCAAATTTTCCTTGCCATTTAGCCTCCACTTGTGGATGCAATTGGAATATTTTTAAAGTTTGCAAAATCAAATCATCAAAATCAAAGGCAAACAATTGCGCTAAACGTTGTTGATAAAATTCATACACTAAAGCTTTATTTTTTTCACCCATAAATTGTCCCGCTTTACTTAATGCCATTTTAGGATCAATACCAGCATATTTATTATTTGCAATATAACTTAAAACTGAATTATATGAATATAATTTAACATCGAGATTATAAAGTTTATAAGCTTCTTTCAAAATGGATTTTTGATCATCCGAATCCACAATAGTAAAGTTACGCGGGTAATTAATGGCACTTGCTTCCTCTCGTAAAACACGCACACATAAGGAATGAATTGTACTTAACCATACACCATGGTTTTCATTATTTAATATTTTACCCACCCGATTGCGCATTTCAGCCGCTGCTTTATTCGTAAACGTAATGGCCAAAATACGATAAGCTGGAACATGCAACGCATCAATTAAATAAGCAATGCGCGTCGTTAATACCCGAGTTTTTCCACTTCCTGCCCCAGCAATTAGGCGCAAATACTTTTCCTGACTAACTACCGCTTCATATTGATTCGGATTTAATCCATTTAAATAATTTTCCATTGCGTACTCCTTCTAAACTTGCATTCAAGATTATACCATTCCCTCCATCATGATAAAATAACTATACAAACGAATTAGAATAATCATCATTTTAAAACCAATCAATAATTACTTACCAATATTAACAACAATCTAATAATGAAAAGAAATCGATTTTTATGGTTTAATATATGTATGTTTGTAAGTAATGAATGGAAAAGCTATCAATGCATTGATGCTGGAGATAAAAAAAGATTAGAAATTTGGGATAATGTTACGTTAAATCGTCCTGACCCAACATGCATTTGGGATAAAACATTAAAAGATGATTTATGGAATAAAGCCGACGCCATCTACCATCGTTCCAATAAAGGTGGTGGACATTGGGAATTTAAGAAAAAAATAAAAGAAAGTTGGACAATTGACTATAAAGATTTAAAATTCAAAGTCTCTCCAACTGGTTTTAAACATACAGGATTATTCCCCGAACAAGCAACCAATTGGGATTTAATCATGGATTTAATTCGTCAAAGTGGTCGTAATGATATTAAAGTATTGAATCTTTTTGCTTATTCAGGTGGAGCCACTATGGCAGCGAGTAAAGCTGGTGTAAAAGAAGTCGTGCATGTGGATGCAAGCAAAGGAATGATTGCTTGGGCAAAAGAAAACATGCAATTAAATCAATTGCAAGATCATACGATTCGTTTTATGGTGGATGACTGCATGAAATTTATTCAACGTGAAATTCGCCGTGGCAATCACTATGATGGCATTATATTAGATCCTCCAAGTTATGGTAGAGGACCGAATGGTGAATTATGGAAATTGGAAGAACAATTGGCTCAACTTGTATCGTTAAGCGCTCAATTACTTTCCGATGACCCATTATTCTATATTATTAACTGTTATACTTCTGGTTTTTCTCAAACAACTTTGTATAACATCTTGTCCACTAAACTACCTAAGAATAACCGTCACTTAGTAGTGGATGAAATTGGGTTACCAATAAATTCATCAGATTTAATTATTCCGTGTGGCATTGTTGGTCGAGGCATCTATGCATATTAATGTTTTATATGAAGACAACCATTTATTAGTTGTTGAAAAGCCTGTTAACATTGCTGTTATGGAAGATCAAAGTAAAGATAATGACTTTTTAAATATATTAAAGAACGATTTAAAAGTCAGATATCAAAAGCCTGGAAATGTTTACCTTGCCTTAGTGCATCGGTTAGACCGTCCTGTTGGTGGGATTATGGTATTTGCGAAAACAAGCAAAGCCGCATCCCGTCTATCCCAACAAGTTGCCAATCGATCAATGGCCAAAACTTACCATGCAGTTATCAACGGTGAAATTAGTCAACAAAATGGTCGCTTAGAAGACTATTTATTAAAGAATAAAAAGACAAATATGGTAAGCGTGGTTAATGCAAATACAAAGGATGCAAAGCTTGCACAATTGGATTATAGCGTTAAGGATTATAAAGAAAACTTAACATTAGTTAAAGTGCATTTGATTACTGGGAGAAGTCATCAAATTCGTGTTCAGTTTGCTTCACGCAATCACCCACTTTGGGGTGATCAACGCTATAATCCAAGTGCACGTACTGGTCAACAAATTGCGTTATTTGCTTCTTCACTAAGTTTTAATCATCCCATTACTGGAAAACGCTTAACATTCGAATTACCATTACCGAATCGTTTTCCGTATACTTTATTTAACTAAATACAAAGAAAGAAGGGCCCATGCCAAAACGCATTCAATTAAAATCTGTTAATAATCCATTAGTAAAACTAAAGGAAAAATTATCTGACAAATTTCCTTATTTATTTGGACCAATCCAAAATAAAAAACCAATCAATCCATTGATTGTTTATGGCAGTATTGCTGGGAGTGTAGTTTTGGTGTTTGCCCTTTCCTTGCCCACCATATTGGACGAACGTTCTTTAGCAAAACTCGGTTATTCCAATAAGGCCATTAATCAAATACAAAGCTTAAAGTTAACGGAAACATTAAAAACAAGTTACCTTTATTCTGATACATTAAATCGTGTGTTTGAAAACGGGTTATCAATGAATAGTCAATACTTACCACTGTATACGGTCTTTGAAGTAGTAGATGACAATATTATTCTGCAATATCAACGCCTAATAGTTAAAGGATACAGCCAAGAAGATATTTTAAATATCTTTACAAATTTAAAAGATTACGAAATTTCAGTGTTGTTAACTTTTCAAAAGTTAGATGATATTCAAACTTATATCGACGATTGCTTAGCACATCCGGAAAACTCAAAAGATTCATTTACCTTAAGCAATACCTACGCTAAACCTTACGATGAACTTTCTGTTAAAGAAGCCGATAGCTCCTCTGTAACAATGCTTGTTAATAAATTTAATTATTTAACTGATCAATACACACCACAAGGACTAAATGAATTATCGGTACGTTATGGTGCAAACGGTGTTGCTTTAGCACAAGAAGCTGCTAGCGCCTTGGCACAAATGGTGGATAAATTTAATACCTTAGGCTACTCAACCGGCTTCTATGTATCCAGTGGATATCGAGATTTTGCTTCACAAGAATCTATATATCAATCCTATGTCGGCCAACATGGACAAGAAGAAGCGGATCGTTTGGCAACTCGTGCTGGTTTTAGTGAACACCAAACTGGACTTGCATTAGATTTAGCGTCCACTGATTATGGCAAAGAGTTTAAAGATACTGCAGAATTTACATGGGTAGTTGCCAATTGTTACGACTATGGTTTTATCTTAAGATATCCAGAAGGTAAGGAATACATTACACAAATCAGTTATGAACCTTGGCATTACCGTTATTTAGGAGTTGATACTGCATTAGCTATTAAAGAAAGTGGCTATACATACGACGAGTATTATGAACTTTACTTACGTCCTCTTCCGGACAATATTGGCGAATTAATACAGCAAAATCAACAAGATGCGATTGCGAGTGCTAAATTTAATGCTCAACATCGCCCTGTTACATCAATAGATCCACAAACCAGTGCAGTAACAACAATTGAACCAACCCTACCAAGTGAAAAATAAGGATTTCCTTCAAAAGAAATCCTTTTTTACTACTTTTCTAAAAATTTTGAAATTGCATCCCATTGACTCTTGGCATCACGAATACCTAAATCAAAGCAAGCTTGCAATGCTTGAGGATCGCCTTTAAATCGAGAAACTGGAATTTTAGATGTTGGGCGCATTAAATATGCGCTACCTTCGTTCACCATCTTTTCCACTAAATCCATTTCTTGATAATAAACTTTATCCCTAACTTTTAAGCGTTCGACAATAGCCGGTGTTTTGCGATAAAGTAACTTGCATGCATTTACCTCAATGGCAGGTTCTGGATGTCTTACATATTCACTATCTTTGGTAATTATTACAAAATGCTTATCATTTCCTTGTTGTATACTTCTTCCAATCGGAACCATAGTAACAATACCACCATCCATGTAATCAAAGCCATCAATCGTTACTGGTTTTCCAGCAATAGGTAATGTACATGCTGCTTTTAAATTCGTTAAAGTTAATTGATTTTTCGTTAACCATTCATCATCACCCTTTTGCATATTGAACACGCCAACTTCAAAATTACTTTCGGTATTATTCAATAAAGATAAATCATATTTAACAACTTTAGCCAATAAATCATCAAACATATGATCATAGCCAACATATGTTCCTTCCCTTAATAAAGGTTTAATTCCAACATTGGCACTATCACTCATGTAATGCACAGCAACTTCTTTCAAATAATCCGCTCGCTTCATCCAAAAACTAGCTAAATTCATTGCCCCTGCACTAATACCTACACCATAATCAAAACTAACATTTTTATCCAATAAATACGTTAAAACACCCGCTGTGTATGCGCCCCGCATACCTCCGCCTTCTAATACTAACGAAATTTTCATTTAATACTCCTTAAAATAATGGACTAAACACTGCACACACAGCACTAATGATGCGCTTAATAAATGGCTCATCATAACACATTTGCAATGTAATTGGTTGACAAACACTCAGTGTTTGTTCGTAATCTTTTCTTAAATCTTTAGCAAAATTTTGATCACTAACAATCGTATTGCATTCAAAATTTAAATAATACGATCGATAATCAATATTTGTTGTTCCTACAATACCCACTTGATCATCACTGACCCAAGTTTTAGCATGAATAAACCCTGGAGTATATTCATACACTTTTACCCCAGCTTCAATTAAGCGTTGATAAAAAGATTGAGATACCCAATGCACATAAAACTTATCCGCCACATGAGGCGTAATAATTCTAACATCCACCCCTCGTTTGGCAGTATAAATTATATTTTTTAGTAAAGCATCATTAATTAATAAATAAGGTGCACATATATAAACATAATCGTGAGCTTCATTAAGCATTGTCATATGCGCCATTAACCCAGTTTCTTCATCATCATTGGGACTATCCGCAAATGCAGCAACTAATACATCATCCTTTACAGAAGTACCATATTGCTTAAACCAATCATAGTCAATGCTAATATGTTTTAACTCACCATATAGTTGCAAAAATAAAACAGTATATCCCCAAACAGCTTCGCCTTCAATACGAATTGCGCTGTCTTTCCAACGCCCAAATCTCACCTTTAAGTTGGCATACTCATCCGCTAAATTAATACCACCCATATAGCCAATCTTATTGTCAATAACGGTTAATTTACGATGATTTCGATAATTAATTGTTCCTACTAAGGAAGGATTAATGGGATTGAAACATACAGTTTCAAGCCCATACGATTCCAACTCTTTAGTAAAGTGACGACTCATCGTTGTAATCGTACCAAAATCATCATAAATTAAAATGACTCTAATCCCTTGTTGTAACTTATCTTTTAGCAAAGGAACTAAATGATCCCAGATTTGCCCTTTATCAATAATGTAATATTCCAATAAAATAAAGTGTTTAGCAGAATATAAATCCTTGAACCACTGTTCAAACATTTTTTCACCATCGCCATAATATGTACATTTTGTATTTTTAAATAAGCCATTACCTAAATTACTGGATAAATATTTAAAGAAATTGCGCATGTAATCACAATCATAACTATTCAATAAATTACTTGTATCACCGATATTTTTCTTATATGAAGCAATCGTCTTTTCAGTATTCATACGATAATTTTTAGGAACTTTCCGATTTGCAAATATCAAATATAATACTGGTCCCAATAAAGGAATACAAGTTAACACAAGAATCCATGCAATCTTATAACCCGAATCAATCGTATTTTGATTAACAACCCTTAGTAATAAAAGAATCGTTAAAAAGCCAATAAAAAAATATATAAACGACGAGTCAATACTTAAGGAGACAACAGCAATGGAAATTGCTGTTATTTGTAAAAGTATCAAAACAGCTGTCAAGAATATTCTTGACGTAATTATCTTTAAAATTTTATTCACTCATTTATTTTACGACCAACATACAAATTGTTCAAATTAAAGGTACCTTTGCAAAAGCATTGGTACCATAATTTTAAAATTTCCATAAATAAACTCGTTTAACAGGTTCACCTTGACGAATTAACCAATGACCCGGTTCAACATTACCCTCTTGTAATAATTCAACATTTAAATGTTCAATTGTTTTAATGGAGGCTATATTTTCTGGTGAAGCACTAATATAAACGTGATCAAATCCATAACTATGCATAATAGGAATTAATGCCACGCATGCTTTATACGCATAGTGATTACCGCGATAAATTGGAGCGATGTTATACCCAATATGGCCACCCCAATATAGCCAAGGGTCATTCCCTTGTCTAAAATCAATGGAACCAACAATGAAATTATCAACCATTATCGCATATCGATGCATGGGATATTTTTCATTTTTACCTGTTTCCCAAGCATCAAATTCTTTATGCAAGGTAACGTCTTCAAAGCGACTTTCTACTTTTTTAAAAAAAGAAAACATAATTAGAAATCAACACGATTTATTTCTTTAGCGATTACAAAGAATAATTGGTCATCACGATTTTCTACACACGTTTGCAATGTGGCAAAATTATCTTCAGGTCCAATAACTACATCTGTATCTAAATAATCCCCATAGACTGTATCAATCTTATCCATATAAGCAGCTAATTCTTCATCACTATAATTTAAAGCCAATGGTGAATCTTGACGATTTGTAAATAACGCTTTGTCATATGTAAATGCATGTGCTACTTGATAGGTACGTTGTTGTCCATTAAAGGTTAAAGTAAATGTATCATAATCCTCAAAGTTTTCCATATCTTTGAATTTATGTAATGGTGTAAACTTTAGATAATCTACCCCATATTTACTTGGATATACATAGTGTCCATAAATGATAATGTTTTGATCTTGCGGAACATAATTTTCATCAACTGTTGTTTCACCATCCATAAAATCTTGACCAAAACTACGTTGTGCATGCGATATATCATTACGCATGTATTCACTATTGGCTACATTAACATTACCTTCACCAGCATCCAATATTCTACTTCGTACAATTAAATGTGGATATGGATCCGTAGTATCTTCCCCATAATTATACAATAAATCATTTTCCCATTCTAAGTAGGCAATATAGTCTTCATTTAACGTGCTATATTCTTCCCAAATAGAATCGTACTTTTCTGCCAATGATTGAGTTTGATTAGTTTCAGGACTTTGTGTTGGCACCACTGTTTCAACGGGTACATCATTACTTTTTTCTTGCGGTTGATTTAAAAAGTAAAAACCGCCCGCAATTAGTGCAATGAATAGCGTAATACCTGCGCCTATAATTAATTTTCCTTGATTCGTTAATTTTTTTCTTGTTTGTTTCGCCATAATTTATCCCTCGATATAACTA
>Kit_p2__coassemble_2113_pt1 | contig 12260 bp, 11 predicted proteins | sample Kit_p2__metabat2_high_PE_035 | metagenome-assembled genome bin Kit_p2 | reverse complement strand
CGCAATGATTATCTCAATATTCCCGGTCCTTACCTCAATGCGTTGGTAGGTCCGTATGCTGGACGAATTAAAGAAGGTAAATGTGATGGATTTAGCTTAAGTCACGAAGGTGGACATCATTTGCATGGTGGTAAAAGTGGCATTAGTAAACAATATTTTAACGTAAATGTAATTGATCGTTGTCACGCTGAATTAATACTAAATGCTAATCATCAAGGCGATGGTTATCCAGGTAGTGTTAATTATAAGATTATCTATACATTGCAAGGAAATAAATTAATCATTGACTATTGTGCAACACCACAATATCGTCAGCCACTTAACATGACAACTCACTTTTATTTTAATTTAGATCAAAATGCGAGTGAAGGTATCCGTAATCATGTTTTACACATTCCTTCCAGTAAACGTTGCCCAATTGCTACAAGTGGAGTTCCAGAAACAATTGAAATGATAGAACCAGACAGTGCCTTTGATTTTAAAAATGCGCTTACCATTGGGCAACATTTTGATTTAAATCCAAATGAATTTGAAGTAACGAAAGGATTTGATTGCCCGTTTTTATTGGATGAACCAAATATAACATTGCGTAGCAATACTAAAACATTAACCATTACTACCAATGCACCTTCGCTGGTAGTATATACTGCCAATTATTTTGATTCATCCATGATTATGGATAATGATATGCCATGCGATATGCTCAGTCATGTTGCGTTGGAATGCCAAGATGCACCCAATGGCATGAATATTGATGCGTTACTTACGCGCTATTATGACTCAGCTCACCCATATACCCAACACAGTGAATATCAATTAAGCATAAAATAAATTAACCCACAAGTAGAACAATTTCATTTACTTGTGGGTTTTAATGGTTACATTTATTCATTATCTATTTTTATATCTTAAAGGTGAAAGAATCCGTAAATGGACTTGGTAATACGATAAAATTGACCAGTTGTAATAACTGGTCAATGCGATTGTTTAAAGTATTGTAGTATCAAATAAAGTATAATTTTTTGCTACTTTATCAACCAAAGGATAGACTTCACTTTCTTTAAGTAAAGATTTCGCTAGATTTAAATGGTGATTGACTTCCTTCGAAGCATTTTTAATCCAATATAAGTAAGCTAAGCGGTAATGCCATATTCCTTTAAATACCGAATTGTCATGGTTAGTTACAATTTGTTTCCCTTTATCTAAATAAGCAAAGTTATGATCTAAATAGATTTGAATGCAATCGTTGGATTCATTAATTAAGGAATTGGTGAATTCATCATTGCTTTGCAATGCTTGCATGCAATGATTAACTGCTTTTGCTTTATCGCTATTTTTATGGTGGATGTAATGACTAATTTCTTTTTGGTAAACCATCGCTTTATCCCTAACGGTAACTAGTGTACGTTTGGATTGTACTTTTTTATTAAAGGAATCAAATAATTGTTCCAATTTATCATCTTCATTTAACGCAGAATAACAATTCATTTGCATAGCGGAGCGTTGATAATAAGGAATCAGCAATTTGTTGTACCATTTATTTAATTTGGTTAAGGCAACCTGTGGATTGCTTGTTTGCTGTTCGATCAATTGATTCATATAGCGACGGCTACGATTTGTAACCCACATGTTTAATCCAACAATAATAACAACAGTAATAATTAATACGACAGTATTCATAGCGACCTCCCAAAAGCAAGCTTGCTAGAAGATACTTTAACAAAAAGTTATTGAAAAATAAAGCAAGGTTTTGTAGAATATTAATGCTGTCCGGTTAGCTCAGTTGGTAGAGCAACTGACTCTTAATCAGTGGGTCGAGAGTTCGAGCCTCTCATCGGACACCACTTTTATACTAATGAAAAGAGTTTTATAACTCTTTTTAATTTTTTTTAATCGAAGGAAGGGGAAAATATGAAAGAAAATAAAATGGGTGTATTGCCTGTCAATAAGTTATTGTTAAGTATGTCTGTGCCAATTATGATTTCAATGTTGGTGCAAGCATTTTATAACATTGTCGACAGTATGTTTGTTGCGCAAGTTAGTGAAAATGCGTTAACTGCAGTTTCGTTAGCATTTCCAATTCAACAATTATTAGTAGCCATTGGTGTTGGTACCGGTGTAGGTATCAATGCGTTGGCTTCACGTGGATTGGGTGAAAAAAATTATCATAAAAGTAATATGGTAGCCAATAACGGATTGTATCTTTCTTTAATTGCCACCGTTATCTTTGTGATTTTTGGTATTTTTGGTTCACGTCCTTTCTTTGAAATTCAAGTGGCAAATGAAGAAATTGTTAGTTATGGTACACAATATTTAATGGTGGTATGTTGCTTTAGTATTGGTATATTTACCTCCATTACTTTTGAACGCATTTTGCAGGCAACTGGTAAAACAACTTATACGATGATTACGCAAGGTTTAGGGGCAATTATTAATATTATTCTTGATCCGATTTTTATCTTTGGTTTGTTTGGTATGCCACGATTAGAAGTTATGGGAGCGGCGATAGCAACTGTCATTGGTCAAATTGCATCAGGGGCCTTAGGTTTATATTTTTCGTTAAAGAAAAATCCTGAAATTGAAATTAATTTAAAAAAATACCCAATGAATGGGCATATCATTAAAATGATTTATGGTATCGGTATTCCAAGTATTATTATGCAATCCATTGGATCATTGATGACATTTGGTATGAATTTGATCTTATTGTCCTTTACCGCGACAGCATCTACTGTTTTTGGTGTTTATTTTAAATTGCAATCGTTTGTCTTTATGCCGGTTTTTGGTTTAAATAATGGGTTAGTACCGATTATTAGTTATAACTTTGGAGCAAAACATGCTAAACGAATGACCAGTTCAATCAAATTAGCAACGTTGTATGCGAGCGGTATTATGCTATTTGGTTTAGGTGTGTTTGAACTTTTCCCTGATGCGTTACTTAGTATATTTGCAGCATCGGATGCGATGCTAAGTATTGGAATACCAGCATTACGGATTATTGCAATATCGTTTATCTTTGCTGGGGTTAATATTGTGCTATCCTCTGTTTTCCAAGCGTTGGGTCATGGTATGAAGAGTTTGATGGTTTCTATTTTGCGGCAATTATTTGTGTTGCTTCCATGTGCTTTTGTTTTATCTTTTATTTCTTTGGATGCTATTTGGTGGGCTTTCCCAATAGCAGAACTTGCGGCGTTTATTGTGACATTAATGATGTTAAAACATGTTTATGATGCAGAGATTAACCCAATTTACCAAGAAGAATTGGCTTAATAACAATCATAAAGCGGTTACATCACGTTAATTTTATAAAATATTTAATTGTTGCATAATATTTTCTTACTTTAGGTTTAGAATGATTAGGCTTAAGAAAGAAGGAAAATATTATGCAACTTTTAGTACATATAACCAATGATGAAACTAGCATTAATCCGATTATGAAAAAGATGATGGCTGCTGGTATTCATGGTGCAAGTGTAGTGGATTGTGAAGGGATGTTATCATCTGTTAATCAAGACAGTGTGAATGCACCTGCTATTTTTGGAGGATTGCGACAATTTATGAATCCGGAACGTCCTCAAAATAAAATGTTATTCGTAGTGTTAAAAGATGAACAAGTCCAAGATGTAGTCGATATAATTCATCAAGTCGCAGGTGATTTAAAATTACCAAATACAGGAATATTATTCGCGTTACCAGTGACACGTTGGGAAGGTGTGAAATAATTTATGCAACTCGTTTTACGTTTAGGTGTTGCACTATTTGTTGCATTGGGTTTAACTCGGATAACCAAGCGATTCCATTTACCTAATGTAACTGCTTATTTAATTGCTGGTGTTTTGGTTGGGCCATTTGCTTTAAATATTTTAAATCAAGACACTTTGGATTCAACAGGGATATTAACTTCTGTTTCCTTAGGATTTATTGCATTTTCCATTGGGGATGAATTTAAATTATCAACGTTAAAACAAATTGGTAAACCTGCCTTAGTAATTACCGTATTTGAAGCGTTAATGGCGGTTGTGTTAGTGGATATAATCACGATTGCGTTAGGTTTTCCTTTACCGATGTGTTTAACATTAGGGGCATTGGCTGCATCTACTGCACCGGCTGCTACGTTAATGATTGTTAGACAATACAAGGCCGATGGTCCATTAACGCGTATGTTGTTACCAGTTGTTGCAGCTGACGATGCTGCTGGATTGATTGCTTATTCAATTTCCATAAATGTCGCCGTTGCGTTAGCAAATCATCAAGCATTGGCTTTAATGGATACATTTATCATGCCATTAGGACAAATAGCATTAGCTTTAGTTATTGGTGGATTGTTTGGTTTTCTTGCCGCATTTTCCCACCGTTATTTTTTATCCCATACCAATCGCATGAGTATTTGTATTGGAGTAGTGTTGATTTGTTCTGCGCTGGCTGAAGTGAGTGGATTGTCTGCGTTATTGATGTGTATGGCTGCTGGGGCAGTTTATGTTAACAGTAGCAATTATGCGGAGCGTGTTCTAACATACGTGGATGATTGGACTTATCCGTTATTTATTCTTTTCTTTGTAGTGTCTGGGGCAAGTTTGGATATCTATGCATTACCAAAGGTGGGTCTATTGGGTATTGTTTATATTTTTGTCCGCTTTGCAGGTAAATGGATGGGCTCTTATATAGGGGCTACATTAACGAAACAATCGAAGGTTGTCAAAGAGAATATCGGCTTTGCCTTAATGCCGCAAGCTGGTGTAGCCATTGGTATGGCAACCTTAGCGTTAAAACAATTACCAGGGTATGGTGCGCAAGTACAAACGGTTATCTTAGCTGCAACGTTGATTTATGAATTAATCGGTCCATTATCGGCGAAGTTTGCTCTTGCTCGAGCTGGCGAAATCAATGCTTAATATAAAAAGTACTTCCTTATTATCGAAGTACTTTTTTCATTTGGATATGTGGACAATGTTCATCCAAATAGATTTCGCCATATTTTTGAAAGCCAAGTTTTTCATAAAAACCAAGTGCTTGACATTGTGCCGAGATGATAACTGTTGAATAGCCCAATGCTTTTATGGTTTCTAAAGCGTAACTTACTAAATCGAATCCGTAATGAAATTTACGATATTTTTTGCGAATCGCTATGCGTCCGAGAATGAGCGCATCTTGGGTTACGTCATAGTAATAGCGACACGTACCAATCGCAGAGTTAAAATTATCGTATAAGACAATATGCGTGCTATTGGTATCGTGTTCATCAAATTCGTTTGTAAAACCTTGCTCATTTACAAATACTTCGATTCTTATATCGAAGGCATCTTTTGGTAATTGATTAAATGATTGATAGTGCATAAGGTATCTCCTAAAATTTTTATAAAATAATCATAGCGGCAAAGTTAAAAAAACGCATAAAAATCGTGAATTATTTAAGGCTTCTACTTGCACAAGCTATGAAATGTTGGTAAACTAGTAAAGCTTGTAAAAGCAGTGGAAGAAGTTTGCAAACTTCATACCACAACCCAAGCACAATAGAAAATAGGAGGTAAGTCTTGTGGCTAAAAAAATTGCAAAAATTTGTAAGTTACAGTTCCCTGCCGGTGGAGCTAAACCAGGACCTGCATTAGCAAGTGCTGGTATCAACATGCCTCAATTTTGTTCTCAATTCAATGATGCAACAAAAGATCGTCATGGAGATATCGTTCCGGTAATTATTACTGCGTACGAAGATAAATCTTTCTCTTTCGTACTTAAAACAACACCAGCTGCCAATTTAATTAAAAAATATGCAGGTGTTACAAAAGGAAGCGGAAGCCCTAAAGCAAATAAAGTTGGTAAATTAACGCAAGCTCAATTAAAAGAAATTGCTGAATACAAAATGCCAGATTTAAATGCAAATGATGTTGAAGGCGCAATGCGTATCATTGCCGGTACAGCACGTAACATGGGTGTTACTGTAGAAGGAATGGAGGACTAATCATGGGAAAGAAATATAATGAAGCCCTTAAATCTTTCGATGTAAAGAAACAATATAGCTACCAAGAAGCTGTGGCTTTAGCTAAAAAAACTAATGTTGCTAAATTTGATGCAACAATTGAAGCTAGCTTTAATTTAAATGTTAATCCTAAATATGCTGAACAATTAATTCGTGGAGCGATGGTATTACCTAACGGTACTGGTAAAACACGTAAAGTATTAGTTGTAACTCAAGGTGCTAAAGAACAAGAAGCAAAAGATGCCGGCGCAGATTTTGTTGGTGGTAAAGAAATTTTAGACGAAATCAAAAAAGGTTGGTTCGGTTTCGATATCATCGTTGCTACACCTGATATGATGGGTGAATTAGGTAAATTAGGAAAATTATTAGGTCCTAAAGGATTAATGCCAAACCCTAAAACTGGTACAGTAACAATGGATGTTACGAAAGCAATTGAAGAAATCAAAAAAGGTAAAGTTGAATACCGTGTTGATAAAGATGGTAACATCAACTGCTTAATTGGTAAATCAAGCTTTAGTGATGAAGCATTAGCTGAAAACTTCAAAGCATTATATGATGCAATCTTAAAAGCTAGACCTGCGACTGTTAAAGGTGCTTACGTTAAAAGCGTTACAGTATCTAGTACAATGGGTCCTGGTGTTAAGGTTGTTGTTGAATAATTATTTATTAATTTAATATTTAGAGTCAGATATTAATCTGACTCTTTTTTAAATACGCAAAAAAAGATTGAAGTCTAGCCTTCAATCTATTTTTTAAATACGTCACTATCTAACATATCCATCATTTCTTCAACAGCTTTGATGGGAAGTTTAAATTGTTCACCATTAATGGTTGTCACTTTATAACAGGATTGTAAAAAACCTTTGGGTGGAATCGCTTTTTTAATGTTTTTATATTTAATATTTAATCCATTAAATACGAAATTTGTTCTTCCGATATACAGGTAGCGTTGTTTATAAGCGGATAATGCTTGAAAACAAAAAGCTAACGCCAATAATGAACCAATAACAATTGAATCGATATCTTGGCTTAAAAAGCCGCTAATGGCAATAAATAAGCATAACGCAATCATAATTCCATTGGTAATAATTAAAGATTTTCCCACATCAATTTTATCCATATTATCGGTATTGTGAATAATCTTTGAATAGTGATAGATGGTAATAAAACGTTTAATATACGCGATATTTAAAATAATTAATAAACATAAAAAAACAATAGTAGATAGTTTCATGAAAAATTCCTTTCACTATCTACTATTGTACTTTATTTGATTATTTTAAACCACAAAGCTTTTCAACTTCACTAACAATAATAATTAATGCTGCAGTACCAATAGCAATGCCTAAATACATTGGCGATAATGCCACAAGATTAAATACAGTATTTAATGGAGTATAAACAACTACGGCCATTAAAATAAATCCTGCAATAAAGCTTAAGTTTAATAACTTATTGTTAAATGTTTTCGTAGAGAATACACTATGGCTTGTCTTAACATTAAAGCTATGGAATAATTCACATGAACTTAAGGTAACAAAGGCCATTGTCATACCCAATACATGATCCACTCGATTACCAATAATATAGGAAATCAAAGTTAATAATCCAACAGAGATGCCTTCAATTAAAATATGAGTCCACATTTTCTTTGTAAAAATAGATTCTGTTTTTGGTTTAGGTTTACGATCCATAATATCGGGTTCACTCTTTTCAAAACCTAACGCAAAGGCAGGTAATGAATCCGTAATTAAATTAATGAATAATAAATGAATGGAAGCCAAAGGTGTACCTAATGTTACAGTAGGAATCAGTGACAATAATGAAGCTAAGAATATTGTAATGACTTCACCGATATTACTGGACAATAAGAAACGAATATCTTTTTCAATGTTGTTATAAATAGTACGTCCTTGCTTGATGGAGGCGATTATTGTCGAGAAATTATCGTCCATTAAAATCATATCTGCACTATCTTTTGCAACATCTGTTCCAGTGATACCCATGGCACAACCAATATCACTGGCTTTTAATGCAGGTGAGTCATTTACTCCGTCACCAGTCATGGCAACAACTTCATTTTTATTTTGGAATGCTTTAACGATTCTTACTTTATTACTTGGAGATACACGGGCATAAACACGAATATTTTCAACATTTTGGTTAAGTTCTGCATCACTCATTGCATCTAATTGTGCACCTGTAATGGCTAATTGTTCATCATTTGAAATAATATTTAATTCTTTAGCAATGGCTTTGGCGGTAGGTAATGAGTCACCAGTAATCATTACCGTTTTAACCCCAGCTTGAGCAGCTAAAGCAACACTTTCTTTTACAGTTGGTTTGATAGGATCTTTCATTGCCACTAAACCAACAAATTCTAAATCTTGTTCCCATAAATCTTTATTGGATAAGTGGGATGGATCAATCGATTTATAACCAATGGCTAATACTCTTAATGCTTGAGATGCCAATTGTTCATTCATAGCTTGGGCATCTTTAGTGTCATTTAAGCTTAATTCAAACAATGCATCTGGACTACCTTTGGTAATAATGTAATAGTTGCCATCCTTTTTAATGGCCACACTCATTAACTTCCGACCAGAATCAAATGGATAAGTATCCACCAGTTCAACACTGCTGTAAAGTTCATCTTTTGTTTTGCCATAACGATACGTTGCATCCAACAATGCGGTTTCTGTTGGATCACCGATGGTTACATATTGGTTGTCTTTAAGTGAGCCACTCGCATCGGAACATAAAGTAAACATAGCACTGATATTGAAATCTTGTGGATCAACATCATGGTCGATGATTTGACTTAAACCATAATTTGGTAAGTAATAGTGCGTCACTGTCATTTTGTTTTGTGTTAATGTACCTGTTTTGTCACTGCATACAACACTGGCACTACCCAACGTTTCGACAGCTGGTAATTTTTTAACAATGGCATTGTGTTGTACCATATCTTTAACACCAATGGCAAGTAATACGGTAACAACAGTTGCTAGACCTTCTGGTACAGCAGCAACAGCTAAAGCAACTGCGGATTTAAATGCTTCCAATACTGGAGTATTTTCTAATACTTCCAAACCAAAGACGATAATACAAATGACAATACATAACATACCAATGGTTTTGGATACTTGATTTAGCTTTAATTGCAATGGGGTCAACGATTGTTTTTCTTCGTCCAATTGGGATGCAATAATACCAATTTGATTGTTCATACCAATACTTGTAACTAAAACATAGGCACTACCATAGGTAACAATCGTTGATGCAAAAACCATATTGCGTTGTTCGGCTAATGGAACATCTTCTTTATTGATTGGTTGGTCGATTTTTTCGACAGGGACACTTTCACCCGTTAAACTGGATTCATCTACCTTTAAACTTTTTGCACTGATGATGCGTCCATCACTTGGCACTAAATCACCAGCTTCAATGTATACAACATCTCCAACAGTGATATCTTTGGCAGGGATGATTTCTAATTTTCCATCGCGATAAACTTTGGCGTTGGGCGCGCTCATCTTTTTTAATGATTCCAATGCTTTTTCTGCGTTGTTTTCTTGTATCGTTCCTAAAAGTGCATTTAATAAAACTACAACAAAGATGATTAAGGATTCTAACCATTCATTTGGATCAACCACTAACGATACGATGGCGGCAATAATTAAAATGATAATTAATGGATCACTAAATTGTTTTAAAAATTTAACCCAAATGGGTTCTTTTTTACTTTCCCGCAAAGCATTGGGACCAAATTCTTGTGATTTTTGCTTTGCGACTTGGCTTGTTAAGCCTTGACTACTTGAATTAAATTGTTCAAATAAGTCTTCGTTGGATTTGTTTAATAAACTCATCTTTAATACTCCTTTACAACATAAAAAGCAAGACATTCACCTTGCGGCGATTGTCTTGCTTGTTTGTTATTTTCAAACCCAAGTTACCGGATAAAATCGAGATGACGATAACTTGATTCAGCTACTCCCAATTCGCGTAAGAAGATATTATGACGAAAAGTCATAAAAGACAAGACTTTTCTTGAAAAAAATAGTTAAGACTTGGTTAACTAATTGTGAAATATAACAATTACGGTTTATGAAAAATTTTCATAATTTATGAAAACTACAGAAAAATATTTCTTTATTGGTGAAAGAGAAATGGATAGAATGTTTTCAACAACGATAAAAAGGGGAATATTTATATGAAAAAATGGATGAAAGTTGTTAGCACGTGTGCATTGGTATTGACATTAACTGGTTGTCAAAGTGGCAACCAATCAAGTACTAACAGTGATGATGGAACGGTAAAGGTTGGCTTTATTGGCCCATTAACTGGGGATTATGCAGTTTATGGTATTGGACAACGCAATAGTGCGTTATTAGCTATTAAAGATTATAATGCAAAAGGTGGGACACAATTTGCGTTAGTTGATGAAGATAGTCAAGGGGATAACACATCTGCTGTTAATGCCTATAACAAATTAGTGGATAGTGATCATGTTATTGGTATTATGGGTGCAGCGATGTCAGGTGAAACGGCATCCATTACAGCGGCCAGTGAAGCAGTAGGAACACCAATTATTAGTGCTTCCGCAACTGCATTGGAAGCAACTAAACCTGCGAATTCATTTAGAGGTTGTTTTACCGATCCGATGCAAGCAGAATTTATGGCTGATTACGTAATGGATAATGGCTATGGTAAAATTGCCATTTTGTACAATAAAGACAGTGATTACTCGGTAGGTTTAACTGAAGTTTTTAGTGAAACGGTTAAAGCTAATGGTGGTGAAATTGTGGTCAGTGAATCCTATAGTGATGGGGATAAAGATTTTAATACCCAATTAACAAAGATTGCTAACAGTGATATAGATGCATTCTTTGTCCCAAACTATTATGGGGATAATGTATTGATTGCTAAACAGGCACGTGATTTAGGTATAACGCAACAATTGTTTGGTTGTGATGGTTGGGATGGCGTATTGTCGATTGTCGATGATAGCAGTGCATTTGAAGGTGTATTGTTCACAAATGGTTATTCACCGGATGATGCCAAAATTAAAGAATATATTGATAAATATCATGCTGAATTTGGGGATAGCGAAGAGCCAAATAACTTTGCTTTTCTAGCTTATGATGCAATGATGACATTATTAAATGCTTACGATAATGCGCAAACTAAAGATAATGCAGGTATTGTGGAAGCAATGAAACAAACCAATTATGATGGTATTTTAGGTAATTTAACATTTGATGAAAATGGCGATCCTATCCGTAAAATTAATGTAGTTACTGTTAAAGATGGTGTTTACGCAAGCGCAAACTAATTGAATAAAAACATCAGCAAGTAGCGCGCTGCTTGCTGATTTGGTAATTAAGGGGGATTCTATGGAATTATTAATGCAACAACTCATTAATGGACTGAGCTTAGGCGCAATTTATGCATTAATTGCTTTGGGATATACAATGGTTTATGGTATCGCTCAATTAATTAACTTTGCCCATGGTGATATTATCATGGTTGGCAGTTACCTTGTATTAATTTTATTAAACCAAGGTATTGCTTTACCAATCGCAATCGCAGTATCTATCTTTGGTTGTGTAATCTTAGGCGTTGTTATTGAGAAGATTGCGTATAAACCATTACGCCATGCATCACGAATATCATTATTAATAACGGCCATTGGGGTATCCTATTTATTGCAAAATCTATGTCAATTAATTATGGGGGCGAATCCAATGAGTTTTCCTACCATTATAACGATGGCACCAATAAAACTTGGGCCATTAACAATTACTGGTAATATGGCAATAACATTGGGAGTATCCATTGTATTAATGGTAGCATTGGATCAATTTGTTAAAAAAACGAAGCTTGGTAAAGCAATGCGTGCTACCAGTGAAGACAGTGAAGCTGCAAGTTTAATGGGAATTAATGTGAATAAAACAATTAGTATTACGTTTGCTATTGGCAGTGCTTTAGCAGCGATTGCGGGTATATTGTGGGCGTCAAATTATCCACAAATTAAACCAACGATGGGTTCGCTCCCTGGCATTAAAGCATTCATTGCGGCGGTTATAGGGGGAATTGGTATTATTCCTGGTGCTGTATTGGGTGGATTTATTTTAGGAATTGTGGAAACATTTACGAAAGCATATTTATCCACGCAATTTGCCGATGGCCTTGTATTTATTATTTTAATTTTAATGTTAGTTTTTAAACCCAATGGAATTTTGGGTAAAAACGTGAAGGAGACCAACTATGATTTGTAAAGAGT
>Kit_p2__coassemble_2108_pt1 | contig 12274 bp, 12 predicted proteins | sample Kit_p2__metabat2_high_PE_035 | metagenome-assembled genome bin Kit_p2 | reverse complement strand
GCCATATTACATCATTCCTTTGGCTTTTTCACGTGCTTGCGCAATGGTACCAACATTTAAGAATGCACCTTCAGGTAAATCATCGCATTTACCATCCAAGATTTCTTTAAAACTATCCAAAGTATCTTGTAATGGTACGTATTCACCATTTAGTCCTGTAAATTGAGAAGCTACTGAGAATGGTTGCGATAAGAAGTTACGCACACGTCGTGCTCTAGCAACCGTTAACTTATCTTCATCACTTAACTCATCCATACCTAAGATGGCAATAATATCTTGCAATTCTTTATATTTTTGAATTAACGCTACCACGCCTCTAGCAATTTCATAATGATATTCCCCAACAACTAATGGATCTAACATACGTGAAGATGATTCAAGCGGATCCACCGCAGGGTAAATACCTAAAGCTGCAATGGAACGATCCAATACAGTTTTTGCATCAAGGTGTGAGAATGTTGTTGCAGGAGCAGGGTCCGTTAAGTCATCGGCAGGCACATAAATGGCTTGTACCGATGTAATGGATCCTTGCTCCGTAGAAGTAATTCTTTCTTGCAATTGTCCCATTTCACTGGCAAGTGTTGGTTGATAACCAACCGCACTTGGCATCCGTCCTAACAATGCAGACACTTCACTTCCAGCTTGCGTGAAACGGAAGATATTATCAATAAATAACAACACATCTTGGTTTTGTTTATCTCTAAAGTATTCCGCCATTGTTAACCCAGTTAATGCAACCCGCATTCTTGCACCAGGCGATTCATTCATTTGCCCATAGACTAATACTGTTTTATCCAATACACCGGACTCTTTCATTTCAAAATACATATCATTACCTTCACGGGTTCTTTCCCCAACACCGGCAACAACACTTCGTCCACCGTGTTCTTTGGCAATATTATGAATTAATTCTTGCATTAATACGGTTTTACCAACCCCGGCACCACCGAATAAACCAATTTTTCCACCCTTTGCGTAAGGACAAAGTAAGTCAATCACTTTAATTCCAGTTTCCAAGATTTCACTGGTTGGTTTTTGATCTTTAAATTCTGGTGCTGAATGATGTATTCCAGCTTTTAAATCACTGTTTAACTCACCCAATCCGTCAATGGTTTCTCCCAAAACATTAAACATTCGCCCCAAAACTTCATTACCAACGGGTACTTGAATACAGTTTTGCGTATCAAGGGCTTTATCCCCACGTACTAATCCATCCGTTGAGGCCATTGCAATGCAACGCACACAATCATCCCCAATATGTTGGGCAACCTCAACAACAAGTTGACTTCCATCTTGCTTATCAATTTTTATGGCGTTGTTAATGTTTGGTAAATGTTTGGGCTTAAATCGTATATCTACGACTGGTCCGATAACCTCGACCACTTTTCCAATATTTTCCATAATCCATGCTTTCTACGTTGCATTTGCTCCCGCAACGATTTCACTAATTTGCGTTGTAATTGCGCTTTGACGTGCTTGATTGTATTTGAGTGTTAATTCTTCAATCATATCTTGCGCATTATTATTCGCACTTTCCATCGCAGCTCTACGTGCTGCGTACTCACTTAATTTACTTTCTTTTACATATTCCCATAAGTTATTGGTTACCATCATTGGAATAAGTTCCATGGCAATCTCATATCCATTGGGTTCAAAATCAAAGAATCCATTCGTGCTTTTATCACCTTGATGTTGAAATGGCAATAACGTAACAGAAGTAGGTTCAAAGGTTAATGTATTAATAAAGCGTGTATAGAAAACATTAATACCACCGATTTTTTGCTCAGTATACAGTTGAAGTAACGTATTCGCCACTTTACGAATATCTTCATAAAGCAAATTATCACTCTTTAATGTTTCATTTAATACATTTGAATTAAAAAGCTTAATATGGGTTACTTCATGCGAACCGATAATGTAAATGAATTCATTATCCGTAATGCTTTCTTGCACTAATTTTAATAAATTTGCATTATATCCACCACATAATCCCATATCACTGGTAATGATGATATTTGCTTTCGGTAAATCAGGATTTGCTTGTGTATAGACACAATCTTGATCTAGCCCACTTAAAACAATGTTACTAATTTCAATTAAAGCATTGGTATAATCACTACTTTTTCCTGCTTCTTTCTTAGCTTTTGCTAATTTCGCATTCGCAACAACTTCCATTGCTTTTGTCGTTTTTCGAGTTGATTGAATTGAACGTATTCTTTGTTTAATACTCGATAAATTTCCTGCCATAAGCTACTCCGTTACATTGGAATATGCAGATTTGAATTGGTTTAATGCTTCATCCAATTGATGATTTAAATCATCATCCAAGGCACATTTAACTTCAATTGTTTGCATTAAATCTGCGTAGTTACTTGCCATGTAAGATTGTAACTTAGATTCAACACTACCCACTTCAAGCGGATCAATATCATCAAAATAGCCATGGATTGCAGCATACAACGAAACCACTTGTTGGCTTTGTGAGAATGGTACATATTGCGGCTGTTTCAATAATTGCGTCAGCATCGCACCTTTCGCAATGGCTTTTTTGGTTGCATTATCTAAATCCGAACCAAATTGCGTAAAGCTTTGCAATTCATGATATTGTGCCAAGTCAGCCTTTAATGTTTTACTCACAGCTTTCATTGCTTTTGTTTGTGCACTGCTTCCTACCCGCGATACACTTAATCCACTGTCAACCGCTGGTCTTATACCCGAATTAAACAATTCCGTTTGTAAGAAAATTTGTCCATCGGTAATCGAGATAACGTTAGTTGGAATATAAGCTGAAATATCCCCAGCTTGAGTTTCGATAATTGGTAACGCAGTTAAACTACCACCACCCAATTCATCACTTAATTTGGCCGCTCTTTCCAATAAACGGGAATGCAAATAGAATACATCCCCTGGATAAGCTTCACGTCCAGGTGGACGACGTAATAACAAGGATAATGTACGGTAAGCCACGGCATGTTTACTTAAATCATCGTAAACAATTAATACATCTTCCCCTTTATCCATCCAATATTCACCCATTGCACAACCAGAATAAGGCGCAATGTATTGTAAAGTTGCGCTTTGCGCAGCCGATGCATTAACTACCACAGTGTAACTCAACGCATCTTCTTGTTTTAATTTTTCTACCAACGCAGCAACCGTGGAAGCTTTTTGACCAATGGCAACATAAATACATTTTACGTTTTTACCTTTTTGATTCAAAATCGTATCCACTGCTAAGGCAGATTTACCAGTTTGACGGTCACCAATAATCAATTCCCGTTGGCCTTTACCAATTGGAATCATACTATCAATAACTTTTAATCCAGTCATCAATGGTTGTTTTACACTTTGTCTGGCCATAACGCCCGGGGCAACTTTTTCAATAGGAGCATATCCATCATTTAAAATTTTACCCCCTCCATCAATTGGATTACCTAACGCATCGACAACACGTCCCAACAATCCATCACCGACTGGCACTTGCACAATGTTTTTCGTACGATAAACATTGTCTCCTTCTTTAATTAAGGTATCATCACCCAAAATAACGGCCCCAACATGTTCCGCTTCTAGGTTCATTACCATGGCCATAACACCATTATCAAATTTTAATAATTCACTCATCATGGCATCTTCTAATCCTTGGATAAGAACAATACCATCACCGACCGTTAAAACTCGTCCACTATCTTTGGATACCACACTATTTTGGTAAGTGGCAATTCTTTCTTTTAACAGTGCAGCTATTTCTTGAGGTTTAATTTCATCACTCATCGCGATACCCCTTTCTTTAATTGTTGACGCATTTCATTCAATTGCGAATTTAAAGTATAATCATAAATTTTTCCATTAATGATTACTTTAAAACCTGCAATTAATGAACGATCAATATTATTTGTTAAAACAACTGTTTTATTCAATTGTTGACTTAACGCTTGACTCAATTGATTCATTTGTTCTTGCCCAAGATCATGTGCAGACATGCATTCACCACGCACAATACCTAATGCTTGATCCAATAATGTTTGATAAGCCTGCACAATGCATGGCAAATAATGCATCCGTTGATTATCCACCAATACACATAAGAAATTAATAATGTATGGATGAAAGTCTTGGCAGACTTCCTTAATTACTTGCTTTTGTGCCTCTTTGCCAAATTCTACGCTATCAAACGCTTTAATTGTTTCTTCACTAAAGTAAGTAATCAAAGCGTTCAATTGATCCATAAAGGCTTGTTGGTTATCATTCGCTTGCGCTAATGATAACAACGCACTGGCATACGCCAAAGCAATCTTATTCATGACGCATATCCTTTACAAATGCATCCACTAATGCCCGATCATGCTTTTCATCAACTTTATCTTTCAATAATTTTTCACTGGCAGCCAATGCAATATCAACCATTTCATCTTGCAAATCATCCAACATTGCCAATTTATTGGCAGCAATGGTGGCATTGGCACTGGCTATTGTTGATGCCGCTTGTGCTTTAGCTTGTTCTAAAATCATTTGCTTTTGCTTATTTGCATCAATGGTGGCATTATCGACAATATGATTGGCACGGTCAATGCTTGTTTGTAAGTAAGCTTTGGCCGTCTCTCTATCTTTTAATGCACTCTCTTTGGCTTGTTTTGCTTGAATCAAATCATTTTGTGATGCCTGTGCTCGTTTATTTACCATCGCTTTTACCGGCACATACAAAAACTTTTTTGCCGCTAAAAACAATACAATGGTCGAACACAATTGAACAATAACTGTTGTGATATTTGGAAATAGCTGACCAACAATATCAATATTAATCATCACTAATCCTCCATTTCTTTGATTAAATAATACTTAGTTCGATTATTTGAATACAAAAATTAAAATGAAGGCAATCAACATACCATAGATAGCAACTGTTTCACTTAAAGCGATACCTAAGATCATCGTTGAACGAATTTTACTTTCAGCCTCTGGGTTACGGCCCACAGCTTCGACTGCTTTACCTGCTGCATACCCTTCACCAATACCGGTAAACATACCAGCACAAATCGCTAAACCAGCACCAATAGCAACTAAACCTCTTGCGATATCCATAATTCTTTTTAACCTCCTTATTATGAAAATCTATTGTTTTACTTCATCTGGTAATTCATTACCGACTAGTACAACTGTTAATGTAATAAATATTAATGTTTGGATAAATCCACTAAACACATCAAAATATGCATGGAATACTGGGGCAATCAAAGGTCCAACAAAATTAAACGGAACCAATATATTACTTACCACATCTGTAAATGCATAAATCAAACTCATCATGACGCCACCTGCCAAAATGTTACCAAACAAACGCAATGACATGGACATTAATGAAGAGAACTTACCAATGATATTCATTGGTAAAAATAATGGAATCGGTTCTAAGAAGCCATGCAAATAAGACTTAATTCCACCATGTTTAATGGCAGCCACTTGTTGAAATACCCACGTAAAGAAAGCTAATGTTAATGTAACGGAGTAATTCGAAGTGGGACTCGGAATTGAAAACAATCCCAAAATATTACTTGTAAAAATATAAACGGATATAGAAATTAAATACGGACACATAAGTTGGGCATACCCTTTACCCACATTGGTAACGGCCATATTATCCAACGATTCAACTAACCATTCCAATAATGTTAACCATGCCGGTGATTTTTCAAACGGATCCACTTTACGTATTTTTAATTCCGCTAACTTAAACAAAGCAACCAACAACAATGTTAATCCAATAATAACAAATACATCCACTTGGATTTTTATGGTCATAACTACCTCTTTCTTGCTTCAGTCAGTACAATAACGGGTTTAACCCAAAACAATCCCAAGGCAACCGTATAAATACTCACCCACTCATCCAATGCAATGGCAATACAAAATGCTAAAATCATAACGACATAATTTCCTGTAAAGAAAAACAACGCACCCTTCTTACCATTTTTTAATAAATGGGTCACATAACGTGACGTTCGTGAATAATTATACGCACTGGCTAACATTCCAACCATCATTCCCAGACATAAATCCAAACGAATGATAAGCAAAAGAATGGCAACCAATACGCCAGAAATTAACCAAATTCTTTGCTGCGATGGTGACATTATTTACTGATTTTACGTGTTGCTTTTTTCAACCACGCCAATTCTTTACCTTTAAAGTAACGATTTAAATTACGATAAACTAACGCATGGTAATTATTTAAAATATTAATATCATCTTCAGTTAAATATTTTGTATCCACACCATCCAAATCAATAGGAACCATTGTTAAGTTTTCCAAATGCATGAATTGACCATATTCATTTTTCTTACCCTTAGCAACTATAACTTGATTTTCATGACGAATACCCATTACCCCTGGTAAGTAAACACCTGGCTCATCCGTTAATACCATGCCTTCTTCTAAGATAGCATCTTCTTTACGCAACGGAGAAATCCGCCATCTAAAGCCTTGCGGTCCTTCATGCACACCTAAGCAATAACCTACTCCATGGCCTGTACCACATTGGTAATCCATATCGTATTGCCACATAGGATTTCTTGCCACACAATCCAATGACAAACCAGAACATCCATACAAGAACTTAACGTTCATTAATTCTAAATAACTACGTAAAGCTATCGTATACCATTTCTTATGTTCTTTATCGGTTTTACCCATTACAAATGTACGCGTAACATCAGTTGTACCATACACATATTGGCCACCAGAATCCACAAGTAGGAAATCTTTCTTTTCAATTGGCGTACTGCCAACTTGAGGCGCACTGTAATGCATCATGGCTGCATTGGCACCATAAGCACAAATGGTTGTAAAGCTTGGTTCAATAAAACCACTACCTTCTTTACGAAATTCCAATAATTTTTCTTGTGCGCTGTATTCATCCAAGTCCATCTTACCAACATTTTGTTTTAGCCAATACATGAACTTCGTAACCGCAACACCATCTAAGATATGGGCTTTACGTAAATTTTTTGTTTCAATTGGATTTTTAATCGCACGCATCATTACCACCGCACTTGATTCATTAACAATTGAACAATCTTTACGTATGGATTCATATAAATTCACATTTGTTGTGGACAAGTCAGCCCATATCGTTAGCTTTTTAAAGGAAGCTAAATCTTTAACTAAGTTATCTTGACTTGCAATGCTAATTCCATTTTCATTTAAGTAAGGTAATACGGAAACACTCACTTTATTAATATCACAATAAAGGGTAGCTTTATCTAACGTTACCAACATATATGCATAAAATACCGGTGTATCACTTACTTCATTACCACGTAAGTTGGTTGTATAAGCAACATCTTCGAGTTGCGTAAGTAACGCAACATCCACTTTCTTATCGCGCATCGCAAGACGAATCTTATTCACTTTACTTGCTGCGCTTTCACCAGTATATCTTTCCGCTAATAACCAATAGTTATCACTTGGTAACTCAGGACGTGTCGTAAATAGATCATCACATAAGTCTGTATCATACACAAGTTTAATATGGCGATCTTTAAATTTTTCTTTTAATTGGTTCGCAAAATCACTCATAACGACATTGCCATCAAATCCAATCACTGACTTATCATTTACATGACGATCAATAAATTCCATTACCGTAGGTACACCTTCTTGTCCCATTTTCTCTAAAGTAATGCAACTATCTTTCAATTGATTTTCAGCTTGCACAAAATATCTTCCATCTGTCCATAAATGCGCTTGATCTTCAGTAACAATCAATGTACCTGCAGAGCCAGTAAATCCACTCATAAATTTACGTACCATATATTTATCGGCAGTATATTCACTGTTATGATCATCACTGGTCGGAATATAATAAATATCAATTCCCTTTTGTTTCATTTTTGCTTGTAAAGCACTAATTCTTTCGTTTACTGTATTCAAAAGTAACACCTTCTTTCACTTAGCTCTATTTTAGCAAAAAAATATGGTGAAATAATACTGTTTGCGTAATCTTAGGCAATTATCACAAACGTTTTCATTAAAAATGACGTTTAGTCATTTTTAATGATTGTATTCTCTCACACCATTAACATAATTGCAATAGAGTATCCTGTGTTAAAATCTAAATGTTACATTATGAAGCAATTAATTTATTTAAAAAGTCGCAAAGAATGTACCAGTCAAATGGAACATGCATTAAACCAAATAGAAGCCATAAACAAAGTGAAACCAATCACTTCATTTTTATACATTATCGATTATGATCATAAAGAAATAGACTACGATTCGTTGCGACTAATGATTGAAAATAAATGCTTAGACTATCAAGTCATTAGTTTTGAAAAAAGCTACGCATCCATCGTGTGGATGGTTAGCATTATTTTATTTGGTATTCATTTGATTGGTTCTACATTTATACATTCTTATTGGTATATCTTTAATCTCTTATTAATAATTCTTAGTTTATTGACAAACAGCGTCAATTGGATCAATGTTATTCATCGTTTAATTCATTTAAAGTCAACCTATAAAGATTGTTTAAATTTCTTACAACTATTTATTCTTTTATCTGCACTCTTAGCCTCTTCTTCCAACGCCTTATTTCAATTCAGTGCATTGTATTTTGCACTATGCATTATTGAAAGTAGTGACTATTTAATTGAACAAACGATTCATTACCAAACATTAAAACCATACATTAATTACATTCGTGGCATTAACGAATCATTAAATATAAAAACTGGAGATACATTCTTACCCATTCATCCTTTAAGCATTCAAGTAAATGATACGGTAGCCTACCGTAAAGGCAATACCATCGTTAACGATGGCATTGTCATTAACGGTAATGCCACACTTACCGGTCTATTAAACCAACAAAATACAATGCACGTTCACAAAGATGATCCCATTGCCAGTGGTTACAAAGTAAGTGATGGTTATATTGAAGTCAAAGTAACCAGAATATTAAATGAAAGCGAAATTACCCATCTTTATCAAAGTTATAAAAGCAGTCTATGTACACCAAATCTACGGTTAATTAACAAAAAAATCAATCAACCTTTTTCTATTTTTATTACATTAGTTATTGCTTGTTTTTGCGCTTTAATCGTTCAACTCATACCATTTATTACTTTAACCCCATTATTAATATTGCAAATTACATGCCTTTATTTGTATTTAAACCATCTTTTACTCAATATCAATTTAACTGCAAATCATGTCTATATTAGTTTTATTAACCATACACTAATTAAAAATCCAACTGTCATTCATAATACTGCACATTATGATCAAGCTTGGATCAGCTATCACCCTTACATTTGGGATAAATATAAGGTAACCGATGTTTTAGTTTCCAATACGCTTGATCAAACAACTTTCAATCACATTCTCTATAGTGTCCATAAACGTAAAAAAGATGCATTAAGTAACGCAATCTTAGATTATCTAAAATCTCAAAACATCAAAGATACCAACTTAACCTTAACTAAATCCATTTTTGCTAAGGGCATCGATACCTTCTTGAATGGCGCAAAAGTTACCCCTTATACTATCGATCAGTGCCAAAGTTTAGGTATCGATCTATCCGACTTTGAAAAACTAATTGATGCTTATCAAAAAGAAGGAAAATTAATTACCTTATACATTCAAGAAGGTAATATTATTGGATTCATTGCTTTAGCGGATTGCTTTAAGCAAGATGCATTAACTTGCATCGATGCCTTAAGCAAGGAAGGCATCGATACTGTGCTATTGGATGGATTAAGTGAAACACATCGCCATTGCATTACCCAACAACTAAACGGAAGTAGTAGTTATGACATTAATGATAGTAACGCCTATTTTGCGGCATTAAATAATCAACAATTTCTACTTCATCATCACGTCGTGGCATTAACCAATGCCACCATGCCGCAATCATTTAACCGCAATGTCAGTTTAAGTGTTAGCTATTGCCTAACTCAAAGCAATGATATTGTCATTCTTGATCATCAATTGCCTACATTAGCGGCATGGTTAAACTTTAACAACGCATGGCATCAATTAACGGATAAATACAATCAAATTATGCGCTTACTACCAGTAAGTTTAAGCGTATCCGCATTGTTATTTGCTATTCTATTTCATAACGATTTGACACTGGGCTTTTACGGAATACTCTTTATTATCTTATTACTAATAGGATTAGCATTGCGCGCATATTGTTTATATCGCTTTATGCATTTACACTATGTAGCTACCGTAACTCCAAACTATAAAATCATTCAATTTGAAATTGAAGATTGCATTTGTGACTATGATATTACACAAGTAAAAAAAGCATTATCAATATATTCTGATTGTCGCTTTAACTTCGATTTACAACATCGTTTAGCAACAATTAAAGTAAACAGTCAAACTTCCACACAAGCCATTGAAGCAACCATTATCAAAGCAGGATATAAAATAAAACGTTAGAGTTTACTCTAACGTTTTTGCTTGATCCATAATGCATTGATAAATGGTTGCTATTTGATCGTTATAACTTTCTTTATTGGCCAAGCCAATCACCTTTTCAATTACTTTAGCTTCCCTGGATTTATCCAATACCGCCTGATTGGCTTGGCGTTTCAGATGTCCCACTTCTACAACCACATCCAACCGTTGAACTAGCAATTGCACCAATTGTTCATCAATTGCATTAATTTGTTCTCTGTATTTACCTAATTCTTTTAAATAATCATTATATTCCATACCGTTTTTCCAACACCTTAACTAATTCATTCACACTCACCATACTATCCACCACAGACTTTGGTCCAAGCAACGCATCCCCAATTACATAGACATGCGCATTACTTGTTACCCCATGGTTAGCAGCATCCACATTACCCCACTTATTTAAAGTAAGATTTAATGTTTTAAACAACATCGAATCAACTTGTTGACTAATGGCTTGAATTATTACATCACATTCCACGTGATATTCACTGTTTTCTACAATTCGTGTTACTTTCTTACCATTTTCATCAACGATTGTTTCCCCTTTAGCAAAGATAATACCTTTCTCATCAAAGGCTAACGGTGCAGCTAATTCTTCCACATGAATGCCTTCATTTAGCATTTCATCAATTTCTTCTTTATTCGCAGGCATATCTTTAATTTCTTTACGATAATAAAGTTGCGTATTATCACATTGACGTTTCATATAACGCACAACATCCATTGCAACATTACCACCACCAAGCACAATTACTTTTGCATTACGATCAAATACTAATCGTTGATTCAATACATCCAACGCCGTAAAAACATTTGGCATATCGTGATACTTTTCATCCAACTGTTTACCAATCCATGCCCCATGTGCCAAAATTAAAACATCATGTTGTGCTTGAATAATGCGCACATTGTCTTTATCCACAAGGGTATTATTTACAAACTTAACACCCGCTTCAAACAAAATACGCTCATATTGATCAATAAGTGATTTATCCAAACGAAAATCTGGAATCCCATAACGGAGTACACCACCCATTTGCTCATGATTATCAATTAATGTAACACTGCATCCTTTCATCGCTAACTTAAATGCCATTGCCATTCCAGCAGGACCAGCTCCAACAATCGCAAATGATAAATCATTACTTTCTTTTGCCTTTACATGCAATGCTTTTAAATACTGTTGACTTAGTTGAGCTTCTAATTGATAAAAAGGAACTGGATTATTTTTATGATTTAATACGCAATTCCCATAACATTGCCGCCCATGATCACAAATAAGGCCACAAATCGCACTCATAAAATTATTATCAAATAGTATCCGTGCGGCATCATCACATAACCCATCTTGTGCCATTTGAATCACAGTTGGAATATTTGTTTTAATTGGGCAATGTCGTTGGCACAACGCATTTTTGCAATGCAAACATGCCCTCACTTGTTCAATAACTTCACTCATTTTTCAAAACTCCAATACTTTTCTTATTTTACAACAAATCCTAACAATCTGTATGAAAAAAAGGTAGACGAAAGATAATATATTTTGTAATATATTAAACGTGATGCGGGTGTGGCGAAATTGGTAGACGCATCAGACTTAGAATCTGACGCCTTGGCATGGGGGTTCGAGTCCCTTCACCCGCACCAATCTATATGTAATTATAAGTCTATATAATTCTATATAGGCTTTTTTATCGGCTTTTTTGATGTTTTTATGCTATTTACAATTCTATATAACCATATATAAATCATAAAATTTTTTACACTTTTTTTTACACATTTAAAAAAACACAAATTATA
>Kit_p2__coassemble_2078_pt1 | contig 12381 bp, 9 predicted proteins | sample Kit_p2__metabat2_high_PE_035 | metagenome-assembled genome bin Kit_p2 | reverse complement strand
TTAAGTTACGGCGAACAAGTTTATTCTTATAGAATCCTTTATCTAAACATAAAATACAATAATAACCAATCATTCCAAACAACCCACCACTGATACCAACAGTAATTGTTTGACCAGTATCTAATAATGCCACTAAATTACCAGCAATCATACTGACACCAATAACCACATAGTACATCCATTTATTCTTTGCAAAAAATGGTTCCATTACACGGCCAATGTAGTACAAGTTAATACAATTCATCAACAAATGAAATACACTACCATGCAATAAACCAGCAGTAATAATCCGCCAAATTTGACCAAGACCAACGACGTATGGCTTATATAAAGCACCCATATTCAGTGCAGCAACTGTCATTGATCCTACTTGGGTTCCAACCAATAAAGTTAAAAGAAATACCACCACCAAAACTACTATTAAACCAATACTTAATTTAGGTGCAGTTTGCTTTCGCATTTTCTTAATTTTATCTTTAATGCTCATTTGCATTTTCTTTTCAATATCTTTATTTGTTAATGCATTACTTTCATTTAACCATAAACTCCAATTTTTAAAAGTTTCACTAAATTGAATATCGGATACACTTTTATTTAACGTATCAATGGTTACAACCTTAACATGATTTGAACTGCTTGTTACTTCTTGGTCAATGGTGATTTTAGTAACAGAATTAATCGCATCCATACTAATTTTAGAAACAACTTGTAAGATAACCTCGTCCCCAAAAACTTCGCCATTATCAAAATGCATATAAAAAGCTTTATAAACCGTTTGATTGGTATTAATCAACCAAACATTTTTTTGATCTTTACTAAACACCATTCGGTAATCGTAATCATTTACCAAATGGTAAATAATATTATTCTTAATTACATCATTATTCATGGATAATACTTTACCACATATACGTAAATTCGTAGCATTTTTAGAATTTTTCACATTGTTTATCCATAAATGCATCGTTAGTTATCGCCCTCTGGAACGAGTTCCAGTTCACATGTAACATCACTGTAATATTCATTGACCAATTGATTTACTTTATCCAACGCAACAGACAAAGTATCAATAGCAAAGGTTTGTTCTTCAATTGTAAAATATATACAAACCCATAGATGCCGACCTGTTTTAGTAATATCATAAAATACAGGATTAAATCCAAATTCCTTTAATACCGGCGTTAATAAGCATTTCATTTGATCAATCACTTGACCATCAGGTGGAAATAAGAAAATTTCTTTAATTGTTTGAATTAATACCTTTAATGTTTCGGGTAACATCAAAATCATCACAATTAACGCAACAATTTGATCAAAATATGGTGCAATAAAAGCTAAAGAAGTATATTGTAAATAATTAGCTGCAAAGAAAGCAAACGCTAAACCCAAACTATAAAATACATCCAATTTCCATCCTAACAATTCAGCCTCTATTGCTGGAGATGATAATGATTTGCCTTTATGTTTCAATATAAAGTAAATAATAATACTAACGATTCCTAAACCTAATTGAAAGGATGATACTTGGCTATTATCAATCACATTACCACCTGATAATGCCGATTCAATCACTTGTGCACAAATACCAACGGATACTGATGCCATCATAACACCTTTAATTAACACAAAAATCGATTCAACTTGATAGAATCCATACGGATGTTTTTCCGACACTGGTTGATGAAATAATGGCGTTAAAAATAATAATAACGCAATAAATACTAATTCACTTAAATCATATACTGCGTCAGTTAATGCAGATTGACTGTGACTTATAATAGAAAAAGCAAATTCTGCGATTGCAAAGATTAATCCCGCTATAAAAGATATTAACAGAATTTGTTTTTCTTTCTTTTCTGAAATCATAAAACTCCTTTTAAAGTGTCTTAATTATAGCTTATAGTGTTGGTAGTATTTATCAAATTTTACCCATATTTTTTCAAACAACTATAAAAACCAGAAAGAAAAAGCCTAGAGGTTTTCTAGACTTTGATAGGCATCAATAAAAGATTGTGGAAGCAATGCTTCAAATTTCATTTTTTGCTTTGTCGTTGGGTGGGTTAACTCTAAAATATTTGAATGCAAAAATTGTCCATTCAATTGATTAGTCACCACTTTTCCATAAATTGGATCGTTGGTAACAGGATGATTAATATATGCCATATGCACACGAATTTGATGGGTTCTTCCCGTTAATAAATGACATTGAATTAGTGTATGATTAGTAAAGCGTTGCAAAACTTTAAATTCAGTAATCGCAGGTTTCCCTGATTCACTCACACACATTCTTAACCGAGATGCTTTATCTCGACCAATGGGGGCATTTATGCGCCCAGCTTGTTCGTTAATGACACCATCCACTAATGCAATATAATATTTATCCAAAGTATGATCTTTAAACTGTTGAGCGATATCATTATGAGACACATCATTTTTACAAATGACCATCACCCCACTTGTATCTTTATCTAACCGATGAACAATACCTGGACGTTTTTCACCATTAATGCCACTTAAATCCGTACAATGCGCCAATAAAGCATTAACTAATGTATTATCGTTATGACCAACACTTGGATGAACAACCATATCTTTTGGCTTATTTATGACAATAATATCTTGATCTTCATATAAGATATCAAGTGGTATATCTTGTGCAATAACTTCACTTTCTTGACTTGGTAATAACTGTAAATCCACTTGATCATCTTGTTTCAATTTCGTGCTGGCTTTTATTATTTTTTTATCATTAATACACACTAATCCTTGATCAATACAAAGACTTATATAATTGCGCGTTAAGGTAGGATTTAATAACGCCAACGCTTTATCTAAACGTTGCCCTGCAATACTTTCATCAATAGTAAATCGCATATCTACTCTCCCTTACCTTTATATTCACTGAAAAGGCAATACCCTACCCATAAAATACCACCAATAACTAATGCACTATCGGCAATATTAAAAATAGGAAACGCATAGCCAAAAATATTAAAACTTAAAAAATCTCTTACATAACCTAAAAATAAACGATCATATAAATTACCCAATGCGCCACCAATCATTAACATTGTGCATAAACGCATAAAAGTTTCGCTGTGTTTGTAAGCATCCACATAAATAGTAATTAAAACAAAAGTAATCACAATAGAAACCAACGTTAATAATACAGGCGCATTAGAAAATAAGCTCCACGCCATTCCAGTATTTTGATAATACGTAACTGCAAAGAAATTTGGGATTACAGTAATGTTTTGATGCAAATTGATTTGTGTGGATATTACTTGTTTACTGGCTAAATCCAATGCTAAAACAGCCAATAAAACAAAGATATCCCAATGTTTTTTTAACATAGTTGATTTTCCTTTCCATTCAGTTGTTCGAGTTTAGCATAGACACATTGCGCACTGCCATCAAAGTGACATCCGTGAATGCCACACGCTTGCGCAGCTTTTACATTATCCAATAAATCATCAACAAATAAACATTCATTAGGATCTAAATGTTGTTCATTTAAAACCAATTGATACAAACCCAATTGAGGTTTCATTAATTGGTAATCACAACTAAAATAGATTTTTTCAAAATAATCATAATGAGGAAATATTTCCTTTTCAATTTTGTGCATTAAACAATTGGCGTTACTTAACACAAAAAGACGATACCCTTGATCATGTAAATCTTTTACTAGATCTGCCATATCTGTTTTAACAAATAAATTCGTATCAATCCAATGGTAAAAACAATGGGTAACAATGGCCTTTTCGTCCTCACTAAAGCGGGTTAATATTTGGGTTAATGCATCTTCTAAAGAAATTAAACCTGCATCCAATAATGCCCATTGATACGAACTAAATAAACCCAATTTAATTTTTTCAATTAATGCAGGATCATTTGTTTGGGTTTTAATGATTATCTCACTTTGATAATCCAACAACACTTTACCCATATCAAATATAACTGTTTTTATCATAACTAAAATAAACTCATTTGGTTCCTTTCTTGTAAACCATCTAAAACATGCATTTTTTTTAATTTTTCAATCAAAGAAGTCGATAATTGGGTACGATTCTTTAAATCTTCAATGCTTAAAAATTCCCCATTTTCTCTCGCTTTTACAATAGATACAGCCACACTTTCGCCCAAAGAATCAATGGTAACAAATGGTGGGATAATCGCTTTTGGATTGTTTGGATCTACAGTAAAGTCTTTCGCTAATGATTGATATAGATTAATCGGTTGAATGCGATAACCACGAGCATACATTTCTAACGTTACATCCAATGTATCTGCAATCGCAATTTCTTTATCCGTTAAATCTTTATCATGATTACTTTGTTTAAAGCGGATTGCATTCAATCGATTGTTAATCGTATCAATATTACTGCTCATAGTATCAATTTCATAAGCATCACAACGTAAAGAAAAGAAAGAAATATAATAATACGTTGGATGATGAACTTTAAACCATGCAATCCGAATCGCCATAATAACGTAAGCAATGGCATGGGCTTTAGGGAACATGTATTTAATTTTTAAACAAGATTCAATATACCATTGCGGTACATCATGTTCTTTCATTAATTCAATCCATTCCGGTTTTAATCCTTTACCCTTACGAACACTTTCCATAATTGTAAATGCTTCTTTATTGGGTAATTGTTTATGAATTAAATAAGTCATAATATCATCACGACAACCAATAACATCTTTTAAAGAGCACGTTTTATCATGAATTAAATCAGCTGCATTATTCGCCCAAACATCCGTTCCATGGCTTAATCCAGAAATAATAATTAAGTCCGAGAAAGTATTAGGGCGTGTTTCTTCCAATATTTTACGCACAAAACGTGTACCAAATTCAGGTAAGCCCAATGCACCGGTAGGTTCATTATAATAACGTGGATCAGCTTTCAATGCTTGAGCTGAAGAAAATAATGATATTGTATCAGGATCATTCATAGGAATTGATTTTGGATCAATGCCACTAATATTTTGCAATAAACGCATCGCAGTAGGATCGACGTGCCCTAATATATCAAACTTTAAAACGTTATCGTGAATATCATGGAAGTCGAAATGGGTTGTTTTCCATTCACTGCTTGGATCATTCGCCGGAAATTGCACAGGAGTAAAATCTTCAACTTCCATATCACTTGGAATACAAATAATTCCACCTGGGTGCTGACCAGTTGTTCGTTTAACACCGGCACACTTAGCAGCTAAATATTCTTTATAAGCTTTGTTCATATTGGTAATATTGCGATTTTCACAATAGCCTTGCACATAACCAAAAGCAGTTTTATCCGCAACAGTACCAATAGTTCCCGCACGGAATACATGGTCTTCTCCTAATACCTCACGTAAGAATAAATGTGCTTTGGGTTGATATTCACCAGAAAAGTTTAAATCAATATCTGGTACTTTATCCCCATAGAAACCTAAGAACGTTTCAAATGGAATATTATGTCCATTACCATGAATCATTGTATGACAATGTGGACATTCCATATCAGGTAAGTCAAATCCACTGGCCACAGAATCATCCAATATCCATTGTTGATAATGACACTTTGGACAAACATAATGCGGTGGTAACGGATTAACCTCAGTAATACCACTCATCGTGGCAGCAAACGAAGAACCTACAGACCCCCTTGATCCAACAAGGTAACCATCATCATTACTTTTTTTTACTAATAAATGGGAAATATAATAGATAACCGCATATCCATTAGAAATAATAGAATTTAATTCTTTTTCCAATCGTTTGACTACAATTTCAGGTAATGGATCCCCATAAGTTTTACGAGCAGTATCATAACAAATATCCGAGAATATCTTATCAACATTTTCGATTTTTGGGGGGAATAATCCATCGGGTACTGGTTGACACACATCCATACTATCCAATAATTGATTTGGTGTATCAATAACCATCGAGCGGATTAACTTATCATCATTTATCCACGCAAAACAATCCATCATTTCATTGGTTAATCGATAATGTTGATCTGGATTACTGTTCGCATTGCGGGTATTTTCATCATAGATATATAACGGATGCCGTGCCCCACCAATCCCCAAAGTATTAATGTAAATATCCCGAATGATTTTATCTTTAGGTGTTAAATAGTGCACATCGCCACTGGCAATAATTGGTTTATTTAATTTTTTAGCCATATGAATTATTCGCCAAATCACTTGTTTTAATTGCTCACTACTAGGTATAGCATTACGAACTAATAAATTACGATAATTTTCTAATGGTTGAATTTCAATTACGTCATAAAATTGCATTGTTTCTTCCAATAACGCATCTTCCCGATTACAGGCCACTTCAAATAATTTAGAGTTTTGACAAGCAGAAGAAACAATCAAATTTTCACGATGTGCCTGAATATCACTGATTAATATCCGAGGTTCAGCCGCCGAATCCCCTTCACTGGCATTTTTACCAAAAACAGCAATTGTTTTAGTTTCACTTAGTGTTACCAATTGATATAAATCTTTAATACCCGCTTGATTTTTAGCCCATAATACAACATGATATGCGCGATTTTTCAAGTAGGCTTTATCTTGATTGATTGCATTTAATTGATGCAAGGTGGTGACACCCACATCATAAGCCGAGGATAAAAGCGCACTAAAAACATCCGACAAGACTTGCGCATCGTAATCTGCTCTATGTGCTACTTCTTCATCATAGCTAATACGGTATTGACGCGCAATATTACCCAATCGGTATGTTTTGCGGCTCGGAAATAGTGCACGGGCCAAATCCAATGTATCGATAACAATATTCGTCAAAGGATTTCTTCCTAATCGTGATAAAGTGGCATTTAAGAATGGATAGTCAAAGCTTGCATTATGAGCAACTAAGACACAACCATCCATAAATTCCAATAATTCATCAATAATTTTATCGATTGTTGGTGCATTCGCAACATCTTCATTGCGAATATTGGTTTTACTACTAATAAATGGTGGGATATCTCGTTGAGGATTGATGAATGTCTGCTTACTTTCAATGATGACACCTTTTTTTACTTTAACCGCACCAAATTCGATAATGGAATCAAAGTAATTGGACAATCCTGTTGTTTCTAAGTCAAATATACAATATGTTAGATCCGATAAATTTGCATCCTCATTTAAGTTACGAATAATTGTAAAATGATCTTCCACAGCATTCATTTCCACTCCATAAGCTGCCTTAAAATCACGTTTAGGATCTTTTTTACGTAGTGATGCAACAGCACGTTGGATCTTTGGAAACTCTTGGCACGCCACATGGTCACAAATACCAATGCCTTTATGCCCCATTTCATAAGCAAACTTAACTAAATCCGCCGCTTCGGTTACCCCATCCATTTCAGAAATGGTAGAATGCGCATGCAATTCAACCCGTTTATCCAAGGCATTATCCTTCGTCTTACTTACTTCTAATATTTCAATCTTGTTGATTTTTAATGTCATTTCTTTTTCATAAGTATCCATTACAAAGTCACCATAAACTTTTAAATGCATTCCCACTTTAATGGCATCAATATCTTCTTTAGTACAAGAGTAACCTTCAAAACGTTTACCAGTAATGGCATTATAGTCGTCAACTAAATATAATATTTGTAAGGTAGTTCCTTTTTTTAAAACCCGATTATCAATTTTAAAAACATCACATTCTACAACAACATCTTTCTTTTCATAATTAATATCTTGTAGATTATCTTCGGTATAAACACGTTTTCCTTTACGAGCCATGCCACCATTAAAGGATGGTTTACTATCCTTTGGATTGGAATCACTTACAGGTTGATCTACTTTTATTGTATTCACTTCCCCCATGGATGCATTAAACCCCATCGTTGTAAAGTTTAATTGAATATTCCGGTAACCTAAATAATGCAATAGTTCATCAATACGTTGTTCTTCCAAAGCAATGCTTTCTGTATCTTGTTCATTCGCAAAGCTTAATGTAAAACAATTATTATCATAAGAAATTAATGCTTTATCAATACTTTGATTATTTAAAAAATCGCTAAGAAATTGTTGCACTAAGCGTGTATTAACTGGTGTGGTTTCATTGCTAGTAGATTCAACCACTAAACGAATGGATAGTCCATCAAATAATTCACCTAATGCTTTTTTTATAGTAAACAATTGTGGATACGTTAATGGTAATGGATTACTTAATGAAAGTTCCACTTGATTCAATGCACGCAAAAAGATGACCTTTTCAACACAAAGATCATCTAACTGTTCCAATGCAATGATATCTTTTAAATAAATTGAACTCATTATTTCACCATTTTTTCAAATGCTGCTTTTGCAGCTTGTTGTTCTGCTTTTTTCTTACTGGAACCAATTCCTTTTCCTAACACAATACCTTCCAATAAAACTTCAACTTCAAAACTTGGTGCATTTGCTGGACCCCAACTATTAATCACACGATACGTTACGTTACTGCGCGTATCACTTTGCACAAACTCTTGCAATTTAGTTTTAAAGTCTTCCACGTCATTAATATCCACATGTGCTAACTTATCGTTCAACGCTTTAGCGAACACTTTACTCGCAGCATCATACCCGTTGGATAAATACAAAGCACCACAAAAGGCTTCAAACATATCAGCACAAATACTATCGCGATTGCGCCCGCCAGTTTTTTCTTCTCCACTTCCTAAATATAAGTAACGGTTTAATTCTAAACGGCGTGCGCATTCCGCCAACGAACCTTCACAAACAAGTTTTGCTCTCAATTTACTCATTAACCCTTCGCTAATGGGAGGTGTTAAATGAAATAATTGATCAGAAATCCAACATTGCAACACAGCATCACCCATAAATTCCAATCGTTCATTATCATGGACCATATTATGTTCATTCGCATATGAACTATGCACAAACGCTTGACGTACTAAGTCTTCATTATTAACAACAATATCAAATTGTTTTAACCATTCAAAAATATTCAGCATGCAACCATTATACGATAAATCATAGCTTTCTAAAATGAATAATCCCTATTTATGCAAATACGAAAAGAAGCAATTCTGTTAAGAAATGCTTCTTTAAATTATTATTCAACCGATAATATATAGCTATAAACTGCTTGTTGCCCATTAATGATTTCACATTCTAAATCATAAGTGGATTCAACATAATCAGCTAATTGTTGCCCATCATCAAGACTTGTGTTTTCTCCTAAGATAATGGTAACAATTTCACTTTCATCATCAATCATTTGATCCAATAAACCTTTGGCAGCATTGAATGCAGAATCCGCAGTTAGGGCAATGTCTTTATTGTAAAGTCCCATAAAGTCGCCTTCTTTGATATCAATGCCGTCAATCGTTGTGTTTTTAACAGCATAAGTTACTTGGCCACTTTTAACATGATTGATGGCTTCACTCATTTCTTCAATATTACTTTCTTTATCCGCTTCTGGATTAAACATTAAACAAGCAGATAAACCTTGTGGAATAGTTTTTGTTGGGAATACAGTAATATCTTGATCTTCTAAAACATCCGCAGCTTGTTGTGCCGCTAAAATAATATTGGAATTATTCGGAAAAATAAAAACATGTTTCGCGTTTAATTGACCAATGGCATCAATGAAATCTTGCGTACTTGGGTTCATTGTTTGTCCACCACTAATAATCCAATCACAACGGTAATCTTTAAATTGTTGCGCTAATCCATCACCACTAGCCACTGCAATTAATGCATACTCACTTTGTTGTGTTTTACTTGGTTTAGCTTGTTGCGCTAAGTTTTCATGTTGTTGCGTCATGTTTTCAATCTTTAATTTCAAGAATTCACCATAACGTTGCCCCAAATTCAAAGCATTACCAGGGGTTAAAGTATGTACATGTACTTTAACAATATCTTCATCTTGTACAACAACGATACTGTTACCTAATTCACCCAAACTTACTCTAAAGCTTGCTTCATCAAATGTACCAATGCTTTCTGGATTTAATTGCATAATAAATTCAGTACAATAACCATAACCATCATCATTGGCGTCATTTTCAAAAGCAAAAATATCGACATTAACCGCTTCTGGCGCATCACTTAACGTAACTGGTTGACCATTCAAAAATGCTTGGAATCCCTCCAATACTGCCAACAAACCAGTACCACCACTATCTTTTACCCCAGCTTCTTTAAGAATTGGCAACAATTCATCCGTATGATCTAAGCTAATACGAGCTTGTTCAACCATATAATCTTGGACATCACTAACAGATGCATTCGGATTGGCATTGGCATAAGCCAACGTATAATAAGCGGCTTCACGAATTACAGTTAAAATTGTACCTTCGACTGGTTTCATGACTGCTTTATAAGCAACATAAGCCCCATTATCATAAGCTTTTGCTAACGCTAGTCCATTTAATTCACTCACGCCATCCAATGAGGTATAAAAGCCTCTAAAAATTTGCGATAAGATAACGCCAGAATTGCCACGTGCGCCCATTAATAAACCTTTACTTAAGGCCTTAGCAACTTCAACCAATTCATTACTTCCACAGTTTCTAACATTTTCAAACCCTGAATTAAATGTCATACTCATGTTCGTTCCTGTATCTCCATCAGGTACTGGGAATACATTTAATGCATTAATATGTTCTTTGTGGTTATTTAACATGGCAGCGCCACTTTCAATCATTTGTTTAAAAGTGGATCCATTAATTACATTCAACTTATCCATTAGGCGATCTTTTTCACTCCTTGCACATAAACATTGATTGCTTTAATTTCTTGTTGCAGTGTTTTTTCCAATTCATACGTTAAACGATTTTGCAATTCACTAACAACTTCAGAAACACGGATACCATAAGCAACCATAATATATACATCAATTTCTAACCCATCGTTGCCTTTGCGTACAACAATACCTTTAGAATAATTATCTTTATTTAATAATTGATACCAACCATCACGAACGACTTGTTGGCTCGCAACGCCAACAACACCATAACATTCGCACACAACGGCACCACACATTTGAGCTATTGCTTCTTCAGAGATGGTTACACGTCCTAAATCATTTTCTTTTTTAATTGGCATAAATACCTCCATATCCTTAACATTATACCTAAAATTATGGTTAGTAATTCATTGTTTACGTTGTTTTCACAACATTTTCAACATTAATGTCCGATTTTTACCCGCTAAATTCACTTATTGACTATTTTCTTCGGCATTTGCATTAATATTTGGATCGTCATTTGCTTCCACTTCACAATTAGGCATTTCTATTTGATTGGTTATCGTTTTATTCCCTTTACTATCATAAATATAATTACCATTAGCGTCAGTTAAATATTGAATAGCTATTGGATTACCTGAAGCATCCAACATTGGATTACCATCACAACCCAAGAAATAATCCACCGGTTTTTCTTCTGGCTCAATCCAAGGACAAGCCGCTTGATAAATAACATTTTGATTATCAGTGGCATAAAGACAAAAACCATTTCCGCTAAGTTTACTGGCAATTTTGTTATACGAGTTCAACATTCCCATACCAAAGCGCGATCCAATAAAATAGTTACCATCTGACATCGTTAACATAATCAATTCATCATCATAACTTAATGATAGCTTATCAATTTCTGCAATGGATTCTATCATTAAAGGATCCACTTGATTAAACGCTGATACCAACAAATCAAAATTGGACTCGTCAAAATGAATAATCACTGGGATTTTAGCTAACGTATCTGTAGTATACGCATTGGATAGTATTGTTTTACCATCCGAAAATACGATGATTGTTTCCAAATCATCATTAATGTAATACCCTATCGGTTGATTTTCTTGAATCGTAGCCGTTAGTATTTGTTTATCATCAATTGAAGTTGACACGGATTTGATCCATGGATTCTTTTGTAAACGATAATTAACAATGGCATCAAAATTTAATAAAGCAAAGCGACTTGTTGTATCTTTAACCAATTTATTGGCATATAAATCCGTAAGGTAATGATTACCAACAACGCGAACACTTTTAACTTTGGATAATGGTAACAATAAATAAATAAATAAAACAAACACTGACACGATAACGTAAGCAATCATAAAATATTTTTTTTGATGATTAGCAAACCATTGATTTATTTGATTTAACTTTTTATGCAAAAAAATGGCATTTGCTTGAGCAGATTCCTCATGATTTTCAATTGTATCCAACAAAGTGGAAATTTTATCCTCGGATTGCGTTTTCGTATTGTCTGTTTTTCCTTTAAACATTACCAGTTAAATTTCTCCACTTCCATGATTAAATCAATATCATATTTATCTTTAACTTTTTGTTGAATTAATTGTACTAATTCGTAATAATCAGATGCTTTCGCCTTACCAACATTAACA
>Kit_p2__coassemble_2052_pt1 | contig 12497 bp, 10 predicted proteins | sample Kit_p2__metabat2_high_PE_035 | metagenome-assembled genome bin Kit_p2 | reverse complement strand
GATGTTAATAGCGAATCAGAAACAACACCAACAGAAGCACCAGTGGAAAGCGAAGCTCCAGTAGAATCAGAAATACCAAGTGAAACAATTGCACCAACTGCAAGTGCAAATGCACAATAAGAAAGGATTAAGAAAACATGAATAAATTAATAAAATCAATCGCATGTGCTTCTTTAATCTTAAGCGCAAGTGCATGCAGTATGAATAAAACAACTACTGTTAGTAATGGTGATGAAGTATTCTTTAGTGTTGGTAATACAAAAGTAACTAAATCTGATGTTTACCAATATATGAAACTTCAAAACTTAGATACTGGTATTATTGCCATGGCAGAAGAAGATTTAATCAATGAATTGGTTCCTGTAACGGATGAAATGAATCAAAAAGTTGATGAAATGATTGCTGCTGATAAAGAATTATATGGTGAAGATACGTTCTTACAAATGATAACTTATTATGGTTTTGAAGATGAACAAGCTTATCGTGATGCTTATTTAATCAATATGCGTATGACAGAATTAACGCACGATTACATTGAAACTAACTGGGATAGCTTAATGGACACTTATAAACCAATTAAAGCGAATGTGTTAAGCTTTGTGGATAATGCTAATTCTAATGAATCAAGTGAAAGCACTGAAGAAGGCGAAGAAACTACTGAAAGCCAAGCACAAATTAATGCCAATGAAGCTTTAACTGCTTTAAAGGATGGTTCTAAAGATTTAGAAACTATTATTAATGATTATGAATTAACTGCCAATGTTGAACCAACCATCTATTTAAATAACAATCAAACGTTACCAACAGCGGTTTTAACTTATTTACAAACAAACCAATTGGGTTATTGCAATGAAGTAATTTTTGATGATAGCACTGGAACACCAACCTATTATGTCATTAATATTGTTGAAAATGATGCAAATAATATGAAAGATGATGTATTAACATCATTATCTTCTGTATCTGATGTTGCAGTCAGTGCCGATCAAGATTTATTAAGAAGTCATAACTTCTTTGTTTATGACCAAATGGTTCTTGAAGCACTTCGTGCTAACTATAATGGTTATTTAACCGATAAACAACAAGCACCTACTCAAACAGCTGCATCTGAATAAAATTGGGATTGACTTTTTTAGTCAATCCTTTTTAATTGAATTATAAGGAGATTTAATTATGTGTTTATTTTGTGAAATAGCTGCTGGTAATATTCCAAGCAGAAAAGTTTATGAAGATGATCATACATTAGCATTTTTAGATTTAAGTCAAACAACCAAAGGACATACGTTAGTTATTCCAAAAAAACATGCAACAAGTATTGAAGATGTTGATTTAGAAACATTAAATTATGTCAATGCCACTGTGTTAAAAGTAATTCCTTTATTAAAAGAAAAATTACATTGTGCTGGATTTAATGTACTAACCAATGCCAGTGAAGTTGCTGGTCAAACTATCCCTCATTTCCATGTTCATATCATTCCACGCTATGATACCAACGATACAATCAAAATTGAATTCAGTGAAAATGATTTAGATTTAGATGACGTATTAGCGCAAATTAATGGATAAAAAAGTGTCGCTTGACCATAATGGTTTTAGCGACACTTTTCCTATAATTTTTTTAATTTCTTAAGTGCTTGTGCAATAAGTTTTGGGGAAGTATCGGGATAAGTAAGTCGATCAGGGAGTGTATCAAATAGTTTAATTTCCTTCATTTCACTTATTGGAAGTTTACCCAGTGCATGAACAACCGCTAAGAAAACGACCCCATTGGACCCTTCGAGTGGTGTAAAGCCCCAATAATCACATACTGGCATAACATCGGCATCTCTTATGCCACTTTCTTCAAATAACTCACGTTTAGCACATTGTAAGGGGGGGTTCACCTTGCTCAATATGACCACCTTGTGTTTCCCAAGTTGTTCGATTTGAATGTTTTGATAGAACCCATTTACCTTGATAATAAGAAAAAATCACTGTAAATTTATAATCTACAAGGTAATTCAATGGATATATTCTGCATTGAAGTTCTTTACGTAACGCCTCGCGTTCATTTGTTGCTTCCTTTAAATCAATACCGAGTTCTTTGCATTTCCAATCGCTTGCTCATGATTTTGTAAAGCTGCCTTGCGATACCAGAAGAAAGCTTACTCCATATCTCGTTCCATCCTTATTGCATTTTCGCTAAACCATGCCCAGTTAGCTTGCCCAACACGGTCACCATGATTTGCAGCTCTCCTTGTCCAGTAAATTGCTTTTTCTAAGTCCTTAGCAACACCTAATCCTTCTAAATAAAAGTAACCAATTTAGCATTCCGCAAGTGGATAACCTTGCTTTGCAAGCAGCATATGTCCTTCAAAGCATTTTTCATATTGTTCTGTTATGAAGTATTTTTCAATTAACTCATTACAGATATCAAACTCCTTGCACGGTTTATAGTATGTATGTGCCATAACATTACCTTCTTAATTTAATTCCATGTTATTTAAAGCTGAGCTGATACTTCAATCGATATGTCGAATTACCTTTAATCGTATATTGTTCTAACGCAGAAGGACCATAACTCCCATTACCTATCCCCATATGTGCTGCTTCAATAAATAATGCATTGCTTTCTTGATGCTCTATTAATTCATCATGACTGCTGGTCGCTAATAAATAATTAGTTGGATTAGTATAAGTAAAACTAATTGGTTGATTAAAGGATAAATCAATAACATTATTATCATTAATTAGTGTTAACCAACTGACATCGTATTTATGATTACGTGTTGTTGGTGTTAAATAATAATCTGTATTCTCATTAATATTTTGCTGATAAATACCATAGGCTGCACCGTTGGCGCGGTCAACGTAATGATCTGTTTCTCCATTACCATAGTATTCCATGGAAACGTAATCATCACTTACTAATGTTTGAAATCCAATCGCTGTAATTGGTCCATTTGTATTGTAATCTCCCAGTTTTAGCTCCGTATCAATATCTATCGTAGCTTCACTATTGATAGAGTAAGTTACTACGTAACTAACATCTAAATTATTCAACGTCTTCTTTAATTGAATAATGGCTAAGTTATCCTTAGTATCAATGGATTGAATCGTTACTTTTCCTAGATAACTTGATTTTAATACATCCACATTTAAAGCAGGGTCATTATCTAATGGAGCACGGTAAAGTAATAATTCATGTCCAGCTGTAATGATTGGATTGCCATTTACGATTATGGATTCAATACTTCCACTTTCTTTATTAATCATTACTTGATTACTATTATCGCCATTACTTACCGTAATGAATGAATCGGTTTCATTCATCATTAATGGACCTTTACTTTCAATTGGTGCTATTTCACTCACTTGTTCGCTTAATTCAAATTGTTGATAGGCAATCCAACCATTACTACTTAATAATGGGTCTTTCATATATACTTGCAATACCGAATGACCTTTATTATCTGGTAGATCTAAATCAAGTGTTACAGATTGACCTGCTATACAATCAACGGTTATTAATTGTACATAAAGAGCATTTCCATCTTGTAAATAGCGAATTTCAAAGACAAATTGATCAAGATTAATGGTTGGGTAATTATTAGTAATGATTAATTGGTTATTATCAAAATCAATATCCACATATTGATAAACTTGCTTTAAATCATACAACTCAGGTTGCGGTGTTCCATTTGCAAAAACTATCCCATTACCACAGAATGAACCATCATTAAGTGGAGTATTCCAATCACTGCCGTTACCATAGACTTGAATACCATCAATGGTTGTCACAATGCTTTGATCTTTAAAATCCCAAACGAAGCCACCCGCACACTCACTTTCAATAATGGAATCGTGGTATTCTTTAAAATTACCTAAGGCATTACCCATGGCATGGGCATATTCTTGTTGAAGGTAAGGAATCTTGTATTCTTTTGCACTATCCATCATTTGATCAATGGAATAATACTGACTACTGGCAATATCGACCATACTTTCTTCACGGGTACTACCATAGCGATTATCCCGTTCATACATTCGCAAGCGACTATCATCCAATTGCAATGCCAATTGACTTAAAACATAAAATCCATAATTGTCATCAAGTGGATAAGTTGAATAAGTGGATTCATTTCCATAGGAATAAATAATCACGCTTGCGTGGTTCCGATCTCGCTTCACCATGCTTTCAAAGCGATCTTTCATCTCTGCAATAAAGATAGGATTATTTCCTGGAATAGATAATTCCACTTCCCCACCATGACTTTCGATGTTAGCTTCATCAATAAGCAATAAGCCTAATTCGTCTGCTATATCATACGTTAAATTATTATTTGGATAATGCGACATACGTATGGCATTAATATTACTTGCTTTAATTAACGATAATTCATCAATAATCGTTTGATTGGATAATACTTTACCCGTAAAAGGATCCATTTCATGACGATTAATTCCCTTTAACTCTGTTTGAATACCATTTATGTAGATGTAACAATCATCCCATGTGAGTTCTCTGAATCCGACCCTAAGACCTGCAATACAATGGTCATTTAAATTAACAACCAATGAATATAGATTCGGATCATCCACTTGCCATAAATCAACTGATAAATCATCGAGTGTAATACTTTGCGTATTATTACCTTTCTTTAAATTAACAGTAATTGTTTCTTTTATAACTTCATTGCCTTTACTATCTTGTAAAGTTAAAGTTAATGGTAATAATACTTCTTGGTCACTATTAATCGTTAAATCGACTCCTAAACAAATTTCATCATCAAAACTTGGGTGAGTGACAATATCATAAATATATTGTTTGTCACTGTATTCAATGCTTATATCACGAAATACACCCGATAAACGAATCATATCTTGGTTTTCAAGATACGACCCATCACAATAGCGGTACACTTCCAATGCAATACTATTTTCTCCTTCAAGTAAATAAGAAGAAATATCATAATAAGAATCAGTATAACTGTCTTCACTATACCCAATGCATTTTCCATTGATATAAACATAGTAGGCACTGGATATTCCTTGAATATGCAATAATGCTGTTTTGTTTAAATGCGATTGATCTACAGTAAAATAACGTTTTAAATGTGAAACACTATTAAAAGAAGTAGGCGCAACTACATTACCGTCCCATCCATATTGAATCGCTTCCGTATTTAACCAAGGATAGGTATTATTTATATAAATTGGCGATTCATATTTAAAACTACCGTCGTCATTGGTTAATGTTTGTAGGGTAAATGGTAAATCAACAGTATCAAATGTCGAGATATCCCAATCCTCATAATAATCATCACTGTTTGAGCTAATGAATGTTCTTAATCTTTCTTTAGGTGAAGATGCATAATGTAAGTACCACACTCCATTTAATGATTGATAGCTTCTTTGACTAGTATGATCATTATCATCTAATGCACTAGCTAACGCAGAAAAAGCGTTAATTTCATTATCATAATAATAGAAATTAGCGCGATGTGGCATTTCATTAATGGAATAGATTTCGTGTTGATCAAACCATGCTTCCCCAGCATAATCCATTGTTGTGCTGTATTGGCTACGGTATTCTTCGAGTAATATTCCATTGTTTGTTTCTTTGTTTACCGGCGTATAAGTAGGTTGACTATTGGAACAACCGGAAAGTACTGCCATTAAAGCAATGGTTAACTTTTTAATTCTCATTGGCTTCCTTTGGACGATAAAACCGACGATTATCCAAAGCAAAACAACGTTCACTAAAATTACCTGGCTCACACTTATCCAATAATTGATCCAACATATTCATCTTCGCATCAATATTATCAATGTAATATAACATTTCTGCCTCTTTTAAAGCAGGTCTAATCGGTGAACCATATTCCAATAAGCCATGATGGCTTAATATCATATGACGTAATAATAACGTCTGTTCTTTATCTTCCACATTTAATTCGTGGGCAATTTCCATTAAATGACCATGCATGATGGAAATATGTCCCACTAAATTTCCTTCAATTGTATAAGCTGTTGCAACATAACTATCCAGCTCATAGCATTTACCAATATCATGCAATAAAATACCAGATATTAATAAATCACGATTTAATGACGGATATAAATCGCATAACACATTACCCAATTTAATCATTCCCATCACATGAGTTGCTAAACCCGCATAAAAGTTATGATGGTTTTTACTCGCAGCAGGCATTTCAAAAAAACGTTGCCCAACTTTAGCAAATACTTTTAGTACCAATTGTTGATAAATTGGATCTTGGATGGAATAACAAGCAGTGCGAATAACATCCTTTAATTGTTCTGTTGGTACACTACTTTTCATAACAAATTGGCTTTTATCAATCGCTTGATCGGCAAGGGTTGCTGAATTTATACGCATTTGCAATGCACCATTGTAAACACTAATGTCATAATTCACTTCAATAATGTTACCTTTGATTACATTGATAATATCTTCTTCACTTGCGTTCCAAAACTTACCTTCAATAAGTCCAGAATCATCCCCTAATGTGACTGATAAATATTTACTTCCTTTATTGGTAACCCCTTGGGTTACATTATTGACTAAATAAGTGCCAACACCTTTACTTCCATCCACTAAATCTTTAACTTTAATCATAATCCTCCCAATCCAATGCATCGATTGCTGCGTATACATCAGAATAATTAAAACCTTGTTGTAAACAATAATTAAATACTTTATTTCTTAAGGATGAACCTTCGTACTTCTTTTGATAAATCTTACGCCCTTTTTCAGCTGTTTTTATGCAAGAATCACTTTCTTTCAACATATCCTGGCTAAAGTCAATAGTTGCCAACACTTGCTCAACAACATCTTTATTAAATCCAGCTTGGTAAAGTTTATTTTGTAATTTATGTTGACGCATTTTTAAAGAAAGATTATCAGAGAAAGTTAATAAAGTGACTTTAGAAAACATCATTGCTTTACTGAATTGCTCATCAATATCATCGGTTACAAAGTGATGGATTAAATCCATATTGACACCACGTTGTTTTAAATTACGCTTAATTTTTTCATTACCAACAAATTGAGCTTGCATCGAGTATAAATAATTAATGACAAACTTTTCATCATTTAAATAACCTTGGTTTTCTAACCGATTAATAATGATATTAATTTGCTCAATATCCAGCTCTGTCTTTTGTGTTAAAAAATCATATGTTTCTTTTATTGTACGGTCTTTGCGTGTAATAAAGCGCAATACTTGTTTATAAGCTTTGGCGTTTTCTTCACTATGCATCAAATCATCCAATTCATCTTCGGTATATAACACACCTTTACGTAATCCCTTATTCATGTAATCTTCTAAGGTTACTAATATTTGTCGTTGATGATTCATATTATTTTCAAATGTGATTTCCATACATTCACCTTTTGGCTGCACATCCGATAAAATATAGCATTCTAAATAATGATCACATACGCTTTCATATACCTTAATAATATTATGATAAAATACTTCATCATCATAAGGATTCACTACTTCAAGACATTGTCGATGCATTTTAGCTTTTTTCGTTTCATCTAATGCTTCGTATTTTTTAATGGCACTTACAAAGCTGGAGGCATCTTCAAAGAAATAACCTGTTTCATTATCGTAAAGTAAATCATTGAGTACATCATCTTTACGTGCCAAAATAGGGGTAGATGCAGCTAACGCTTCAATGAACGTCACTCCTTGTGTTTCAGTTAAACTTGCTGAAACGAAAAGATCAGCCAAATGATAATAAGTAGGTAAAATCTCCCTTGGTTGTGGTCCACAGTAGGTTACATGTTCACCAATAGCTAATCGCTTAATTTGTGCTTGGATTTCCCCTACTCCTGGACCTTTCCCAACAATTAACAAATGATAGTTTGGATAACTATTAACTAATTGTTCAAAACAATCCAAAACAACATCCAAAGATTTCTCTTGAGCAATACGTCCAACAAATAAAATAATCTTTTTATCTTCCAAATGGTATTGATGACGTATTGTTTCAATGCTTTCATCACTGACATTTTCTTTAGCAAATCGTTTAAGATCTAATCCTGTAGGAATAATATGAATGGGTGCCTTCACTCCATAATTTAATAACATTGTTTTAGTTTTACTACTTGGTGAAATCACAGCCATGCTACTTTTTAAAAATGATTTACTGGCTACTTTAACGATTTTTTTGCCCATTTGTTCAATGGATTTAATATCCAATGGATTTACATAATGAGTATAATCTTCGTATGTCGTATGATAGGTTGATACAAGGGGTATGTTTAAATATTTAGCGCATGTATGCCCTAAAATACCCACGGAAAACTCAGTATGGCAATGAATCAAATCCAATCCCCATTCACTAATGCGTTGCATTAATTGTGGATGAATGGGGGATGTTAATGTATAACCATACAATGCTTTTAATTCTATGCCATCCAAACGTATTATATTTGGATCTTCTTCATAATCCATGTTATTTGGTCGTGTGGTAATAACATATACAGTATGACCATGTTTTTTTAGTTGATTTGCCAGTGTGGCTACCGAAGAGGCTACTCCATTAATTTCTGGCACATATGTATCTGAAAACAATCCAATTTTCATAACTACTCCTACTCTTAATCACGGGCATGATAAAAATTCTTAAACAATAGAAACGTTAATGCCCCAATTACCATTAATAAATAATAAGTGTAAAACCGCCACAATGCCATCATTGCACTGGCTTGAACTGCCCCATAAATGGTCGAAAACATCAATACAAAGATTGCTTCCGTACCACCGCTTGCTCCAGGGATTGGTATAAATGCATTAACCATGGAAACATATGCCGTTAAACAAATACAATCCAATAACATCATGGCATTGGAAGTTGGATCTAATGGCCGAATATTCATAGATAACACCACTAAAAATGGAATGGCATAATAAACCAACAATCGTGCAACTTGCAACCCTGCGCATTGCAACAACACTTTCTTATTATGAGTAAACGAATCGGCACATTGCTTAAAATTCATGAGTTGATAATTTAAATTCCGCATTGTATCATTCTTATTCTTAATAATACGAATTTTAACCAATAAATTAACTGTACCATTAGTTATGCAGTGGTATAAGCGCTCATGCTTAACACCAACCAATAACACTACCACGATAAACGAATTAACAATAAACCCTAAAATCACCAATAAGAACAAATTGGAAAAATGACTTCTAAAATAAGAAAATCTTAACAGTAATAGCGTTGCTACTGTTACCACCATACTTACTTGATATACCACAAAGTCTGCCCATAATACGCCAGCAGCATTACTGCTAGGTACACGTTGCTTTTTAAAAACAAACAATTGTCCAACTTGACCACCTGATGCACTAGGAGTAACCCCATGCCAGAATGTTGCAATCACAGCATTTAATAGTCCATCCCACCAAGTATATTTACATCCACTAGCATTTACCAATATTTTTAAATTAATGCCGATAAGATAATGATAGAAGATTACTACCAATAATAATATAACAAACCAAATCGGTTGAATTGTAGATAACAATTCAAGAATTTGCTTGTAATTATCTTTAAAGACAATATAAAGTACCAATACGGTAAATCCCAAAGCTAAGGCCATAGAACTTACTGGATTGGATAATATTTTTTTTATTTTTTTCATAAATTTATATTAAACTTCGTTAAAAATACCTTTATCACGCATTGGCATTTCTAATACATGTTCATAAACATGTTTTAATTGAATCCCAATTTTATCAATACTTCTACCTTGAGCAGTTTGGTAACCTTCACAACGCGTTGAAGGTAACTGGTGATTTAATAATTTATCAATCAATTCACAAAACTGTTCATTGTTATTTCCTTTGTAGCAATTTACCTTATCTTCCAACCAACCATCATAAACGCCAATATCACGCACAAGCACTTGTGCATGGGAAGCAAAAGCTTCCAACACAACGATTCCTTCCGTTTCTTCATAACTTGGAAAGAAAAATATATCTGCATTATTGTAGGCACCTTGAATAATAGGTCCTTTAACATATCCTGGAAAGATTACATTGTCACTGGCATTCGCCACTGCATCTTTTATAATTTGTGGTGTTGTCACGTTCGGCAATTCACCAAACCAAATAAATTTGACGTTAGGAAATTTACGTGCAATATCTATAAAATCCAAAATACCTTTGCGTTCGAAAAACCATCCAACACTCATCACAACTTTATCTTCTGGTTTAATACCAAAATATTTTCGATAAGCATAGACTTTTTCATCGTCGTAAGTAAACTTAGCTAAATCTATCCCGTTACTAATCGCTTCAATGGGTACAGTAATCCCATAGTTTTCTAACAAAGATTTGCTATATGGCGTTGGGGTCAAAATATAATCCGCACTAGAATAAAGATTAGAAATGTATATTTTAAATAATGGTGCTACCTGATTACTTAAAATAAAACTATTTCTAAAATCTTCTTCCGTACTGTGAGCATGATAAATAACTTTTTTATTTAATTGGCGCGCCTTACGCACCATATTGTTACTATTAAATCCAACGGTATTGATGTGCAAGATATCATAATCTTCGCACGAAGCATCCGTTGTTGCGTCAATACCTACTGCTTGGCACGCTTGCAATTGATGTTGTAACGCTCTTCCAATTCCAGAACTTGCTATTTGTTTTTCATTTTCAAAATATAATAATACTTTCATATCTACCTACTAATATTTTACCACTTAATAATATTGTGACACTAATGAACGTAAATGAAACAATTATCACAAAATATGGAATTTTTCACAAAATAAATGAGTTATTTAACAAACTATCGCCAAATTTTTAGTTTATATTATTAATCGTTAAAGAAAGGAATGATGATTATGGAAGAACATAATAATCAAAATATTGATAATAGTGTCAATGAAATGAACACTCAGCCGATTAATGTTGAAACAAAAACTGTTGAAAGTAAAGCTTCTTCACCAAGTTCAAACCCTACTCCAAAGAAAAAAGAATCCAGTGCTAACATATTCATGAAAGGTTTATTTATCTTAGCCTGTGGTGTTGCTGGTTTTGGTGGTGGAATGTTACAAGATAGCTTCAGTGATAAAGAAAAAGTTGTGATAAGTAAAGTAGAGAATACTACCGATAATTCAGCCGCACAATTATCAACCACTACAAACTTTTCAGTTGCACAAGTTGCGGCTAAAAGTGGACCAAGCGTTGTTGAAATTAAGACAGAACAAGTACAAGCTGGTAATGGTTGGTTAAGTAACTATGTATTGGATGGCGCTGGCAGTGGTGTCATTGTTTCTGAAGATGGTTATATTTTGACTAATGCCCATGTTGTGGAAGGTGCAACTACAATACAAGTAACTACATCTGATGGTACTGACTACCAAGCAAAGTTAGTTGGTTCGGATACGCAAAGTGATGTTGCAGTAATTAAAATCGAAGCGCAAGGCTTAACTGCTGCTACAATTGGAACAAGTGAAAACTTGGTTGTTGGGGAGCCTGTTGTTGCCATTGGTAATCCATTGGGTGAACTTGGTGGCTCTGTAACAGATGGTATCATCTCTGCCGTAACACGTTCTGTAACAATCGATAGCAATACGATGAATGTCATTCAAACAAATGCAGCTATTTCACCAGGTAACTCTGGTGGAGGATTATTTAATGCCAATGGAGAATTAATTGGTATCGTCAATGCAAAAAGTGCCAGTGAAAATGCTGAAGGTATCGGTTTTGCTTTACCAATTGATGAAGTAATGGAAGTTGCAACCGATTTAATGAATGTTGGTTATGTAACAAACCGACCTGCTTTAGGTGTAACATTACAAACCATTTCATACATTGACGGTTCCAGTAGTTTAGTTGTTTCTGGCTTTGCGGATAACTCACAAGCTCAATCTGCTGGATTAAAAGTTGGTGATGTTATTATTGGTGCAGATGGGACAAGTATTTCTGCATTCGCCGATTTAAGAAGCATCATTAACAGTAAATCTATTGGGGATTCCATTACATTAACTGTAATTCGTGAAAACAATTTAGTAGAGGTCTCAGTTCCATTAGTTGAAATGACCAATTCCCAAACAACACAAGCAACGCAAGAACCTGTACAACACGGTATTCAATAAAATTAGTTAAGTGTTTAGGGCCGTGAAATACTCAATGATTTATTTTGAGTTTTCACGGCTCTTTTCTTATATTTGTAGCTACTCTTAGCTAACTTATTGATAGATTCGTTTTTCTTCTTTTTAACTTTATTTTCCAGTCTCTTAGTACTAGATATTATTAAATGTTCTTCAGTTATATTTTCAGAAGCCTTCCAATATTCAGCCTTAAGATTACCTGAAAAATATTTAAATAGTTTCTTATGTTATAGCCACGCACTGTAAGCAATAACTCTGTTTCTACTTTTTCTTTGTTTATTCATCTAAATCTTTAAATTGAATATCTTTTTCCAAATAAGCGAAAAATACTGCAATTTAC
>Kit_p2__coassemble_1952_pt1 | contig 12990 bp, 9 predicted proteins | sample Kit_p2__metabat2_high_PE_035 | metagenome-assembled genome bin Kit_p2 | reverse complement strand
GAATACTGGTGGAAGTTGGGATGCATCAAACAATGTTTGTCATTGTCTTGATGGTTACACTTGGGATGGATCTGGATGTGTTATTGCTTCTAATGATTCACAAACTGGTGAAACTCCTTCGATAGCAATGTCTTTCTTTGCGAATAAACCAAGTAAAAGAATTAGTGTACCAATGAGTTATCGTAATATTGATTTTAGTATGATAAAACGGATCAATTTCTAGCGAAAATAAGGAATTCTGATGGATTGTCAGGATTCCTTTTTCTATGGATGACTACACAGTAATTCAATATATTGTGAAAATTCACATAGAAAATAATTGAAACTATTTACGATTCTCGTTAATCTTATTAACATGAGTCAAAATAAAAAGAATAAAATACCGAGATATCGTAATCATCAATGGTTTATTAAGAGCTCATTAATGATTTTAACGATACTTGTGGATATAACATGGGTATATTGCGTAGCAGTGCTTAATGATTATGCATCCTTTAATAAATGGATATTTTTGACAATTAATGTATTAGTACTTTTATTATTAGTACGTATTAATTGGTTGTCTTTTAGAAATATTGTTACACGGCGTATTAGCGTGATGAAAAAGTTAATTGTGACATGTTTATTAATGGGCGCTGTGGGTGGCTTTGGTACGTATTATTTATTTAAATTAGATACCAATGTGACAAAAATTACTGGAGGAGGTAATGAAAATCATAACGCATCATCGAGTAGTTTTGTTGTGGCTGATAGTGATATCGTGACATTAGATAATTTAAATAATGGAAAGATTGGTGTGATGCAAGACAACAGTCAAAACAGTGTCGCAAAGCAAGTGCTTGCAAGTGCAAATGTGGAAGCGACGTTTACTTTATTTGAGGATTATCCTTCATTAATTGAAGCGTTATCAAGTGGTGAAGTGCAAGCTGCTGTTTTACCGACGGATTTTAAAACGCAATTTGCGAGTGTTGATGCAATCGTTGCGGATTTAAATGGTTTATCTGATATTGGAGTTATAAGTTTGGATAATACTGTAGAATCAACCAATAGCACAACCATTAATGGCAATAATATCGACTTAACTACGACACCATTTACAGTATTATTAGCAGGGATTGATGATGGACGTAGTGATGCATTAATGCTTGCTAGTTTTAATCCGGTATCTTTACGGTTAACATTGACGTCAATTCCGCGGGATGCATATGTTCCAATTGCTTGTTATGTCGGAGGAGCAAAAGATAAAATTAATGCAGCACGTGCTGTATCGCGTGACTGTATGGTAAACACCGTTGAAAGTTTATTGGGTGTTGAAATTGATTTTTATTTTGAATCAAACTTTAATGGCATTGTTGAAATAGTGGATGCTTTAGGCGGTATTACAATCAATTCACCAGTAGAATTTGATGCGCAAAATTCTGATGCTGAGCGTGGTCATTACACGGAACATATCTTTAAAGGCGAGCAACGTGTTGATGGTGAAGGTGCTTTGGCATTTGCCAGAGAACGTTATGCGTTTCCTGCAGGTGATTTCCAACGGCAACAGAATCAACAACAAGTCATTCAGGCGATATTAATGGAAGCAATGCGTATGAATGATTTAAATACTATGGTGAATTTATTGGATGCGGCGGGAAATAATGTATCTACCAATTTATCAGTTGATCAATTAGTTGGCTTATTTAATTACATTATGAAAAAAGCTAATCGGTTCCCGAGTCAAGAGCATATCGAAAAGATGATTGATATCGTTAATTCCAGGGTTACTGCGTATAATTCTTTTTTATGGGATGAGGGTAACTATCAAACTGTAAGTATCGTTGTTTTATGGGATGGTAGTATTAAAGCAGTGAGTGAATTAATTAATCGTAATTTAGATTTAGATAGTGAACTGAGTGAAAACTATTTGCAAGTATTTGATGCATCTATTGATTATAGTCAACCGATTATCTCTTGGGATGAATATCCAGAAACTAAATTTGAACCGACCTTAACCGAAAGCTATTATTGTTATGTGGATAATGGTGTGTGGGAAAATGGAACATGTACTTGTCCAGGAGGCACGTATGTTGCTGGGCAAGGTTGTCAGGCAGTTAGTGTTCCAACACAGATTGAAGGTAGTGACCAATCCAGTTGCAATGCCAATGGCGGATTGTTTGTTTGGAGTGCAGGAACATGTTATACTTCCTGCCCAAGTGGAACTAGTGCGGATGGCATTGGAGGATGTGTTGGCGGATAATGCACAGAATAATCCCTTATGGTTGTGGTAAACTATAAGGGATTATTAATATATATAGGAAGTTTTTATGAAAGGTATCATTTTAGCAGGGGGAAGTGGCACTCGCTTGTACCCATTAACCAAAGTTACAAGTAAACAGTTATTGCCTGTTTATGATAAACCAATGATTTATTATCCATTAAGTACATTAATGTTAGCAGGTATTGATGAAATTTTAATTATTTCGACGCCAGAAGATACACCTAACTTTAAAAAACTATTGGGTGATGGTCATCAATTTGGGTTAAAACTAAGTTATGCTGTGCAACCAAGTCCAGATGGTTTAGCGCAAGCTTTTTTAATCGGAGAAGATTTTATTGGAAATGATAGTGTTGCGTTAGTATTGGGTGACAATATTTTCTATGGGAATAATTTTGGAATGATGTTACGCAATGCTGTTAAAAATAATGACGGTGCAACAGTATTTGGTAAGTTTGTTCATGATCCACAACGATTTGGAATTGCGGAGATTGACGAAAATGGTAAAGTTTTATCTTTAGAAGAAAAACCAGAAAATCCAAAAAGTAATTATGCGGTTGTTGGTTTATATTTCTATGATCATCATGTTGTAGAATATGCTAAGCAATTAAAACCAAGTCCTCGGGGAGAATTAGAAATTACCGATTTAAATCGAAAGTATTTACAACAAGGCCGTTTAAAATGTGAATTATTAGGCCGTGGGTTGGCTTGGTTAGATACAGGAACTGTGGAATCATTGGCATTAAGCAGTGAATATGTCAAAATGGTTGACGTTGTGCAAGGAGTAAAAATTAGTTGTCCAGAAGAAATTGCCTATTACAATCATTGGATTAGTAAAGAACAATTGATTGAAAGTGCGAATGCGTATGGAAAAAGTCCGTATGGTACGCATTTAAAACAAGTGGCCCAAGGCTTAGTAAAGACAACTTATAATCGTTAATCGAATGAAAAAGAAAGTAGTAATTTTTGGATGTGGTTATCTTGGGTATAACATTGCTACATTATTTGATGGTAACTACAATGTAAAGTTATGGGGGCTTGTAAGTCCGTATAGTTTTTCGTCATTATTTGAGGAAGTGGATGCATTTAATTTAACAAAAGAACAATTCAAATGGCTAAGTGAAGCCATTGTTATTGATGCGATGTCATTGTTCCCGTTTAATTTAGAAGTGGATGATGAAGCGGTGTTTATGCAAGATTTTTTAAATAAATACCGTGGATTTTATCAAACACTTAGGGAAGCTAAAATCCAACAATATATTTACTTAAGTAGTGGGGGAACTGTGTATGGAAATTGTGCCCATGCATGTGATGAAGATTCGCCATTAAACGGAATGACATTAAACTTATATTCACGGAGTAAGATTTACTTGGAAAAAGTGATTGCACAAATGAATTTACCATATACGATTATTCGTTTATCCAATCCATTTGGTGGATATCAATTAACCAATCGTAAACAAGGGGTAATTCCAGTATTGATTGAAAGTGCTTTGTATCAAAAAGATTTCCATTGTTGGAATACTTTAGAAAGTAGACGGGATTATATTTATATATCCGATTTAGCGCATGCATTAACCTTATTAATTGATTTACATAAGGTAAATCAAATCTATAATGTTGGGAGTGGACATTCCGTGAGTTTAAAAACCATTATTGATACGGTGGAAGAAGTGAGTGGAGCAAGTGTTCCTTTAGTGATGGAAAGTGTGGATCCAAATATTGTATCGGATTCATTGTTAAATATTGATAAATTTAAGAAGGATACTTGTTTTAAACCACTGGTATCATTAAAACAAGGTATTCTGGAAGAAGTGAAACGAATTAAGGAGAATCATTAATTATGAAAATTTTAGTCACTGGTGCGGCAGGGTTTATTGGTGGTAATTTTGCCCATTATTGGATGGAAAAATACCCTGATGACACATTTGTAGCTTTGGATAGTTTAACGTACGCGGGAAACTTGGAAACGATTGCGCCATTAATGGATAAAGAAAATTTTAAGTTTGTTAAAATTGATATTACTGATGCAGACGCGATTGATGCGTTATTTAATGAATATCGTTTTGATTGGGTCGTTAACTTTGCAGCAGAAAGTCACGTGGATCGTTCCATAGTTGATCCAAGTATTTTCTTAAAGACGAATATTTTGGGTGTGCAAGTATTAATGGATGCATGCCGTAAATATGAAGTAAAACGTTTCCATCAAGTAAGTACGGATGAAGTGTATGGTGATTTACCATTGGATCGTAAAGACTTGTTCTTTACTGAAAGTACGCCATTGCATACTTCCAGTCCTTACTCTGCATCTAAAGCAAGCGCGGATTTATTGGTTGGTGCATATGCGCGAACTTATGGATTGCCAGTATCTATTTCTAGATGCTCCAATAACTATGGCCCATATCAATTTCCAGAAAAGATGATTCCATTAATGATTAGTCGTAGTTTAGCGAATGAGCCATTACCAGTTTATGGCAAGGGTGAAAATGTAAGGGATTGGTTGCATGTAAAAGATCATTGCCAAGCGATTGATTTGATTTTAAGAAAAGGTAAACCAGGTGATGTTTATAATATTGGTGGTCATAATGAACATTCTAACTTGGAAGTGGTTAAAATCATTTTAGATAAAGTGGGTAAAGATGAGTCATTGATTCATTATGTTAAAGATAGGCCGGGTCATGATTTGCGTTATGCCATTGATCCAACGAAGATTGAATCTGAATTAGGATGGAAACCAGAATACACTTTCGAAACAGGCATTGTGCAAACCATTCAATGGTATTTAGATAACAAAGAATGGTGGGAACATATTGTTAATGGTTCATACCAACAATATTATGAAATGATGTATAAAGATCGTATCTAATTTGCTTAAATTTAACATTTATCATTGAAAAGGAGTGTAAACTCCTTTTTTGTTTTGATAAAATAATTAAGTAATACACAGAAAGAAGGTGAGTTTATGGAGTGTAGTGATAATAATTCTTCGGTTCCTCTGAGTGAACTTACCATAAATTCACTGAATGACCATTTTTTCTAGCAATTAACGAAAGAAGGGTAACATGAAAGAGAAAATTATTGAATTAATTGCAAATAAGGAATTTGTCCAACTCAAACATCTTTTGGCACGATGCAATAGTGCCGATGTATCGGAAATTATTGATGAGTTACCCATTGAAGATGGCGCATTGGTATTGCGGTTGTTGGATAAAGATGAATCTGCAGAAGTTTTTTCGCGCATGGAGGCGGATACGCAAGAAAGTATTATTAATGTTTTAAAAGACGGTGAATTAAAACGATTAATGGATAATCTGTACGCTGATGATATGGTGGATATGATTAGCGAAATGCCTGCGGTGATGGTTAAACGGATTTTAAGTAATGTGGATAAAGAAACGCGGGGCTATATTAATGAGTTATTGAAATATCCAAAAGATAGTGCCGGTTCTTTAATGACCATTGAATTTGTGGATTTAAAAGCAGGAATGACTGTTCATGACGCGTTTGATCGTATTCGTAAAGTTGGCGATGATAAAGAGACCATATATACATGTTATGTTATTGATGGCGCGCGGCATTTATTGGGTGCACTAACTGTAAAGGATATGTTACTTGCGCCAATTGATGCATGTGTGGAAGATTTAATGGAAACTAACCTTGTTAAAGTGCATACATTGGATGACCAAGAAGAAGTTGCGCAAGCGTTTGATAAATATGATTATTTAGCTTTACCAGTGGTGGATAATGAGAATCGATTGGTGGGTATCATTACGATTGATGATGCTTTAGATGTTATTCATGAAGAAACCACGGAAGATTTTGAATTGATGAACGCAATTCAACCCAGTGAAGAATCATATTTAAAAATGAGTGCTTGGCAACACAGTAAACATCGAATTGTGTGGTTACTCTTTTTAATGCTGTCTTCAACGATTACTGGATCAATCATTGCTCACTATGAGCAGGCGTTTGCTGCTATTCCCATATTGGTCGCATTTATTCCGATGATTATGGGTACTGGAGGTAATAGTGGTGCGCAAAGTTCAACACTTATCATACGTGGTTTAGCAACCAATGAATTGGATGTTAGTGATGTTGTTAAGTGTTGGATGAAAGAAATCAAAGTATCTTTGATTTGTGGTTGTATTTTGGCGATAATTAATGGTGTGAGAATTACGATACAATATCAAAATATGTTGCTTGCATTAGTTGTGGGATTAACACTGATTGTTACTGTTGTGATTGCAAAATCGTTAGGTTGTTTGTTACCTATGGTGGCAAAGACTTTAAAAATGGATCCTGCGATTATGGCTTCTCCGTTAATTACGACCATTGTGGATACAGCATCGATTTTAATCTATTTTAATATTGCTGTTGCACTATTAAAAATATAGATGGCTATTGTTGAATAGATAATGGATGCTTATTAATTAATTTAAGTAAAGGAAGAAAACATGAAAGAAAAAATTCTCGAATTAATCGCGAATAATCAATTTCAAGAATTAAAAGGATATATTGATAAGCTAAATAGTGCGGATGTTTCTGAAATTATTGATGAATGTCCGATTGAAGATGGTGCATTGATCTTACGCTTGTTGGAAAAAGATGAAGCAGCTGAAGTGTTTAGTCGTATGGAAAGTGATACGCAAGAAAAAATCATTAACGTATTAAAAGATGGTGAATTAAAAGATTTGATGAGTAATCTATTCGTTGATGATATGGTGGATATGATTAGTGAAATGCCAGCGGTTATGGTTAAACGTATCTTAAGTAATGTGGATACAAATACACGAGGCTATATTAATGAGTTGTTGAAATATCCAAAAGATAGTGCGGGTTCAATCATGACCATTGAATTCGTTGATTTGCGTTTAGGAATGACAGTGGGTCAGGCGTTTGATCGCATTCGTAAAGTGGGCGAAGACAAAGAAACTATTTATACGTGCTATGTGATTGATAATCAACGTCATCTCGAAGGTGTGGTAACGGTAAAAGATTTATTATTAAATGATCAAGATGTATTGATTGATGAGCTTATGGAATCCAGTGTTGTTAAGATTAATACATTGGATGATCAAGAAATTGTTGCACAAGCATTTGATAAATATGATTTTTTGGCAATGCCTGTTGTAGATAAAGAAAATCGATTGGTTGGGATTATTACAATTGATGATGCGTTGGATGTTATGGCGCAAGAAACAAGTGAAGACTTTGAATTAATGAGTGCTATTCAACCAAGTGAAGAATCGTATCTTAAAATGAGTGCTTGGGAACATAGTAAGCACAGAATTGTTTGGTTATTATTTTTAATGTTATCGGCGACTATAACGGGCACAATCATTACAAAATATGAAAATGCTTTTGCTGCTGTTCCGATTTTAGTATCGTTTGTTCCAATGTTAATGGATACAGGCGGAAATTGTGGAAGTCAAACATCAACGTTAATTATACGTGGATTAGCTACGAATGATCTGCAATTATCGGATGTTTTTAAGTGTTGGTTTAAAGAAATCCAAGTATCCCTAATTTGTGGTGTTATATTAGGTATCGTTAATGGGATACGGATTGCGATACAATATCATAATGTTGTTTTAGCAGTCGTTGTTGCAATTTCATTGCTAGCAACCGTGATTATTTCTAAATCGTTGGGTTGTTTGTTACCAATGGCAGCCAAAAAATTGAATTTAGACCCGGCAATTATGGCATCACCATTAATTACGACTATTGTTGATACTTGTTCTATTTTAATTTATTTCAATGTTGCGGTTGTATTAATGCACATTTAAGTATATGAGATTTCTCATATACTTTTTCTTTTTGAATATTATGGTTTATTCAATTAAACGTAGAATTAACAATGGTATGCACGAGATTCAATGGATAGAGTATAATTGTTAAAAAAGGAAGATTAGTATGGGTTATTTACAAAGTGATTCAAGAAATTTAACCATGATCATGGATTTTTATGAATTAACTATGGCAAATGGTTATTTCAATACGGGAATGTATCAAAAGAAAGCAGTCTTTGATTTATTTTTCCGTAATAATCCAGATGATGGTGGTTTTTCGATTTTTGCTGGATTACAGCAAATTGTGGATTATATTTTAAATTTGCATTTTAATGCAGAGGATATTGCGTATTTAAGAAATCAACATTGTTTTAATGAGGATTTTTTAGACTACTTAAGTCACTATCATTTTAGTGGTGATGTGTATGCTATGCACGAAGGTACCATTGTTTACCCAAATGAGCCTGTAATCACTGTTGTTGCACCTTTAATTGATTGTCAATTAATTGAAACAATGATTCTTTTAGAAATGAATCATCAAACATTGATTGCAACAAAAGCAAATCGTATTGTAAGGGCAGCCTTAGGTAGAGCAGTTAGCGATTTTGGTGCACGAAGAGCACATAATGCCGATGCAGCAGTATATGGCGCTCGGGCTGCATATATTGGCGGCGTTTCCAGTAGTGCGACAGTTTTAAGTGGGCAAATGTTTGATATTCCTGTTTCAGGAACGATGGCACATTCCTGGGTGATGGTTTTTAATGATGAATATGAAGCATTTAAACAGTATGCATTGCAATATCAAGACAATTGTTGTCTATTGGTTGATACGTATGATGTGTTGCATTCGGGTGTACCCAATGCAATCAAAGTTGCCAAACAAGTGTTGCAACCGTTAGGAAAACGTTTAAAATCCATTCGATTGGATAGTGGTGATTTGGCGTATTTAAGTAAGAAATGTCGAAAGATGTTGGATGACGCTGGTTTAACAGATTGTAAGATTGTTGTTTCCAATTCTTTGGATGAATATTCCATTGAGTCGTTGTTATTGCAAGGTGCAAAAATTGATGCTTTTGGCGTAGGTGAACGTTTAATTACGTCAAAATCTCATCCGGTTTTTGGTGCAGTATATAAATGTGGTGCAATCGAAGAGAATGGTCAGTTTGTTCCGAAAATTAAAGTAAGTGAAAATGTTGATAAAATTACAAATCCTGGATTTAAGCAAGTCTATCGTATTTATGATAATAATCATAAAGCGGTAGCGGATTTATTAACATTACATGATGAGGTTGTTGATTTAAGTCAACCTTACGCTTATGTGGATCCGCAAAAACCATGGAAGAATCGCTTGTTTGTTAATTGCAGTGCCAAAAAACTATTGCATAAAGTGATTGATAATGGTCAATTGGTTAAACCGTTGCCATTGTTAAGTGAAATTAAAGCATATGTATATGATCAACTAATGCATGAAATTTGGGATGAAGAGCAACGGTTTGTCAATCCACATATTCATTACATGGACATGAGTCATTCACTTTATTCATTAAAAATTCAATTATTAAAGGAAAATCGTAAATATGAGTAGAATCATTGTTTTTGGTGGGACATTTAATCCGGTTACTAAGGCCCATTTGGCCATTGCACAAAGTGCAATGCGTTATTTAGATGCCAGTAAAGTTGTTTTTGTTCCCACTGATTTATCATTTTTAAAACATTGGAAACACATGGACGAAAGTGCATGTTTTGATAATGAGAAACGTGTGCAATGGCTTACTCAAGCCATTGCCAAATACACTAACTTTGAATTGTTGACAATTGAAGTGAATCAAATAAGTTCAACGACGTATGAAACATTGTCTTATTTAAAACATTTAAATCCAAATGATGAATATATCTTTTTATGTGGGGATGATAAATGGGATGAATTCATCCATTGGTACAATTGGGAAGAATTAATCAAAAACTTCCGGTTCTGTATTGTTTCAAGACATCATGATAAAGTGACAACTTTAATGCAACAATCCAATTTGTATACGGATGTTTGGGATCGATTTACTTTCTTAACATTGGATAAAACTTATGCGAATATTTCATCCACCAACGTAAGAAAAGCTATTGTCAATGGGGATAAGTCAGTGATTGCTTCGAGTTGTCCTGATGAAATAGTGGATGATTTATATGCATTAATGGATACAAGAGATTATCAAACGATTAAAGTATCTGGTAAATTGATTGAATGCAATAATGGCGATGTGAAGCGTAACACTGCTCAAATTTTACAAGGTATTCGTGAGGCTGCAGTTAATGGTTGTGCGTTAGTTGCGTTTAGTGAATTATCTTTAACAGGTGCAAGTTGTAAAGATCTTTATTATCGACCTTATTTGCACGATGCAATCAATCAATCCATTGATCGCATTATCCACCAAATGGATTCAGGTATCGTTGCATTAGTTGGTGGTCCTTTACATTTACAAAATAAAATCTATAATGCAATCTATGTGTTAACGAAATGTAAGGTAGTGGGTATTGTTTTAAAACAAACGATACCATTGCATCAACAACGTTATTTTGCTAGCGGTTATGGTATTGATACAACCATTGAATTCAATGGAGAGAATGTACCGGTTTCGAGTCATTTGATTTTTAATGTTGCGAATGCTTTAGTGTGCATTGATGTTGGTGAAGATGGTATGGCGATAAATAAAGCCAGTGCGGATTTATTAAATCAAGGAGTTAATTTAGTCATTCAACCTACTTGTTTGCCTTACACTGTGGGATATCAAAAACCATTACGAGCAAATGTGAATAGCTTTACTTATTATAATCATTGTGCCCATTTAATAATTAATGGGGGTATCAATGAATCCAGTAGTGATTATGTCTATGATTCATTTATTTATGGTTGTGATAGTGATGGTACATTAGTGGATACTCGTGACAGTTATGGTGAAATTATTCTGGATTATGGCAAATTAAATTACCAACAAAGTCGGTATACTACTAATCAATGTAAAATGAACAACTTCCCTATATTGGATGCATTGGTAAGTGCGAATCATTCGTATTTACCTACGCAGATTAATCAAAGTCCATATTTAAGCAATACAATTTCTGATAAAGAATGTGTGGATATTATTAATCATCAAGCAGCGAGTTTGGCTGCCCGCCTAAAAGCGATTTCCTGTTCTAAAGTTGTGATTGGAGTCTCTGGTGGGTTGGATTCAACGCTTGCTTTAATTGTTTGTCAACAAGCGTTTCATCAATTGGATTTAGATATTCAAGGGATTTATGCGATTTCGATGCCTGGTTTTGGTACCAGTACTCAAACTAAAACAAATGGGCAAACTTTAATGGATTTAGTAGGGTGTCATTGTGAAACCATTGATATTAAAGAAGCCGTATTAACGCATTTTAAAGATATTAATCAAGATCCTACACGATATGACGTTACCTATGAAAATGCGCAAGCACGAGAAAGAACGCAAATATTAATGGATAAAGCCAATCAAATTGGTGCGATTGTAATTGGCACGGGTGACATGAGTGAAATCGCGTTAGGCTGGTGCACATATAATGGTGATCATATGAGTAATTATGGTGTTAATGCCAGTATCCCTAAAACGGTAATGAAACGTTTACTATCTGCATATGCTACATTAAATCCAGAATATCGTGATGTGTTGCAAGGAATTATTGATACACCAATATCTCCTGAATTATTGCCAAGTAAAGACAATGAGTTTGCTCAACAAACGGAAAATAGTGTCGGCAAATATGAACTGCAAGATTTTTTCATGTATCACTACTTACGTAACGGGTTTAATTACGATAAAATCTTTGCGTATGCGTGCAAAGCATTTGCACAAACTGATTCAACCGCAATTAAAAATACGTTAGACATTTTTTATCGTCGATTCTACAGTCAACAATTCAAGCGTAATTGTGCGCCGGAAGCCGTCGACTTATTTGATATTTCTTTAAATGCTAACCGCGGTTTTAGTATGAGCAGTGATATTAGTAAAGCAATTGAATTTCAAAAATAAAAGAATGTGTTCACATTTAATGTGAGCACATTCTTTGCGTTAGGCGATATCTTTAATCGCTTGTATGCATAAGCAATCCACACCAGTATGGGCAGAGATTACAGAAGAAATCACGCCAATATCTACCGTTAAGTTAGGATATTGTTTTAATTCATCAATAATTTCATTGGCTCTATCACGACAATCAGAATGGATAACGTAGATATGATAGGGTTGATTATTTGTGAACTTTATTATTCCATCAACAACAAATTGAATGGCTTTCTTTTCGGTTCTTACTTTGGCATAACTATCCAACTTACCAGCCGTGGATTTATCGATATTAATTATTGGCTTAATCTTAAGCAGATTGGCCATGCTGGCGGCAACAGGTGTCAATCGTCCACCTCGCTTTAATTGTTCTAAGTTAAGTGGTGCAACAATAGAGATAGCACTATCCACCAATTGATTGGCTTTTTCGATAATTGTTTCAATTGATTCTCCATTATCGACCATATGTTTGACACTTTTGGCCACATGGTATTGCACCATACAGGTGGAATAACAATCAATAAAATGTATGGTTAATGGGTATTCTTTTGCAAGTGTTAATAAGAAGTTAGATTGGGAAGATAATCCACTGGAAAGCGGTACAAAGATAATATCGGTATAGCCATTGTCCACAAAATATTTCAATATATCACTCATATCTTTCCCGTTAGAACACGAAGTATGGGGAAGTTTTCCATTTCGTTGGGCAGCATAGAGTTGTTGGTCGTTAATTTCATATACATCGCGATACGTCATATCATCAATAATTATTTGCAATGGAAGCATAAAGATTCCATCTTTTTTTAATTGTTCAAGAGATATGCCAACACCAGAGTCCGTTAAAACGGCAATTTTCATAGAAATAATTCCT
>Kit_p2__coassemble_1888_pt1 | contig 13327 bp, 15 predicted proteins | sample Kit_p2__metabat2_high_PE_035 | metagenome-assembled genome bin Kit_p2 | reverse complement strand
CTTAATCCTTACCAAGCTTATAAGGATTAAGGTTTTTATTAAAAAAAGATTGATTAATTCGTTAAAGTTGTGTAATATTAAAAAGCTTTATTAACGGCTTGTTGGTGAAGCGGTTAACACATTGCCCTCTCAAGGCAACATTCACGGGTTCAAACCCCGTACAAGTCACCATTATTTATAGGGGCATCGTACAATGGTAGTACATCGGTCTCCAAAACCGCTGATGGGAGTTCGATTCTCTCTGCCCCTGCCAATTAAAACTTAACGATTCAGACTGAATCGTTTTTTATTATATTAAAATCAATGTTTCACATTTAAAAAACACTATTCCTTTTTTAAGAAATGGTAAAATATAATCATGAATATTATTCAATGCTCATTACAATCCAATTTTGATCAACAACCATTAATTGGAACCTATTATCAAGCCGATAAACCACAAGCCATGCTTGTCATGGTTCATGGAATGTGTGAACACCGATTACGTTATCATGATTTTCAAACATATCTCGCGAATCATGAAATATCAAGTTTGATGTTTGATACACGAGGCCATGGTCAAAGTGTTCAAAGTAACGATGAACTTGGTTTCTTTAATGATTGTCATGGGGATGCCTTAATTAATGATTTGGATCAAATCATTAATTATGCATACACCCTTGTTGACAATCAACCTGTAATTCTATTTGGCCATTCCATGGGTAGTCTAATAGTTCGTACCTATTTTAAAAAGTATGGCTATAAGGTAAAAGGATTGATTGTTGCTGGTTCACCCAGTGAAAATCCATTGGTTGATGTTGCATTAACTGTGTCAAAAACATTACAACACATTCATGGCACTATGCATCGTTCATCCTTTATGCAAAAAATGGTTTTTGGTACTTATGCCAAACAATTCACCAATACATTCAGTGACAGCGCATGGTTATCAAGGGATCAGGAAATTGTCAAACAATATGATGATGACCCATTATGTGGATTTATCTTTACGTTAAATGGATTTGATAATTTATTTCACCTTTTAAAACGCACTTACCATGATCCATTGGATCCTCTCGTTCACTTAAACACCCCTATTTTATATTTAGCTGGAAGTAAGGATCCGGTTATTGTAAATGTAAATAAATGGCATCAAGCCATTGATCATATGCGCAAACTTGGCTTTAAACAAATCCAAGCCAAATGTTATGATAACGCACGCCATGAATTACTTAACGAAACCAACAAAAATAACGTATATGAAGACATCTTGCAGTTTCTTAAACGTATCATAAAATAAGAAAGGATTTTATATGACAAGACATCGTAAAAAAGGAATATCCATTCCATTGACAGTATTCATTAGCTTACTCTTACTGCTCTTAGGAGGAGCTGGCAGCTATACTCTTTACATTAAAGCATTAGTTACTTCACCCTATCAAGCCATTAATCAACACCATTTAGAAACCATGGATGGAATTAATTTAACCATTGCCTCCTTATTTGCTTCACCAAGTGATTCTAATGATGTTCAGTTAAATGAAACACAACACCCTACAGTAAAAGAAGATATTGAAGTCGTTCATGTATCTGGTGAAACTTACCAAGGAAAAATGATGATTGTTCATGATCCTAAATTGGTAACCATTGCTGTTAACCCTACCCTGGATAGCTATGGTGAAGGATTAACTTTACAACAATACATTGAATTGGAAGATGGAATTGCGGGAACCAATGCTGGTGGATTTGAAGATGCTGGCGGGCACGGCAATGGTGGACAAGCCTGGGGTATTGTCATTAAAGATGGTGAGTTAATTTCCGGCAATCTTAATGACTATACAACCGTTATCGGAATGAATGAAAATCATGATTTAATTTGTCAAGATATGAGTGCCCAACAGGCTTTGGATTGGGGAATTCAAGAAGGTATTACTTTTGGTCCAGTACTTGTGAATGAATATGCAGATGCATTTACACGTGGAGGACAAGCCCAATTAAATCCGCGTACAGTTATTGGCCAACGTTATGATGGAGCTTATTTATTATTTGTTGCCGAAGGAAGACAACCTTATTCTTTCGGCACAACCTATCAAAATTTAGTGGAAGTCATGTTATCATTTGGTGCACGTACTGCAGCGTGTTTGGATGGTGGCAATTCATCTTTGATGATTTATGAAAACCAAGAAATAGCAGCACCAGTTGCTATTTGGGGATCACGTAATTTACCTACTGCAATTGTGGTAAAGAAAGGAGCATAAAATGGCAAAAAGATTTACACCAGCTTTAGCTTATTCTCTAATGGGCATTAGTGCCGTTGTTGGCGTTGGCTTATGCTTTATTGCTCCCACTCTTGCCAATCAATCCAATAACAAAATAATTCAAACATTACCCCAAAGTGGTGCAGATAATTACATTCAAGCTATTCAAAAACATGACTATGCATCCATTTATGAACAAATAAATGCTTATTCACCTACTTTAAATAGTTTTGATGGATTATCCCAAAAATTTGCTTCCGTTTATGATGGTGTTAATGTAAATGATTTAACAGCAGTCGAGTCCAGTGAAGATAATAAAATGCATATCGTAGCGGACAACACCATTATTCATGATGTCAATTTAGTGAAAGTAGATAATCATTACATTGCATTACCGATTCTTAATGAAGATTCCGAATATATCTTTGAAATTAAATCCGGTTCTCAATTAAATGTAAACGGCTTCGATGTCAGTGATGATTTTAAAACAAGCACAAAAAGTATTCCAACGATAATGGATGGCATTGATGCTAAAAATTATACTGATATTGCCAATGTTGACCAATATACATTGACCAACCTTTATTCGTTGGATTCCATTGAAGTGGATGGTCAAGCGTGTGAACTCGTTCAAGATGTTGTATCTAAAACGTATTATTGCGGTGAAACAATGAAAGATAGCAGCTTAAATGATTGGGTATTCCAAGCAGCAAAAGCAATCGCCGCTTATCCCGCTCAAGAAGGCAGCGTAGGTTCCGTAAGTAATTTCGCATTAACAGATAGTGACTTCTACAAAGCTTACCGAACAATGGAAAATACATGGTTTACAGCCCATAACTCAGCAACTTTTAGCAATGAAACCATTGTACATTGCATTGATATTGGTAATGATAATATCTTAGTTCAAATGGCTATGGATTATCTTGTATCCGCTTCTTCCGGAAGTAAAAATTATCATATAGGTTTTCAAATGGCCTTATACCCAATTAATAATGGATACAAAATTGCTGGGTTTGGCGTTGATAGTAATTTAAATGAAGCATACAAAGGAGTAAGTTATGATTGATTATAGTGAAGGTAGTGGTAAACAATACCACATTGGAGTTGGTAAAGAAGATATTGGTCACTATGTTTTCCTACCAGGTGATCCAAAACGTGTGGCAAAAATTGCATCCTATTTTGATGATGCTAAACTTGTTGGTGATTCGCGCGAATTCGTTACTTATACTGGTTATTTGAATGGTGTTAAAGTTTCATGTACTTCCACTGGAATTGGCGGTCCAAGTGCTTCCATTGCCATGGAAGAGTTGGTTGCGTGTGGTGCGCATACATTCATTCGTGTTGGAACATGTGGTGGAATGGATTTGGATGTTTGTGGTGGTGATTTAGTCATTGCCCAAGGAGCCATCCGTTTTGAAGGAACAAGTAAAGAATACGTTCCAATTGAATACCCAGCCATTGCTGACATTCACGTAATTAATGCCTTAATGAATGCTGCTGAAAAATCCAAAACAAACTATCATGTTGGTGTTGTGCAATGCAAAGATGCATTCTACGGTCAACATCGCCCAGAAACATTACCTAATAGTGTAGAATTACTCGCCAAATGGGATGCATGGGTAAAAGCAGGATGCAAAGCAAGTGAAATGGAGTCCGCTGCATTATTTATCGTTGCTTCCTATTTACATGTACGGTGTGGTTCGATCTTTTTAGCTGTTGCCAACCAACAACGCGCATTGGCTGGACTAAGTAATGAACAACATCATGATGTAACGCCAGCTATTGAAGTTGCCATTGATGCAATGCGTCAATTAATAGAAAAGGATAAAAGCAATGCTTAAGCATTGCTTTACTATTTGGTGTGCAAAATGTATTCGTTTTGCATGTAAACTTGCACACAAACAAGGTGTTACCCTTGCCGGTGCCTTTGCATTAAAATTTAATCCTTCCATTGTCACTTATTTAGCTGACCAAATCCCCACGACCATTGCAATTTGTGGTACCAACGGTAAAACAACAACCAATAATTTAATGGCATTAGCCTTAGAAAGTAACCATAAAAAAGTATTAATCAATGCGACTGGGTCAAACATGAAAAATGGAATTGTTTCTGCCTTAGTATTAGCAGCAAAAAACAATGGAAAAATGGATGTCGATTACGCAACATTAGAAATTGATGAAGCTTCGCTACGCCATATTACCCCTTTAATTAAAATTGATTATTTAGTTTTAACCAATTTATTTCGTGATCAATTGGATCGCTATGGTGAAATTGAAACAACAATAAACTTATTAATGCAAGGCTTAAACTATGTACCAAATTGTAAACTAATTATTAATGGCGATGATGTCTTATCGTATCAATTGGCATTAAATAGTCATCATGAATTTACATCTTTTGGAATTGATCAAGCCTATAACTATAGCAACCATAATGATTTAAAAGAAGGTCAATTCTGTTTTAATTGTCACACACCATTGAAATATCATTTCTACCATTACGCTCAATTGGGTGATTATTATTGCCCAAATTGTGGGATGCATCACCCTACCGATAACACGACAGTTCAATCAATTACTTCAATTGATCCATTACACTTCAGTGTTGATGAAATTAATTTCAATTCTAACTTGAAAGGTTTTTATAATATCTACAACCATTTAGCTGTCATTGAATTAATAAAACAGGAAAATTTATCAATTCAAAATTTCGCAGATCAATGTGCCCAATATCATCCGGCATTTGGTCGCCTTGAACAATTTAACATTAATGGTGTAAATATCTTATTAAACCTGGCAAAGAATCCCGCAGGATTTAATCAAAACATTGATTTAGTATTAAATGATCCCAACCCTAAAGAAATCATCATTGCCATTAATGATAACGAACAAGATGGTATCGATGTATCTTGGTTATGGGATGTGGACTTTGAACGCTTAGTATCCAGCAATGTAACCTTATTTTATACGTGTGGTACTCGTTATATGGACATGGCATTACGTCTAAAATACGCCAATATAAGTTGTTTACCCTTTGAAAATATTAACGCTTGCATTGATACACTGATTGCAGATTCATCTACCCATAATATCTACGTATTGGTAAATTACACTGCTCTTTACCCAACCAGTCAACATTTAAAAAAAAGGAGTAATGGCTAATGATAACCATCGTACATTTGTATTCAGATTTATTAAATCTTTATGGAGACCGGGGCAATATTGCCGCATTACAACAACGTTTAAATTGGCGTGGTATTGAAACAACAGTGCGTCATATTCATCAAAATGATTCATTAGATTTAAACAATGCTGATATTGTTTTATTAGGGGGTGGCTCCGATGCGAGTCAAAAAATTGTTGCCCATTCATTGGTTAAAAATAAAGCATTAATTCAAGAATACATCGAAGATAATGGGGTATTTATTGCCGTATGTGGTGGATTCCAACTATTAGGTACCTCATATCAATGCAATGATGAAATCATTGAAGGAATGGGCATATTTGATTACCAAACAATCAATGAACCTGGCAGATGCATTGGAAATGTAGTTATTGATAGTTGTTTAGGTTTTCCTATTGTTGGTTTTGAAAACCATGGTGGACGTACTTATTTAACTAACCAAAAACCATTAGGAACAGTTTGTTATGGCTTTGGTAATGATGGCAAAGGGAAAAATGAAGGGATAATTTATAAAAATTGCATTGGCACATACATTCATGGCCCTTTATTACCTAAAAATCCCCAACTATGTGATTACTTATTACAAGCTGCCTTATTGCGTCAGGGAATCACTGCACCATTAAAAACATTAGATGATACCATGGAGCTTAAAGCCCAAGCGATAATGATTGATCGCGCTAAAAACGAACATAAGGATAACCCATATATAACACAATAGCGTACTTTTAATAGTACGCTAATTTTTTAATTGTTGATGACGTTGTTTATAATCGCTCATATGGAATAATAATACATCGTAAAATCTTTTCGAATGATTAGGGACAATTAAATGCACATACTCATGCCATAAAACAGCTTCAATTACTTTTGGTTCATAATGACATAAATAAATAGATAAACTAATTTTATTTAGCTTAGGTGTACATACACCCCATTTACCACGTAATCTTTTTAACGTTATTTTCGGTAGTGATAAATGGTAATCGTTAACTAATACGTTGTCCCATTTAATACGCATCTGTGCAATTAATTGTTCCATTTGTTTACTAGCATACGCATATATTGCAGATTCAATATTTGCTGAGGATAACTTTTCAACATAAATAATTAAACATTCTTTATCCATATGTGCTTTTTGCTTTCCTAATAAAACAGCTATTTTAATTTGCTTACCAAATAAATTAATGGTTGATGTATTGGTGACGTCCAAACGTTGGTGATGCTTAGTTAATTGCTTATCATGATCAATAACCCATTGACTACGACTATGCAAAAATGATGCAATCGTTGCATCACTTACACTTGAATTACACGTAATTAATATTTGTTTATTTCCCTGCAAATGACAATAGGTACGTTTGTTATTTTTATATTGAACCGTAACCTTAAAATCGATTCCATCAAGATTAATCGCTGTTAACATTATATTTTTTAATATATCCCACACCGATTGTTCCCGGCCCAGTATGTGAGAAAATAATACTTCTAAATTTTTCAATACGTACTGGACATCCGGTTGCCTCTTCAAGTAATTTTGCTTGCTGTAATGCTAATTCTTTAACATCTTCCACATAAATTAGCATAAAAATATAATCATCTTTAGGTTCAATAGAAGCAACATATTCAATCGCTCTTGCATAAGCTTTCTTTGAGGTTCTAACTTTATCATAAACATCAATCACCCCATCTTCAACTTTTAATAACGGAATAATTTTTAATAAATTACCCAATGCAGCAACTCCACTGGAAACTCTTCCGCCACGCTTTAAAGTGGTTAGATCTTTTGGTAACAGTATTGCACTATATTTAGTTTCTTGTTCCAAACGACGCTTAATTTCTTCCACAGGTACACCATTATCAATCATTTGTAATGCACATTCAATCGCATATTGGGCGATTCCACAGACTGTTTTTGAATCAACAACCACCAAACGACCAGCGTATTGATTTGCTAATCCACAAGCTGTGGCATATGTACCAGATAACCCTGAACTAATGGGAATAAATAAAACAGTTTCATATGTTGTTAACATTTCATCTATTTTCTTAACTAAATTCCCCATCAATGGTTGACTTGTTTTAACGATAGAACCTTGGTTTAAGTAATCAATCACCTTTGCATCACTAATTGTATCATTTTCAATAAATTCTTGATTATCAATCATTAAAGGCATTCGGATAACCGAAACACCGATATCTTCTGCTCTTTCATCGGTATAATCACTACCAGAGTCAGTTAAAATTCCTATTTTTCTTTTATTCATACGAATAATGTTACGCATAAAAGTGTTGTCTGTAAATCTAATACTAATAACTAGATGAACCGGTTATTAAGATAAACTAAATTTATTATAGAAAAAATGTTTGCTTACAAAAAAGCAGTACATCTTTTCAGATTTATCAATTTCTTATTTACAAACGATTTTGTATTTGCTAAAATAAATAAGCCTGTGGTGGATATGGCGAAGTTGGTTAACGCACCGGATTGTGGCTCCGGCACTCGCGAGTTCAAGTCTCGTTATCCACCCCAAGTTAAAAATTCAGTCATTCTTCGGAATGACTTTTTTATATCTTCTTTTAATGGTAAAAAAATTCCCTAGAATAAACTCTAGGGAATTAATTTTATAATGTAACTTTTAAAGTTTCACCATTAGGTCCAACTGTTGAATTTAAGTAATCAACAATAGCTTGCTTTCCTTCAGGTTTACTTGGTTTACATACTGAAACAGATGTAATTTCACCATCAACTAATGCTTGTGCACAACCACTGCAACCGGCATAGCCACAACCACCACAGTTGTAACCTGGTAACATTGCAGTAACCTTTTCAACACGTTCATCCACTTTAACAGCGAATACTTTATCAGAAATACCCAATACAGCACCTAAAACCAAACCAATCACAACCATTACGATTACTGTTGTTATAATACTATTCATTCTTTTCCTCTTTCTTGATTATCGTTATTAACAGGATGGTGTGAACAGGAAGTTATTTTACATCCATCACAACTCTCTTCGAGATTTTCACATCCTTGGGGTTTAGGCGTTTTACTATTAAGATAATACCCAATAGCAAACACTGCACCTAAAGCACACGCAAATAATAACGCATAAATGATTTGCATATTAAACAATACCACCTAAACCACTCATGGCAATTGCCATTAAAGCAGCAACGATCATCGCAATTGGGTTACCTTTAAAACTTGTTGGAATATCACTAGCTTCCAAACGTTGACGAATGGCACTCATAATGCACAATGTCATTGTAAATCCTAATGGCACCGCAATGGAATAAACGCATGTTTCCAATATCGTATACCCAGCACTAATATTTTGTTGGGCAACATACAATACAGCACAGTTTGTTGTAATCAATGGTAAATAAATACCCAAAGATTTATACAATGCAGGAGAATTCTTTTTAAGAAACATTTCCACAAATTGAACGAATGATGCAATAACTAAGATGAAAGTTAATAAATCCATGAATTCAATTTGTAATGGCACAAGTACTAAATAATATAACGCATACGTTAATAAACTTGAACCAAAGATAACAAATGTTACCGCTAAACCCATACCCACAGCTGAGCTCATTTTCTTAGAAACGCCTAAGAATGGGCACATACCAAAGAATTTCGTTAAGATAATGTTGTTTACTAACACAGCACCGATAAATAATGTTACTAAATCCATAATTACTTACCTTCCTTTTTTGCACTGCGTGCATTCATTGCAGCAAATCCAGCAGCAATTAATGCAAATGTTAAGAATGCACCAGTTGGTGTACCAAACATTGAAATGGTAAAATCCGCAGGAATTAATGTAATTGAGAAAATATTTGCACCTGTCATTGGATTATCCAACACTAACATACCAGTGGATAAAATTTGACGAATAATGGATACCACCAATAAAGCAAAAGTATAACCTAAGCCCATTGATAAACCATCCATAATACTTGCCCCAATGCCATTTTTACTTGCAAATGCTTCACAACGCCCCAATACGATACAGTTAACAACAATTAAGTCGATGTAAACACCCATCGCAGAATAAATACTTGGAATATATGCTTGCAATAATAAGCCACAACATTTAACCAACGCTGCAATAATTACAATATACACTGGAATACGAATCTCATTTGGAATAATTTTACGTAATGCAGAAATAATAATTTCTGAGCAAATCAAAACCAAAATAACGCATACACCCATACCCAACGCATTATTAATACTTGTAGTAATGGCCAATGCAGAACATAAACCTAAATAAAGAACGAAAACTGGATTTTCTTTTGTAATCCCTTTTATGAAATTATTCATGGATTAGTTACCTCCTAAACCATTCCGGATAGCATCAAATACCGCATTACTTGTGATAGTTGCCCCACCAACTGTATCCACACCATCAATACTTCCGTTAGTTAAAATTGCTTCTTGCAATGTAGGAATTGCAGCTCCACCAATGGAAGGAGTTTCCCCTTCACCAGTGATAGTAATTTCAGTAATTGCTCCACCACTAATGGTAAAATCTGCAACAACATCCCCACCAAAACCTTTGGCTTTACCAGAATATGTACCATCTGTTAATGTAACAGCATTATTTGCCGCAATAACAGGCGCAGTAATACTATTTACACCGGCTAACGCTAACCCACATACACCACACACAACGGCTAAGAATAACGCTAAATGCATTGTCTTTTTCATTATTCGCCTCCTGCTAACGCACTACTTAATGCGTCATTTACAGCGTTTGAAGTTACTGTAGCACCAGAAACTACTTCAATTTCGCCTTGATTTGCAACAATTTGATCGGCTGCGCCATCAATGACTGGGCTACCCAAGCCTTCAGTTTCGCCGTCACCTACAACAATTGCACTTGCGATTTTACCGCCTTCAACTGTCACGGTAACGCTAACTTCACCCATACCCGTTGCACTACCAGTATATTCTCCATCTGCAACTGCTGATAAATCAATGGTAATTGTTTGATTTTCAGCTTCAGGCAAATCAGTAGCAACTGTTTCGCTTTCACTTGTAGAAGCATTACCATTACCACCAATAGCAGTTTCAAAACCAGTTTGAATTGCCTTACTTGTAATAGTTGCACCAACTACTGTATCAAAACTAATATCACCACTCGCTAATACAGTATCTGTAATTGTTTGAGCTGCAGTATCACCTAAACCTGGTGTTTCTTTGCTTGCATCAATTGTTAAGCTTGTTACTTTTCCTCCTTTAACATCAAATGAAACAGTAACATCGCCACCCATGCCTTGACCTTTACCAGTATAAGATCCATCCACCACATCTTTTAGACTTACAGTAAACGCACCAGTTTCACCAAATGTTGTTTCAACAGGTGCAGCCAAAGCATTCATTGAAGCCATTAACACTAATCCAACAACCGCTAAAATAGCATTATTACGAATATTTTTTTTCTTATCATCAATTTGCACACCATCAAATAAATTTTCAATTAATGGCGTTAACATATTCATAATTAAAATCGAATATAAAACACCTTCTGGTAAAGATGCACCAATACGAATTACAAAAGTAACGATTGCAGCACCCATCGCAAAGAAGATTCTTCCACCAGCACTTGTTGGTGAAGTTACTGGGTCAGTTAACATAAACACTGCACCAAACATCGCACCACCTGTTAAAACATGGTATAACGCATAAGTTAATGGTTGACCTTGCATTAATCCTAATCCTAAGGCTAAGACAAATAATGTAACAATATAAGTTACCGGTACTCTCCAATCAATCACACGACGTACAACTAAGAATAAACCAACTAAAATAATAACTAATGCACTTGTTTCACCAATAGCACCAGGATATAACCCTAACGCCATATTACCAATTCCGCCAAAACTCGTTAAGAATTCATTGAAATTTTCTGCACTAGTAGCTAACCAACCAGCGTTAGCCAATGTACCAGTTGGTGTCGATTTACTAACAACATCAACAACAGTTTTACCTGCGAAGCTTGCAAACACAAACGCACGTGCAACTGCAGCAGGGTTGAAAATATTATGGCCAAATCCACCAAACAATAATTTACCAAATAAAATAGCTAATACTGAACATACAACTACAACATATATTGGTAAGTTAGATTGGCACATTAATACAAAGATAATAGCTGTCACCCAACCATAAGAGTGAAGCAATGTATTTTTTAAATCTTTCTTTAAGCATAATGCCCAAATTGCTTCAGTAACTAACACAGAAACGATAGCCGCACCCATCATCATCAATGAATGCATTACGTTATCCATACCATAAGTTACATATTGATTATATAAACCAAAGGCAAATACAACGAGTAAACCGATGGTTAAATCACGCATGATAGTATCTGTTGAGATTTTTGTATCACGGTAATTTGGACTGGCATTAAATACGTATTTCATTATTTCTTACCTTTCATCATCATAATTCGTTTCGCAGTACGTACTCCTTCGGTAACCGCAATCTTACTTGGGCACACATACGTACATAATCCACATTCGATACAACGCATAGGTTGTAATTTTTCTAATGTTGCCATATCGTTTGCTTTACGCGCTGTATTAATACGTACAGGTTGTAATCCAGCTGGGCAATGATCTGAACAACTTCCGCATCTTAAACAAGCATTTTCATTTGCTTTAACTGCTTCTAAAATGGTAATACCATTTGTTTCAGGTAAAACACATACTTGATCACTAACTTGAGTACGACCCATCATAGGTCCACCAGCACACAAGTGTACATTTTCCTTAGTAATGTTACCTGCTGTAGCAATTACATCTTTAAAAGGTGTCCCCACACGAGCTAATACATTACATGGTGTATCAATTGCATCACCGGATACCGTAATCATTTTTTCATAGATTGGCATTCCCTTAGTAACTGCATTGGCAAAAGCAATTGCAGTTGTAGCATTCGAAACAATACATCCAACTTCTGCAGGTAAGCGAGTATATTCACAATGCTTAACTTCACGAATTAAAACTCGTTCCCAACCCATAGGATATACATCTGGTACCGGTGTAATTTGGACACCTTTAACATTAGCGAATGCTTTGGTTAATTTTTCAATCATCTCAGGGTGAGTTTTCTTCATACAAACATGCGCAACTTTGGCATGACTCATACGGAACATTAAACTAACACCCGTAACAAATTGTTCCATGTTATGTTCTAACATGTTGTAATCTGCTGTTAAATATGGTTCACATTCAACGGCATTAATAATTAGATCAGTGATATCTTTAGGATTATTGTACTTAACGTATGCTGGGAACCCTGCTCCGCCACAACCAACAATGGCAGCTTCTTTCATACGTTCAACCAATTCTGCATCACTTGCATCCAAACTTAATGGTGCTAATGGCGCCTTTTCTTCATATAATCCATCATTTTCAATAACAACGTGATCCACTGGTTTTAACCCTACATGGGCGTGTGGTTCAATCGCTTTGACAGTACCAGACACACTTGAAAATACCGGAACAACAAAAGGTACATCTTTTTGACCTAACTTAGTTCCAACATAAACATGATCGCCCACATTTACACATGGTGTTGCAGGTTTTCCACCAGTAAAAAGTGGAATATAAACCAATTTTGGTGTGGTTACTGTTTTGACTTGTCCATGCTCACTCAGCTCTTTATGACCATTTAAGTGCTGACGCATTGGTCCAACAAAAAACATAAAACTCCTCCTTCATGACAAAAATCCGCATAAAAACGGATACTATTAGTCTAGCACAATTAATACTGAATCAACGTTTTATTCTTATTGTTTTGCGTAATTTTACCCATAATTTTTATTAATATTTCATCATTAAGAATTTCAAAATAATCTTTTCGTGATTAATATATAGAAATTCACG
>Kit_p2__coassemble_1783_pt1 | contig 13919 bp, 15 predicted proteins | sample Kit_p2__metabat2_high_PE_035 | metagenome-assembled genome bin Kit_p2 | reverse complement strand
TAGTGCAATATAATCTTCAAAGGCAATGGATTCTACGGATAATGAATCTTTAAAGCGACTAGAATATTCTTGTCCTTCTTGATCAATACTAATTAAATCTAAATAATTACCTTTAACTGACTTTTGATCATAAAGGAGTAAATAATCAGCCAAATTAATCTTATCAGCTACTGGTGTAGGTAATCGCACAATAGTAAGAATAATAATAGGAATTAATAAACTAATTAAGAAAAGAATAACTTTCTTATTATTTTCCATAATCAATACGGTTTACCGTTAAAAAAATAGTACGTATAACTCTTATTAACTTCGTATCTTGATGCGCCCCAAGTCGCCGTTACATAACGTCTTTCTTTAATAGCCATAGGGCAAATATTATGGAAAGATTGATACGGAATATACTCAATTACACAGTTTATAGATTGTGCAGCACCCTTGATTAATATTTCCGATATAAAATCTTCAATCCATACAGTTGTACCTCCTGTTAAAAAAGCAGCTAACTTGGAGATACACCATTCTGTCATTTCAATCTCTACCTCATTTGATTGTTTTTTGAATGCATATTCTTGAGTACTATAATTAGTTGTTGGTACTTGTGTAGTGGCCAAAGGACAAAACATACATCGTTCACTCAATATATGACCATGGTTATTAATATAAGATTCGTAATGTAAATGTAATAAATCATAATGATCAATAAGTTGATAATCGATATCTCTCTTGTTAATTTCTGAGACGATCAAATCAACATTATTACCGTGTGTAATTGAATCGTATTCACTATTCGTAAATTTTCGATTATTAATCAATATTACGTCATTTTTTATATCAAACAATAATTCAAATTCATATCCAGATTCTGATAAATGATATTTAAATACATCGTTACCATGATCTGCATAAATCAACGATAAAGATTCGTCTTTAATCGAAAAAGTCTCATCATTTGCTTTACATTGTACATTAAAGCTAACTAAAGAAAGCAACAGTAAAAATATGCTTAATATATTTCTAATTTTTTTCATAATAACTCCCTCTATTCAATAGGTTTTAAATAGAATCCACCATAGAAGTTTTCGGTTTTAAAGGCATTGATGATAACTTTATCATCCACGCTTCGGATGACTTCAACAATATCGTTGACTTCATAACTACTTACAACAGTATGTAACAAACTTACCGGGTGCCCGGAATAACCACCAATACCGTCAACACGCGAAATCCCGTGACGATAGTTATGCACTAAGGCAGAAATCACCTCATCTGGTTTGGCAGTCGTTATTTGCAAGGTCATCCGTTCATAACGGTTGTAGAAACTATCAATCGTTTTAGTTGAAATGAATTGGAATAGAATTGAATAACCAGCGTATTCCCAACCAAACATGAATCCAAAGATAACAATTAGTGTTGCATTAAAAACAAACACATATTCCCAAATAGATTTTCCAATTTTATTGGATACATACAATGCAATAAAGTCTGTACCACCAGTTGATGCATTGCCCTTTAATGCCAATACCGTCATTAATCCGTAGGCAAATCCACCAAAGATAATATTTAATAAAGCATCATCAAACATAGGTTGAACATTCAATACTTGCAAACTAATAGATGCTGTGGCAACTTGCAATAAAGAAAACCATACGAACCGTTTCGATATTGTTTTCATACAAAATAATGCCACTGGAATATTAAGCAATAACATACCTAAACTCGTTGAAAATGTAAAACCAAAAAAAGTCGAAGTAATATTTTCAATTAAGATAGCAACACCCGTAAATCCACTGGATAATAAATGCATCGGACGCATAAACATTTGAATGATGACTGCTTGTAAAATACCGGATAAAATGACACAAACAAAAGTAAAACACCATCGAAACTTTTTATGTTCATTTAATTTTTTTAAGCTCATAATACACTTTCAACAATTAATTTTACTTTACTTCCGTCCACAACATCATAGTCACTTTCATGGCCATCACTACCATAACTATAATTAACATATTGACCAATCGTAGTTGGATCTTTTACCCATGCTTTACATGATGAATGGACTTGATTAATTCCAGTATATTCCATCATTTCTTTGGCATTGGTATCATTCATGCCACTACCGGCCAACAATTCAATGCGATCACCATATTTTTCTTGCAATGTTTTAATTAAATCTTTTCCTTGCATAGCTTTTGCTTGCAAACCACTGGTAAGTACACGGTCTACATTGCACGCTAACAATTGTTCCATAGCTATTTGGTAATCACTTACTGTATCAAAGGCACGATGGAACACTGCTTCTCTATCCCCATAGGAATGAATAAAATCCACCATTTTTTTAGTTAATTCGACATTAACGGTACTATCTGGATTTAAAAATCCAAAAGCAATGCCATCGGCACCATTGTCTAACATTAATTTTGCATCGGCAAACATGACTTCCACTTCAACATCCGTGTAGCAAAAACCTGCCCCACGGGGACGATCCATGCAAATAACTTTTAAGTCAGTATTTTGCTTTGTCAAAATTAAGGAAGCCAATGTTGGTGTCAATCCTCCCAACGCCAACGCCGAATTTAATTCTACACGTTTTGCTCCATTACGATAAGCAGCTAATGCATCTTCATAGCTCCCTGCACAAATTTCAATCATAGCTTGTTTCATAAATTCCTTTCTCAAGCAACGATTAATTCAAAGCTATATCTAGGTAAGATACAATCAACGATATGTTGTTCCATTGTGTTAATTGTTCCGACTAAGTTATAGGTTGGTACAACTTTGATTGGTTGCTTAACAATCATTAATTCTCCACGATAATGTTCGAGATTATCATTAACAATAATCACATCACCCACTTCAAAATATTCTTTTTCCACTGTTCTTACTGGAATGGATTGTCCTTTAAATGCAACACGTGGTGCACTGGAGCGAACAACTAATTCATTGCAATCATCACGGTGTGAATGATGGGCAAATTCAATAATATTTTTTTCAACATCACTGATATCATCAAAACAATTCACTTTTACACTGATTTTATTTAAATTCGTTTTAGCTAAACTTTCCAATTCTTCATAAGATGCATACGCATTACCAACAATAAAGTCTTTATCATAACCTAAAGCAATTAAGTGACGTAATTGCACATCAATTGGCCAATCACGATGCATTTCTAATGTTGGTAACCCTTCATAAACTTTCCAAGGCCCATGGGTATGGGGTTGTTGAGAAGAAACAAACGAAGCATTATCTAATCCCAATGGTCGATAGAATTCTTTTAATTGTTTAAACCGTTCCAACCCCATTCCGGTATAACGTTGGGGATAAAAGTTAGCACATAAACACATATTAAAACGATTAGCACCATTTAATAACATATGATCAATGGCTACAGTTGCACTGGAATTGTATTCAATTTTGATATTGTATTGATTTTTCGTAATTTCAATATCTTCAACTTCACCAAAGTGACCATCCAAACGAATAATGTCTACGCCCATATCTTTAAATAGCGATAAGTCATATGGTGAAGCACCCAATTCTTTAAATACACGTTCATTGGTATCTACACTAACTTCCATTTCATATTGATGAGCATATTGGCATAACGTCGTAAATTCATTAACAATATCTTCTTTTTTACCAGAAGCACTTAACATGCAGGTAAATACACGTTTAAAGCCTAGTTTACCTGCCATATCAATGTATTGTTTGACTTCTTCCATTGAGGAATGGTGTGGGTAAACTGAAATACCTAATTTTTTCATATAATTATCCTTTTGTTGATTCTAATAATTTATAAAGTCCTAATGCATAAATCTTGGTGCATTTTTCAATATCACTAATATTCATCCATTCATTCGGCATATGCCCAATGCCTTTTTGTCCCTTAAAGCTCGGTCCAAAAGGAACAATATTTTTCACCACTTTAGCGTATGTACCACCAGTAGTTGTTACGGCACTGCCATCTTCATTCATAATTTCTTCATAAGCAGCTTCTAAACATTTTACTAAAGTTGTGTCTTTCGCAAAATAAACCGGGTCAATATTAGATTCCAATGTTAAATTTGCATGCTCACATAAATGTTTCTTTAAATCATTGGTTAAGGTATCTAACGTATAGCTAGCTGGGTAAGAACACACTAATGTAATTCCCATAGCATTAGCTTCATTGAATAATTCCACTTTACGAACTTGGTTTTTACCAAATTCTTCATCCGAATAATCCACACCTAAACTTAATGCTAAATCAGTATGATTTAAAATATATTGATTCATCCATGCATAGAATTCATCTGTATATTCTGTATTGACACTTACTTTAAAGACAGCGCGTCCTCTTTCCGCATAAACAACCGGGAATTTGCAATCCGGAGTGAATCCCATTAATGGGTAAGGATGGTCTTTAAAATACCATTTCATATCGGCCATACCGCTTTCTTCATCCGTACCAAAAATAATTTGCACTTGCATTGGGAAATCATAATTGCTATCTACCAATGCTTTCAACGCATACAGGCAAGAAAAAATAGGTCCTTTGTTATCTAAAACGCCACGGGCATACAATGTGCCATCAATTTCTGTGCAAGTAAATGGATCAGTTTTCCATGTACCATTAATATCCACAACATCCAAGTGACCAACACACGCAATGTAACTATCACTTTCACCATAAGAAGCAATCCCAATCTGATTACCCACATTTTCTACTTTAAAGCCTAAGTCTTTGGCTAATTCTAATGCTTTATTTAAGCAATCAACACATCCTTGACCAAAAGGCGCATTTTCACTTGGTTCACTTTTACGAGAATCAATATTACAAACTGTTTTAATGTCACGAATAAGTTGTGGCATTAATTTTTCAACCGATTCACAAAGCTTTTCTTTCATATCGTTTATTCCTCAACTGGTGCAGTCCGTGTTTTCATGTAGTTGTCTAACCATTCTTGACTCGCAACTTCAAATGAACATGTACCATCATCGTTGCGGTTAACTAGATAAACAATTGGTTCTTGGCTATCATTAGCTACTGAGAAAGAGAAACCATCAATGTTAGTTGCACAACCAAATTCACCTTTATTATTCATGGCAACAACACTTAAATCCCCAGCTTTACCACGACGTGCTTTTAATTTTGCATCCAAATCATTCACAGCTTTTTCACAAGCTTTTTGAGGTGTTAAACCAGATTTCATTAATTGAACGATTTCATAAGAAATGCATCCTTTCATTAAATCTTCCCCCAAACCAGTAGCGGTTGCACCACCAACTTCACTGTCGGCATAGAAACCAGAACCTACAAGTGGCGAATCTCCCACGCGGCCACTACGTTTCATGAACAATCCAGAAGTACTTGTTGCAGCTATTACACTTCCCTTATCATCCACACAAACCATACCAACAGTATCGTGGCCATCATATGGACGTAATTCTTTATCTTTTTCAAGTTCCTTTTTCTTTTTACGGTAGAATGCTTTCGCACGTTCAGTTAACATTTCTTTTTCTTCAAAATGAAATTCTTTCGCGTACTTATTCGCACCAGCACCTACCAACAAGTTATTTACAGGCTCAGTACTTAATTTTTTAGCAATACTAATTGGATTAGCAAAGTCTTGAATGGCACCAATGGCACCAACGCTTAATGTGTCACCATCCATATATCCAGCATCCAATTCCACGACTTGTTCTTCATTAGGTAATCCACCATAACCAACAGATTTATAATATGGGAAATCTTCAACAGCTTTAATTGCGACTTCAATCGCATCAGCGCTTTTCGCTCCATTTTTTAACATTTCATCGGCTTGTTCAATACCTTCTTTGGCCATACGCCATGTTGCAATAATTCCGTGCATATTTTTCTCCTTATAATAATTTTTCAAAAGTTTCTTTGTTCATATCCATTGCAATTGCTTCCAATAACGCAATGCAACTTTCGACATCTTTAATGGAAATGATACTACTATTGGTGTGCATGTAACGTATAGGAATAGATAATGTCATATTAACAATTCCAGCATGTGTTTTATGGATATTTCCACTATCCGTACCACCTTTATTGAAAACAGCATATTGGGTAGAAATATTATGTTGTTTTGCAATATGACTAACATATTGCACTAGCTTTCGAGGTGCAATGCTGTTAGAATCAATCATGCTTATTACCACACCACCACCTAACTTACAAATATTTTGATTTAATGGCGTATCCCCTGCTAATGTTGTATCTATTGCAAAACACATATCGGAATGACTAATATCCGCTAATGTGCGAGCTCCACGTAAACCAGGTTCTTCTTGAACTGTGTTACCATACACCATCGTAATGCTTGTTTTTTGCGCCAAGCGTTTAGCTAATTCAACTTCGATAAATACCCCAATACGATCATCAAATGCTTTGGCAGATACATAATCCTTATTATTCATGATTTCAAAATGAGGCCATGGCACAACCATATCACCAACATGAATACCTAGATTTAAAACTTCTTGCCTGTTTGATACACCTAAATCTAAATATAATTTTTCAATCGGCATGACTTTTTTACGTTCTTCGGCTGGTAAACCATGGGAAGCAATGCTACCCATTAATCCATCATAATGTTTACCATCCCGCGTAACAACGCGAAACCATTGCCCCATTAACATAGCAGGCCAAATCGATCCGATTGTTTTTAAAAATAAAAAACCATGTTCATCAATAGATTCGATAATAAAACCAACTTCATCCATATGGGATGCAACCATCATCGTTACATCTTTACCATGATCAATTGCCATCAATGAGCCAATTCCATCTTGCTGACATTTCATGCCTAAATTTTGATAAATTGGTTTTAAATAATTCACTACATCATGTTCAAATCCAGAAATTCCAGGCAAAGTGGTAATCTCTTGTAAACATTTTAGATCTATCATTTACGGACTCCATTCGCCAATTTGTCCATGGTGGCATTATCTAAAGATTTAATTACTTTTTGCAATTGAACGCATAATTGATCCAATGCATTGATATTAAGCCATTCATGGTCACTTCCCATGCTACCCAATGCGATCCCCATGCTTAACGTAGGTGTTCCTTGCAAAGTTTTATGGATAAATGAACCATCATTCCCCATAAGTGAAACAATTGGTGTCACATCAGTATTTGCTTTTACATAGTCCAATAACGCAACACTTGGAATTAGTTGACGATCATACATTCCGACATAAACACTGTTTAAATTATTAATGGCTTTTATATTAGCGTCAAAGCAAGTTAATGCCAATGCAACATCTGGTTTTGTTACATAAGTAGCAGTCATCGTCCCACGATACCCAATAACAGATTGACTAACAAAAGCAAATGCAACATTAAATGGCAAAGATTCGTTAGCTAAATCTTGCATCAATTGTAAACTTACAGCATTTAGACAACGTGGGAATAACGCTTTAGAAATGATTGTTTTCTCATATTGTTGATAATTTGCACTAAATCCAATCAAATCTCCAGGATTTACTTTTGTCAATACATCCTCTTTATCCATAAATAAATGCACACTTAATTGATCCACACTTGTAACGTTGCATTGATTATCAAGTAATTGTGAATTACCACAAATAATACCTTGCACTAAAGTATTATCTTGACATAATACCTCAACACGACGATTTAATAATGTAATGGCAGGTATTGATTCTAATGTTATAAAGGATAATGTACCATCACTTTTTACTTCACTGACCATGCAACCAATTTCATCCATTGGACAAGCAATCATCAATGTTGGTGCTGCTTTCGTTAAGGACTGCTTTGTAGCAATCACACTTCCTAAACGATCTTTTGTAATGGTGTATCCTAATTGATTAGCAAAGTCTTTAACAATGCTTGCTATGGATTCTTCCGCACTGGATACACCGAAGGTTATACATAAACGTTTTAAATTTTCAATCATACTCATTCCTTATAAAATAGGCCTTATCGTTAATATAACGATAAGGCCTTAAATGTTAATAGCAAACGCGATCTTTAACAGTTTGTAATTCAGTAGAGTTATTTACCGTATTAATAATTAAATCGCACAAATCTTGATAGCTATCGTTAAGTCCAGTGCCACCCTTTTTCGGCATTTTAACAATTGGTGTCTTATCCTTATATTCGCTAATCACCGCGTCATTTTCTTTACTCATCATTGCGCAAGATTTGAGGTCAGTGTTTTGTAGAATATTTGCACTAATCATAGCTGCCATACGGGCATAATCTGGGAAATTGAAGCAAGGGCCACAAACAACGAAGTCTGGATTTAATTTTTTACACATAGCCGTCATTTTAGTGACAACTTCTTCACTATGATTGTCAAAATATTCATTACCACAATATAATGTCGCAATAATATTGGCATCAATCTTTTTAAAGTGCGATTCCATCATTAATGCACTACCAATTCCACCTTTTGCTGCTTGTAAACCTACGTTAGGATTAGATTTACCACCAGCGCCAGCTAAACCTTGATCAAATATTAATACAATTTTCATAATTACTACTTCTTTTCTTTTTACCTAAAACTAATCTAAGGTTAAATCATCAAATGATAAATCATCTAATTCATCAGTTTGATTTTCTTGTTCTTTTTCTTCTGCTAAGTATCTGTTATCTAAGATTCGTAAGAATGGGTAATAGATTAACATATCGATGATTAATTCAACGAATTGAACAATTGTACCCATGATACTACCAGTAATCAAGTAACCAGAGAATAAGATTGGAGTCGTCCAAGGTAATTGTAAACCAGCAGTGATTGGTAAAATACCAGTCATAGTTGCAACAGTTGAAATCAATGTATTAACACATGGCACTAAGATGAATGGGATACCAATAACTGGGTTTAATACAACTGGTAAACCAAAGATAATTGGTTCGTTTACACCAAAGATTGCCGCAGGTAAGCTTAATTTACCTAATTTACTAATACGTTGAGATTTACCTAAGAACGCCATCATGATAACTAATCCTAAAGTGGATCCGCCACCACCATAGTTACAGAAGAAATCAGAGAAACCGGCAGTGAAGATATTTGTCATTTCTAAACCAGCTGCAGCAGCTTCATAGTTTTCTAATGTTAATGCTTTGTGGATTGGTGAGAATACTGTATTTGTAACAGCAGGACCATTGATACCAAAGAACCAGAATAATGTAGATAAGAATTGGTAAATTAATTCAAATCCGCTTAATCTTCCTAAACCTACTAATGGTGCTTGCAATACTTGGTAAATGAAATAGTGTGCATATTCATAAGATGTTTGGCTAAAAATAATACCAACAACAAAGAATACAAACATTGCAATTCCAGCTGGAATTAAAGAAGAGAATGAGTCAGCAACTGCAGGTGGAACACCATCTGGCATTTTAATAACTAAATCTTTTTTAACTGCCCAAGAGAAGATTTCAACAGATAAAATAGCTGTTAACATAGCTAAGAACATACCTGATGTTCCTAAGAAAGTGAAACCTAAACCGTTCATTTTAACAGGATCAGCGACACCTTCAACTACTTTAGTCATTGATTGAGGTGTAATGATCAAGAAACAGACAACCGCAATGACAGCTCCGGCCATTTTATTTTCTACACCTTTTTCACGAGTGTAGCAATAACCGATACCCAAGCAAGATAATAATGCAGTACAGTCAAATGCAATCGTCGATACACGACCTAAATAAGCATCCCAACCAGCACCAAAGATGCTTGTCATTAAATCCAAGAAAGCTTGGATTGGAAAATTACTAATTAATAAGAAGATAGAACCAACGATTGTAATTGGTACTGAAATCAAGAATCCATCACGAATAGCAGATAAAACTTTATTTTTACTTAATGTATTCGCAATTGGCATCAAAAACTTTTCTAGTTTATCCATACAGTTTATTTATTCCTTTCCTTGTACATTTTTAAAGCACGTTTTAGAACACGTTCCCCATCTACGTTACCGTAATCTGTGCTATCGATTACCGCAACAACGTGATCTTTCCCATATTGCTCATTTACTTTCTCGTAAATGTGCTTTACTTGTGGGCCTAAAAGAATAACTTCAGGGTTGTATGCATCAACTATTTCAGCCATTCTTTTGTCTGTGAATGCCTTACATTCAATTGGTAAGTTATTTGCATCAGCAACTTTTTGCATGCGACTTGCCATCAAACTCGTTGACATTCCATTATCACAGAATAAGTAAAATCTTTTCATAACCTTCCTCCGTTCTACTAATACTACTATAAACGATTACTTTGTTAATTTTTTACTAACTTTTTCCTTACTATTAGGAACTTTAATACTGTCCACAACTTTTGTATGACTCACGCGGTCATGTAACGTTCGAAATAAGCCACTTTTATAATCTGTTGCCGCCAACACCATACTTCCAAGTGATAAAACCATAAAACAAATATCAATATATTTAACAATTGGTGCTAAAAAAGGTAATACCGTTATGATCAAGCAAGAGCGAATATTCACACTTGGAATATAAAAGGCACCTTCTAAAATTAAACACCCAACAAAATAGCGTATGACCATTTGTTTATTACTTGGCAATTGTTCATTATTATCCACTACTTTTAATACCATAAAACGCATGATAAATGTACTTCCATTAAAAAAGCGCAATGGCAAGTAAACAAAATAAACATATGAAATAATTAAGCTTGATAAAATCAATCCATAATAAATGCCATTATCTCCAGGAATTAAATGAGAAAATCCATTAGCTAATAAATTGATCAATACACTGCTAATGTACCAATCACCCCCAAAGGCAAAAAAGCGACGAACAAGATATCCAAAGTTACGCATTATTTATTTTTTCTCAATTCAATGATTTCTTGAGCTAATAATTTTGTTGTTTCGGCAGACATTAATTGGTCTTCAGCATGCATTAATAACAAACTGATTTCAGTTTTTTCACCTGCTGCTTCTTTTTGAATTAAACCTGCATGCGCTTCGTGCCCTTTAACAAACACACTTTCACCATGAGCTAATAATTCTTCTGCTTTTGCAAAGTCACCTTCACGAGCTGCATTAATGGCAGCAACGTAATCGCTTTTCGCTTCTCCTACAGCGCTAATAATTTTAAAACAAACTAATTCCATATCTTCCATAATCATTAAGCCTCCTTATTTAATTCAATTACTTTGCTTGATACGACATAATCATGCAATGCCTTGCCATATTTGATGGTTGTGAACAGTGAAATTAAAAAACCAATCATCATGCAATATGTTAACAATTGACCAATAATCGGATCAATCGATAACCCAATTAATTGCGCTAACAAATTCCCACTAATCATAAAACTACTTTCAAGTATCATGACAAATACAATTTGACGCAGCGCTAACTTATACCATTTCAATGGTTGACCTTGTTCATCCCGAATTGAAATACGAAATAATTTCTTACCCATTGTTTGACCTTTAGTACATAAGGGAATCAAGAAAAAATAAATAGCCGCAAATAACAATCCCAATAAACCAGCAATATAAACATCATTGCCACTGAATTTACTTAAGTCAGTATTAATATTTAAATCTCCTGTCTTAATATTCCAATAATAGGCAATAGGTAATATTGTAAATATCCATCCAAAATACCAATCGATTAAATAAGCAAACATCCGTTTATTTAATGGTGCATTTACAATTTCTGGTGTTTTTTCCTTTTTCATAATAAACCTTTCTTACTCATTATCCAAGATACATTCAATAAATTTCTGACTATTATCAGCAGAAATAACACGATTCATTAAACCGTCATCATCACTAATACTTCCAAACCAGTCAAAGAATATTTTCAATAATGACTTCTCATTTTCTTTAATTGCTAACATTACCACTAATTTGGTGTCATAATCTCCCCATCGAACAGGTTTTTTCAATATCGCAATCGAAATACATGATTGTTTGGCACAATAATCCAATGCATGCGGGATAGCGTATCCATAAGCAAATGAAGTAAATGCTCTTTTTTCACGATCAAAAGTTGACGCTTTAAAATCGGAATTAACAAGATTTAATGCATACAAATTATCTGCCATAATATTAAGTACTTCTTCATACGACTCTGCTTCTAAATTATAAAAGTAACAGTTTTGATTGATAAGCCCTCGGATAAAACTATCAAATGTAGTTTTTAATCTTTCTTTTTCCAAATCATTAAGCATCTTAAATATTTTAAATTCATCCTTTGACCCAACAAACATACTAATATTTATAATTGGTGTTGTCGTTAATGCATCGAATGGAACAGTAGTGATAATAAAATCAGGGCCAAGTGAATCAATGCGTCCTTGATCATAATACCCAAGTAAAGCATCAATAATTAAACGATCTGAAAACTTTTCTTTTAATCGAGTTAAACAAACACTATTCATCATGCTAGAGTTAGGTTGAATCAATACAGCATGGAAAAAGGTATTCATATTAAGACGATCATAAGCAGCGCCTAAATGAACAGTTAAAAAACCCAGCTCATCTTCTGTTATTGGTTGATTCAATTCTTCTTCAATAATATGTCCAATAAACACGCTTAAATCGAACACTAATGGATAGCTTTTCTTAACTTCAGCTAAGAAAACATTGGAAAGTTGCACATTATGGCGAACGCGATCAATAAGATTTTGTAAGTGAACAATTAATCCGTTTTGAAAAAATACATCCCCACTAAAATCAATATCATAATGATCATTAATGGCAACGACGATTTTTATCGTTAATTCCTTAGCTATTTCGATAACATCACGATTGGCTCTAAAATCAGCGCTCCGTTTTCCCAACAACAAAGACGCCAATAACATAGACTCACTTTCGTTAACTTCTTGCAAATGCAAATATTTTTTCATTCGTTCATAAAATGTCTTAGCAATCAAATATTCTTTTACTGTTTTAATATTAGAGCTCGAAAACTTTTGTACGTAATTGAACATCATCATACGTTGCAACGCCACCCCAATATGAATCATTAACATTGGGTAAGTTTCATCCCGAATCGAAAAATCATATTCATTAAAGACTTCATCCAATACTTCTTTAACATAAAGTAAATCAAATTGCGTAAATAGATTAGCAATTTTTTGTAAATTGATGAAGTCTCCTTGCGTTTCTTTCGTTAATAAACGTTTATATAACAATCGTTTTTCTTCTTCATTGCCTTCCAATCGATAGCGATTATCTTCATGAATCAATTTTAATGATGAATATTCTTCAAGCATCTTTGTTAATTTACGAAAATCGGATTTAATTGTTGAGTCAGAAACAAACAATGCATTTTCCAAGGCATAGCCACTAACAAATTGTCCCGTGCGTAATAACTCGTTTAAAATGTATTTGATACGATCATCACTAGTTTGCGGAATATTTTGATGATCAATAAGCTGAATAGATTCGGCTTTATTAACATTAATACGGTAGCCAAATCGACAGTTAGACTCTATCAACCCATTAAACTCTTTATTAATTGTATCAATATCGTGACGTATCGTTCGATCTGTAACATTAAGCAAGCCTGCCAATTCCTTGCCCGTTAACCAATTGCGTTGTGTATTTAAAATCGTAATTAGTTTTTTACATCTTTCGTTCATACTAATACTTTACGATAATTCACCCTAAAATGTCACGTGTTTTTTCCTACCTATTAGGAAATATAACTAGGAATGTACCCGGAAAAATAAAAAAGCTACCCAGATAGGATAGCTTTAATGATTGATAATTAACCGTTAATTTGGCTCATTACTTCTTCAGCGAAATTATCGTTTTTCTTTTCGATACCTTCACCAACAGCATAACGAACGAATCCAGCACAGCTTGTATTTCCTTCCGCTAACACTGCTTTTACTTTTTTATTAGTATCTTTAAAGTATTCTTGATCAACTAAGCACATATCTTGTAATGC
>Kit_p2__coassemble_1760_pt1 | contig 14018 bp, 10 predicted proteins | sample Kit_p2__metabat2_high_PE_035 | metagenome-assembled genome bin Kit_p2 | reverse complement strand
CACAACGCCCTTTCACGGCGTCATTCACGGGTTCGAATCCCGTACTGGTCACCATGATATAAATTCAAGTCCTTCTATGAAGGACTTTTATTTTTTGTAATTTTTTGTTGCATTCCTATTTTTGATTATGCTAATATATTTGAGCAATGGCCAGTTGGTGAAGCGGCTTAACACAACGCCCTTTCACGGCGTCATTCACGGGTTCGAATCCCGTACTGGTCACCATAGTACAATTAAAGTCTGCTTAAGCAGACTTTTTAATTTTATATAGACTTCTTTAATCGCTTACTATTCAAGCAATTGATACGTTCCTTTTCGTTGCTTAGGTAGTGGTTTTTCATCATAATAGCCTAATGCAGCGATACCATAAACAACCATGCGCAGATCCATCACCCCTACCTTCGCAAAGAATTGTCGCAAGTTAGGATCTTCATTAAATTGGCGCAATTGATTAATCCACACACTACCAATACCCAAACTATTTGCTGCAATAAAGATATTTTCCAATGCACAAGCATTATCTTCAACACCATGGCTATTATCCATTAAATTAAACGGAATAATTAACGCACTAGGGTGATACATATTATAATCTTCATTATTTAACATTTTACCTACAATATCAATTAATTCGTCAATTAACACTTTATTAGTAATGCCCACAAAATGCCATGTATCTTTTCCCATTCCACTGGGCGCATGAATTGCGCAATCCATCAGTAATTCCATTGTTTCTTTATCGATGGGTTTATCATTAAATTTACGAATGGATCGCCTTGTTAAAATCATTTGAATTGTTTCGTTCATATCAACACCATCCTTTTCGTGAATTATAACAAAAAAAGCCTCATAGTGAGACTTTGATTTAAATAATGGTGGAGCATAGCGGGATCGAACCGCTGACCCCCTGCTTGCAAAGCAGGTGCTCTCCCAGCTGAGCTAATACCCCATTATATTGCATTCAAATTGGTGCGCCTGAATGGACTTGAACCAACGACCTCACCCTTATCAGGGGTGCGCTCTAACCACCTGAGCTACAGGCGCATCATTGACTGCCTGTTTATAATAACAAAATTAAATAACAAAAGTCAACACTTTTTTAAAAAATAAAGGGTTCGCTGTGAACCCTTTGATTTGTAATTGGCGAAGACGGTGGGATTCGAACCCACGGACCGCGTTAAGCGATCAACCGATTTCGAATCGGTCTCGTTATAACCACTTCGATACGTCTTCACGATATAAGTGAGCAATAATCATTGCTCACTTATTGTAACCGATAATTTATTTTGTTGCATCAATAATAGCTTTAAAACTATCTTCTTTTAAGCTAGCTCCACCAATTAATGCGCCATCGATATCTGGTTGTGCCATGTAATCTTTGATATTTTCAGGTTTAACACTTCCGCCATATTGCACACGAACTTTATCTGCTGCTTCATCACCAAACATTTCACGAACAACATCACGAACCGCTTTACAGCAGTTTTCAGCAATTTCCATATTTGCACTCTTACCAGTACCAATTGCCCAGATTGGTTCATAAGCAATTACCATACTAGCCACTTGCTCACTTGTTAATCCAACCAAGCCACCGTGTAATTGGCTAGCAATGACAGCATTTGTTTCACCTGCATCAAATTGCGCTTCGGTTTCACCAATGCATAAAATTGGCATAATGCCAGCTTCCAACAAGCGTTTTGCTTTTAAGTTAACTGTTTCATCTGTTTCAGCAAAGTATTGTCTTCTTTCAGAGTGGCCAATAATGCATGCATCTACTTTTAATTCTTCCAACATCGGAACGCTTACTTCGCCTGTATATGCACCATTATCTTTAAAATGGCAGTTTTCTGCGGCAACTAACATATGTTTTTTATTTTCAACACATGTACCAACGCAAGTAAATGGTGCGCCGATACCATATGTCGCTGCTTCATTACCGTCTAAATAGCTTTCCACTGCATTAAAGAACGCTTTGGCTTCGCTATTTAATTTATTCATTTTCCAGTTACCGACAATAATTGGTTTTCTCATTATTTAAATACTCCTCTTTTTCCATTATTATTTTTCGTTGATAATATCAACACCAGGTAAACCATTACCTTCTAAGAATTCTAAGCTTGCGCCGCCACCAGTAGAAATATGACTCATCTTATCAGCATAGCCTAATTGTTTAACAGCTGCTGCACTATCACCACCACCGATGATTGTTGTTGCTTCCGTTTCAGCTAAAGCTGCAGCTACTGCTTTGGTTCCAGCTGCTAATACAGGGTTTTCGAATACACCCATTGGTCCATTCCAAACAACTGTTTTGGCATTTTTAACTTCTTCAGCAAACAATTTAGCAGTTTCACTGCCAATATCCAACCCCATCATATCTGCAGGAATTTCATTACTTGGAACAACTTTAACGTCAATTGGTGCGTCAATTGGATCTGGGAATTCTTTTGCAATTGTTGTATCAACAGGCAACAACAATTTTTTACCTAATTTTTCAGCTTTAGCTAACATTTCTTTACAGTAGTCAATTTGTTCATTATCTACTAATGAAGTACCAACTTCATAACCTTGCGCTACTAAGAATGTATAAGCCATTCCACCACCGATAATTAAAGTGTCACATTTTTCCAATAAGTTAGAAATAACTTTTAATTTATCAGCAACTTTTGCACCACCTAAAATACCAACGAATGGACGAACTGGATTTTCAACAGCATCGCCTAAGAATTTCAATTCCTTTTCAACTAAGAAACCAACAGCACTTGGTAAATGTGTCGGAATACCAACAGTTGAAGCGTGCGCTCTATGCACTGATCCAAACGCATCACATACGAACAAATCAGCTAAACTTGCCCAATAAGCACCTAATTCAGGATCATTTTTACTTTCACCTTTTTCATAACGTGTATTTTGCATTAAAACGATGTCGCCTTCTTTGCAATCAGCCACTGCTGCTTCCAATTCAGCACCACGTGTTGCATTAACGAAAGTTACTTTACTATTTGGCATCAATTCTTGCAAACGTGTTGCAACGATTGACATATCATTTTTTGCTTTATCTGCTTCTGTTTTTTCTGGGTCTTTATGGTTCACTTTTCCTAAGTGAGAAAGCAATACTACTTTTGCTTTATGATCCACTAAATAACTAATTGTTGGTAAAGCGGCACGAATACGTGTGTCGTCAGTAATTTCACTTCCTTTATGAGGAACATTGAAATCAACACGTACAATTACTTTTTTACCTTCAACCTGTAAGTCGGTTACACTTTTTTTTGCCATACTATTTCCTCCTTGATGACATTAGTTATTATAGCATTGTTTGCTTAGTTTTTAACAAATCAATAACGCTTGGTTTTACTTTGACCAATCAATTGGTTTTTGCTGCCAAACAATCAATTGTTCATTTATTTTAGAAAATGGTTTCGAACCAAAGAATCCACGCGACGCCGATAAAGGCGATGGGTGATTACTTTCAATAACGACATGTTTACTTGCGTCAATCCATTGCTTTGCAGCTTGTGCTTTTTTCCCCCATAACACAAAGATAATTGGCTGTTCACGTTTATTCAGAGTTTCCATAGTAGCTTGATAAAATCTTTCCCACCCTTTATTTTGATGACTTAGGGCTTTACCACAACGTACTGTTAGAATTGAATTAATTAAAAATACCCCCTGCTTCGCCCAACCAACTAACGAACCATTATTAAAATGGTCAATACCACAATCTGTTTTTAATTCTTTAAATATATTGCGTAAGCTCGGTGGTAACGGAAAGTTTTCAGGCACTGAAAATGCCAACCCTTGCGCTTGATTTAATTCATGATAAGGGTCTTGTCCCACAATAACTACCTTTATTGAATCATAGGGTGTATATTTAAAAGCATTTAAACGATCATTAGCCTTTGGAAAGACTAAATGTTCACTTTCTTCAGCCTCAATAAATTCAGATAATTGTTGAAAATACGGAAGTTGCATTTGTTGTCCAATAAATTGGGTCCAAAATTTATCCATAAAACTCTTCCTAGTCTTTTAGCATGATTGCTTTCATGTTGGCTTGCATGCAATCTAATTTATTATGACAAGTTGCTAAATCAACTGCTTTGATACAGAAATACACTTTACATTTTGGCTCCGTTCCACTTGGTCTAACCGCAATCCACGAACCATCTTCCAATTGGTACTTCAATACATCGGAAATATCAAAACCTTCAAGTGGCAATATGTTACCATTTTCTTCAATTTCGCGCGTTTTAAAATCCCACCGTTTCACCACTTTAAGTCCACCAATTTCAGTTAATGGATTATCACGTAAGTCTTTCATCATCGCTGCTAATTTCTTAGCACCACTTTCTCCTGGTAAGCTAATGGATAATTGAGTTTCTAAGTAAGTCCCAAAGCGTTGATACAATTCATTCAACACATCCACCAGTGTTTTACCATGGTGTTTATAATAGCAAGCTGCTTCAGCTAACATTAAACATGCTTGTGGGGAGTCTTTATCTCGTACAAATGGGCGAATTAATGAGCCATAGGATTCTTCGTAACCAAAAACATAATTTTTTTCATGCGTTTGTTCGTAATGATGGATCTTCGATCCAATGTATTTAAATCCAGTTAAAGTTTTTTCAGTTTCTACACCATAATAAGATGCAATCGCCTCGCCTAAATCGCTAGTAACTACGGTATTAAACATCACAGGATTTTCCGGCATTAATCCTTTTTCTTTTAATTGAGAAAATATATATTCAATTAACACAGCACCACTTTGGTTACCACTGAGTAATTGATATTCACCATTGGACAGTGCAGCCACTCCCATACGGTCAGCATCAGGGTCACACACCAATACAACATCACATTGTTTATCATTTGCAAGTTCCAATACTTTCGTATATGCTTTCGCTTCTTCAGGGTTTGGAGATTCCGTTGCTGAAAAATCAGGATCAGGTGTACATTGCTCTTTAACATCATAATAACGATAACCGGTCATATCGTACATCCGTTGAACAATACCATTAGCTGTTCCATGCTCTGGTGAAAACGCAATGGAAATATTGGATTTGTCCAAATCCTTGTTTAATTGAATATCCAACACTTCTTTTAAATACGCATCATCCATTTCTTTTCCTAAAATATGAATTAATTCTTTTTGTTGCTCACTTGGATTAACAACAATGCTTAATGGATCTTTCACAGCATTAACTAAGTCAACGACTTCATTGGCTAAATCCGGAATTAATTGGCATCCGGTGTCATCATATAGCTTATAGCCATTATATTCTTTTGGATTGTGAGAAGCAGTAATCATAATGCCCCCTGCGCAATTGTGATAACGCACAGCAAAGCTTAACATTGGCGTTGGTCTTAACGCTTCATAAACATATGTAGGAATATCATAAGTTGCTAATAAATTAGCACAATCAAAGGCAAAGTCACGACTTAAATGTCGATTATCATAGCTAATAGCAACTCCTTTATTCGCTTTACCCCATTTTTTTAATGCTTGGGCATACCCAACGGTTGCTTTACGTACCGTATAATAATTAATTCGATTTGTACCTGCCCCTAATAGACCACGCATACCTGCAGTCCCAAAAGCAATGTTGGTATAGAATGCGTCATTTAATTGCTCATCGTTCATATTAACCAATTCTTGGGCAAGTTTTGGGTGCAAATCTGCTTTCTTTTTCCAAATTAAAATATCTTCTAACATCTCTTCATAATCGCCTTTCTATCTTATTATCTTAATTATAATCTTAATTCACAGAATTAAAAGAAAGCGATTCCATTTTTCGCTTTCTGTTAAATTAATTATTTTTTCTAAACGTAATTAATTGTTTATCCGTATCAATTTTTTCAATAATTGCCAATGATTCCAAATGAATCCCCTGCTTACGCAATGCATTACCACCTTTTTGAAATCCTTTTTCAATCGCAATGGCAACACCTACCACATTTCCTCTAGCTTGATGCACCAATTCCATTAACCCATTCACTGCTTCACCATTGGCTAAAAAGTCATCCACAATAAGTATATTTTCATCTTTATGTAAATATTCTTTACTTACCACGATTTGATTTATTTGATTATGGGTATAAGAATATACTTTTGCGCGATAAAACGAATCGCCCATGTTGCTTGTTTTACTTTTTTTAGCAAAGACAAAGTTACATCCAAAAGCTTGCGCAACAAAGCTTGCCAGAGCAATTCCAGATGCTTCAATTGTTAATACTTTATCCACTTTAACGCCTTGGAAGCGCCGTTTAAATTCTTGGGCCATTTCCATACTTAAAGCCACATCCACTTGATGATTTAAAAAAGTATCAACTTTAACTACTTCACCTTTTAATATTTTCCCTTGTGTTCTAATTTTTTCTTTTAACAATTCCATGACTATAATCCTAATATAACGCCAAACAATCCCGCAATCAAAATGAACCAAATTGAATGCAAATCCTTTTTAAAATGCTTTAAAATAAATAACCCCGCCAAAATTACACATGATTTGATATTTATTAAAAATAATCCGCAGCAACGAATCGGTTTATTTAAAATGTAAAAAGTATCCAACTTTTTACATTCTACTTAATTTAACGTGCTAATCTAAGTTTAGATTTAATCAAATTTATAATACCTTTCGTATTTTTATGCAATAAAGCTTGCGGTAAATTGAGCATAAAACTTACCCATACATAAACACCCACACCAGCAATACCTTTAATACCCAGTATTAAAAAATTTTCGACCAATGAACCATACGTACCATCAATACCAAATAAATTAAAAATAACAAATACACCATTCATTGCTAAACATGAAATCATAACCTTTATAAAATGTAACACTAACTTTCCATAGGTTACCCCATAGCGATTATTAATGGCCTTTAACGACAAGAAAATCAACACACAACTTGCCAAACACGATGAAACAATTGCGCCTGGATATCCCATTGTTTTAACTAATGGAAAAAAACTAACGAATTTAACAACAAACGTTACCGCCAAATAGCCAATCACTTTTCCACGCATTTTCAAAGTCATCATCATTGACGTACAAATAGGTGAGAATGTTCCAGATATTGCAACCAAAGTACTCCATTGCAATACTTGCGCACCCAACTCCAATGATTCTGTACCATAAAAAAAACTATATAATGGCCGCGATAAAAAACAAATACACATGCATAATGGTATACCTATATACATTACAACATCCAAACATTGAATAACATATTTACGTAGTTGCTTAATATTTCTTTGTTCCAATGCTGCTGTCATATATGGCACGATACCACTTGGAAAACCTGTCGCCAATACTTGAGGAATGGCAATTAAATTCAATGATTGGTATTGAATCATACTCAACATCATCATTCCCGTTTCTTGATCCACACCGGTCTTAATAATCTCTTGCATAAAGAAAGTATTATTAACAATATCTTGCGAATTCCCAAGAATCGAACTAATCGCAAATGGTAAACCAAAAGAAACCAATTCAATCGCTAATTTCTTATTGGATGCGCTTTTACGTTGTTGATTCTTTGCTAAAGCACGAATCTTCCCAATATTCTTTCGATCAAATTTAATGTAATACAATAATGCCACAAATGCCGCCAAAAACGCTGCACCCATGGCGGCATAAATGGCATAAATGCCATCCATTTTTAAAATATAAACACAAAAAGCACCGAGTCCAAGCATTGAAAACACACGAACAAATTGTTCCAAAACTTGAGAAAATGCATAAGGTTTTAATTCTTTAAGTCCTTGCCAAAAGCAACGATAAGCACTTAAGTAAGGTACTGTCATTACAGCCAGTACAAGAATATGGAATACATTAACTAATATTGCTATATCTTCACTACTGGCCTGACTTCCCAAAGCTTGGGAAGCCAATGGATTGGCAACAAAAATAAATACAAGCGATAAGGTAAATCCCAATCCTAACATAATGGACATACCTAACTTGCGTAGCGTTAATACAGCTTTATAATCATTGCGGGTACTGTATTTACTCACCAATGCCGCAATAGCAAACGGCAATCCTGCCCCACATATATTTAATAAGATATTGTAATACGTATACCCATATGAATAAAACACCGTATTGGCACTTCCGGCCATACGACTTAATGGTGATACATACAATAGCCCTAATGCTTTGGAGACGAGAATACCAATTGAAGAAGTTAATGCCCCTTCAATAAAGGTTTGTTTATGTTGATTTTGTTTTTTAATTTCACTCATGTATTGATATTTTAAACAAAATTACGTAAATATAAAAGCAATGTTTATTGCTTAACAACCTTTCTTCCCTAAAAAAGGAGGATTACTCCTCCTTTCCATGATGTCCTATTCGGCAAATGATTTGTTACATTCAATTTAACATTATTAATTAAGATAACATTACTTAACAATTGTACTATTACTTCGATTATCCCTTCAACTTGTTATCCTCGACCACTCAATTTCACAGCTTACATCCATAACACTGACCACAAACTGCTGGCAACTAACTTGCCTTACTAAGGTTTACTTTTGATTATCACCACTTGATGCCAATCAACGTATTTCCTTTTTTGCCATTTAAGTAATACCTATCCATTCTTATTGGGGCATGTGGCTTTACTACTAACATCTCAACCATCACTATATTTCAGTTGAATTCTAACACCCTGCATTTCACTATTTTTATTTTTCACCGATTTGATAATCGTGTGCATTCCAGCTTCGCTTTCTTTTTACTATTGGTTTAATTATTCATCTTTGGGCATTATCCTTCAATCTCAATATTCATATATCGGTTTAAATCAAATTACGCTTGTTTAAATAACCATTTTATGAAATTTCCTATTCAATAAGGTCATGTTTAACAGTGATACATAACTGCGTTTAAAGAATTCATAACTCAATACGTATCCACGTGTATAGTTAGCTAATCATTATTAATAACAGGAATTTCACCTAATCCGAGCAAATAGTCCTGCGAAATTTCGCTTTTAATTTAACAAAATGTTAATGTTCAACGAAATTAAAGCTCAACTACCGGATGAATTATTTCAATTTTTTGATATTAACAATTTAGTTATTTAAATACTTTACACATTGTAAAATTAGGATTTAAAATGAAAAATAATTAGATACTTGAATTAATCAATTTTAATTTAACTTATCCATTGGTCTATACCTTATAACTGTTTGACCAGTTCCTTTCGCACTTATAATATAACTTATATTTCTACAAAATTTTATTAAAATTAATTTCTTTTTGAAAACGTTTACATTTCGATAATCTTCACGTAATTCATGTGATTGATTATATCCGAAAATAAACCCCTTGTATATCATTTTTCGACGATTAATTAACTGATTTTTACTGACGCCACTATACCGGTTTTTACTCTTGTTAAATAGACACAGATGCGTTAAAAAACCTTGCCACTAGTTGACAAGGTTTCTAAAAATTCTAATAACTATTGAGCTGCTTGAGTTAAGCAATCAGTTACTGCATCTAAAATACGATTTGAAGATAATGTAGCACCTGATACGATATCTACATTCACACTGTTTTGTTCAACAATTGTTGCTGGTAATTCATTTAACGCTGCATCTGAAATACCTGCGGTTTCATGTGCTTCAGGAATTTGAACATCACTGATTTTACCTTCAGTGATTGTTACTTCAACGCTCATTGGTCCTTCTTGGCCATCAACTGTTGCACTGTAAGTACCATCTGTTAATTCAGTAGACATATCAAAACGTTCAACTGCTTCAGGTGCATCCACTGTAAATAAGTCTGCATCTAAAATATTGCTTGCTTGTTTTACTGTATAATCTGTTGCTAATGTATCACTCATAACGCTACGCGCTGCAATGCGTCCAAAAGTGATTGGACCCATTACACCAGTACCACCACTAACAAATTTACCCCAAATACCACCAGTAACTTCGCCAGCTGCATATAAACCAGGGATTTGGTTACCAGCTTCATCCATTACATGCGCAGTTGTATCAATCGTTACACCACCTAATGTCATAACAACTAATGCTTTTAAAGGAATCGCATAATAAGTATCACCTTCAATTTTATTAATAGCTACACTATATGCATTACCTACATTACTTGCATCATAACTACGTCCAAATTCATCGGTACCACCTTGTTCAACACTTTCATTGTATGCTTCAACAGTTGCAACTAAGTTTTCAGCTGGTACATTAATTTTTTCTGCTAATTCTTCTAATGAACTTGCTGATTGAACTAATTGTTTTGCTCTACCTTCTTCACCAAAATACAAATCAAACATAAATGCACCGTTATTAGCACGTAAATCTTCTAAAATTTTATCAGTATAGATATCATATTGAACAGCATTGGTTTGTTCTTCTAATGCAACTTCACGCACATCAACTCTGCTTTCTTGTTCATTTACAAAACGTTTACCTTCTTGGTTAACACAGATACCACCCGCTTTCCAAGTGTAAGTAGACCCGATAGTTCCACTACGTTCACCAGTTTGAACTCCCATTGGGAATGTAGGGATGTATGATAATTGATCTTCATTAACTAAAGCACCTACTTCTTGCATCATACGGATACCTTCACCCATGCTTGTTGTACTTGATAAATATCCTGCGCCTTGAGCAGCATATTTTTCCATCAATTTAAAGTTACCAGAATATCCACCAGTCGCCATAATCACGCCTTTATTGGCAGTATATAACGTGTCGTTATTTGCTAATACACTTAATACTTGTCCTTGATCATTAGCAACCAATTGTGTAGCCGATGTATTGAATTCTACAGTTACGTTATCCAATTTATCTAACATACCTTGCAATACTTCATGTGCTGCTGATTTATAATGTTGCGCATCATTCGCTTTTGGTTTATATGTACGTGCGATACTATACAATTGGTGTTCAGGTGCAAATACTGCTGCACAATCATTTTGCATAGAGAATTGATGATCTTTCAAACCATTAGTCATTAACCATTCAAATGTTTCAGTATTTGATTCAACAAAAGCTTTGATTAATTCTTTGTCACCTAATTGACCACCATTATTGAAAATATCTTCCTCAAAAGATTCAAATGTATCTTCAATACCACATTCTTGTTGAATAGAAGTGTTGGCAGCACTCATGGAACCACTTGTTAAATTTAAGTTTCCACCTGTTACACCACTTTTTTCTAAGATGATGACACTTTGTGCTCCTTCTTCTACTGCTGTAATCGCTGCTGATAATCCAGCTGCTCCAGCACCAACGATAACTACGTCGGCATTTTTTTCGTTTGAATAACTTACTGTGCTTTCTGTTGCACTTGGCGTAGTTTCGGTTGGTTTATTTGTTTGACAACCCGCTAAACTAATCACCATTGCCATTGCACTTAAACTTGCAATAATTTTCTTCATTTATTTTCTCCTTGTTACATTTAATTATTTTAAAAGTAAACTTTGTGTAAAAGAATACCCGTTTCGTGTTACTATTTAATAAAATCACAACTAAGTGATGGAATAGGTCAGAAAATTCACAAGTTATGGACTTTATAAAAATCAAAAACGTTTTACCAAAAGACTCACTTTCTGCATATTTACAACAATTACAATTGCAATTACTTTCTTATGGTTATTTGGATTATCCCAAAGCCTTTGACCAAAAAGATAATATCTTAGCTAACTATAAAATCGTAATTATAGATAAGGGCGAAGTGAATGTAACGATTCAACGTTACCATTACACCATCAAGCAAGGTGACGCTATTTTATTACCACCTTTTATTTATTATTCGTTATCTGCAAACAAACCTACAGCACACTATTATATTTATTTTGATACACTCAACATACAACAAACCGTTTTATTGGCTGCACTGTTTCCCAAACGTTGTTTTGTTGCGAATCAACTCATAGATCAACCATTACAACAATGGCTATCAACAACTCATCATTTAATTGAATCCACTAGTCTTGGTAAAAACCAACTAGCATTAAACTTAACCTTTAACATACTTACCTTAATGGCAAGTAAAACAAAAAGTGAAGATCCTTATCATTTATCTTCATATACACATTCCATAACCCGAACAATCAACCAAGCATTATCCATCATCGAAGCAAACATTCATCAATCTTTATATGTTAATGATATTGCTCAATCGATTGGTGTATCCACTTCTTATTTAAACCATTGCTTCCATAAAGTATTCCATATTCCAACCAAGCAATTTATAATGGCCTATCGCTTCCATGAGATCACGCTCACCCTTACGCAAACGGACACGCCAATATCCACCATTGCTTATGATTTTGGATTCTCTTCAGTATACGCATTTAGCAATGCATTTAAAAAACTTCATAATGTACCCCCAAGTGAATATCGTAAAATCTATCAAACAAGCACAGCATCAAATAATAAATAACGAGCAAACGTAGTACATCCACACAATGGCATTCAGCTTTCGTTAGTAAAATTCACTTTATACCCTTTTTAACATGAAAAATCACTTACTAATAATATCGATTTGTTTGATCCTAAGACAACAAAAAACCAACGATTTCTCGCTGGCTTTTAATTGAGATAAATTTGCAGTAATTACATTAATTTTTGGAATAATGCTTTAATATCCGCAACACTTGTTTCTTTAGGGTTACCCGGACGACACGCATCTGCATATGCGCTTTCGCTCAAGAAGTCTAAATCTTCCGCTTTAACAATGTCTTTTAAATCTGCAGGAATGCCAACATCACTGCTAAGTTTTTTCACTGCATCACAAGCAGCTTTACGGTACTCTTCTTGACTCATGTTATCAACACCTTCAACACCCATCGCACGCGCAATTTCGCGGTATTTTTCACCAGTTGCTTCCGCATTATATTCCATAACTGTTGGTAATAGGATAGCATTGGCAACACCGTGTGGTGTGTCATATAAAGCACCTAATGTATGGGCCATAGAGTGAACGATACCTAATCCTACATTAGAAAATCCCATACCAGCAATATATTGACCCAATGCCATATCTTCAATTGCCCAATCTTCTTTGGCTACGGCTGCTCTTAAACTACGTGAAATAATTTCGATAGCTTTTAAATGGAACATATCGCTCATTTCCCAAGCACCTGCAGTAATGTAACCTTCAATAGCATGGGTTAATGCATCCATACCCGTAGCTGCTGCTAAACCTTTAGGCATACTTGCCATCATATCTGGATCAACTACCGCAACCACTGGAATATCATGAACATCGACACAAACCATCTTACGATGTTTATTTTCATCAGTAATTACATAGTTAATCGTTACTTCAGCTGCAGTACCTGCTGTTGTCGGCACAGCAAATGTAGTCACTGCTTTATGCTTTGTTGGTGCAACACCTTCCAAAGAAACGACATCTTCAAATTCTGGGTTTGTTGCAATGATACCAATGGCTTTTGCAGTATCCATACTGCTTCCCCCACCAATTGCAATGATGTAATCTGCTCCACTATCTTTGAATGCTTTCACGCCTGTTTGGACATTAGCTATAGTTGGATTTGGTTTAATTTCACTATAGATAGTGTAAGGCATGCCTGCTTCATCCAATAATGAAGTCACTTTACTTGTCACATTAAATTTAATTAAATCTGGATCTGAGCAAACAAACGCTTTGTTTAAACCGCGTGTCTTCACTTCATTAATGATTTGTTTGATAGCACCTTTTCCATGATAACTTGTTTCATTTAATACAATACGATTAGCCATAATATCCTCCTAATTGACTATGCCAAAAGTTTAACAAAGTTCACTGTTCACAATCGTTACAGAAATCACAATTTGTAACAAACAAAAAGCCATCATATTAAATGGCTTTGCTTAAAATAGTCACTTAACCCAATGGGCATGGCTTGAATTAAATTATCCACCATATCCAACACGGATTCTTGGCATCCATTAATTAGCCATTGCACCGTCATAAAGACACTCCCTTGACAATACATTTGCAATATAAAATCAATATTGGATGGTAATAATTG
>Kit_p2__coassemble_1703_pt1 | contig 14383 bp, 13 predicted proteins | sample Kit_p2__metabat2_high_PE_035 | metagenome-assembled genome bin Kit_p2 | reverse complement strand
TCGCCTCCGATATCGCCGTAAAAAGCGGAAATATTTATCTGGGATTTGCCGACCGTTTTACTGGCACACTGATCATTACCGGAGACATCTCTGACGTAATGTCCGCCATGACCGAAGTGGTGGATTATTTTCGGGATTCTCTTGGATATGTAGTCTGCAATATCACGAAAAGATAGGAAATTATATCATGGAGCAGATAACAAAAGAAGAGCTGCTGGAAAGAATTTTCCACTGCGACTATGAAGATTTAAAAGGAAAACGACTGCGTATGACGCGGGTGCGGGTCCCCGGCAGAGAGGTTTGTCTCGCCCATATTATCAGCCCTTCCCAATCATGTATTTACCAGAATCTTGCCTTACATATCGGCGTTCATGAAGGGGAAGACCACCGCGGCGAATCCATTGGGCTGATTCGCTTTACTCCCTGGGAGGCGGTTGTCGTAGCTGCCGATATTGCTGTCAAAAGCGCCCATGTGGAAATTGGGTTTATGGATCGTTTCTGCGGTTCTCTGATTCTCACCGGCGGTCTTTCACAGGTGGAGACTGCGGTAAAAGAAGTGGTGCGCTTTTTTGATGAAGAACTGAATTTTCCCACTTGCGAAATCCATCGAAACTGATAAGGACAGGATGCTATTATGAAGAAACTTTTTTTAATGGGGCGCAGTGAAGCCGGAAAAACCTCCCTCACACAGGCTTTGAAGGGGGAAGAACTGCACTATATCAAAACTCAATATACCAATACCCAGGACGATACCATCGATTCTCCCGGCGAATATGCGGAATCCAAACGTTTCAGCGTAGGACTTGCCTGCTTTTCCTTTGAAGCGGATGTGATTGCCATGGTACAGGCTGCCGATGAACCGTTTAATTTATTCGGTCCGGGAGCCCGCTCCTTTATCTTACGTCCTCTGATCGGTATCATCACAAAAATTGATTCCCCTTATGCCAATGTGCCCATGGTAAAGCAATGGCTGATCAACGCCGGATGTGAAAAAATCTTTCTGGTAAATAACGTTACCCGTGAGGGAATCGATGAACTCATGGAATATCTCAGAGAAGATCCTGTTCCCCTCACGTTGGAAGAGGCAAAATCCCGACAGGACAGAGGATTAAATGAATGGGACTAGAACGAAAAAGGAGAAGCGACTATGAATAATATTAAAAGACGTGACGCAGGACTGCCTTACATTTCCGATGACAATGTTATGGAACAACAAAAAAGAGCAAGAAAGCTGACACAAGAATTAAATACAGTAGATCGCTCTGATTTTGATAAAATCTCCGCGATCGTAAAGGAATTGCTGGGAAAATCTGAAGGAGCTTTTATCAATCCTCCCTTCTACTGCGATTATGGAAATCACATTGAGGTAGGAAAAAACTTCTTCGCCAACTATAACTGCACCATTCTGGACGTGGCAAAAGTAAAAATCGGAGATAACCCAATGTAGCTATCTATACCGCTGGACATCCCGTACACCCCGATACCCGCAACACCATGTATGAGTACGGCATTGAGGTCGTTTTGGGCGATAATGTATGGATCGGCGGGAATACGGTCATTTGTCCTGGCGTACACATCGGAAACAATACCGTGATCGGAGCCGGCAGCGTAGTCACCAAAGATATCCCCGACTGGTCCATTGCCGCAGGAAACCCCTGCAAGGTAATCCGCACGATAACAGAAGCTGACAGAAAACTGTATTTTAAAGATCGGGAATTTGATGAAGAGGCGTGAGAACATGTAAAACAGATGCAGGGACTATAAAATTTCAATCGGCTGTCGGGGATTATCCATCTCCCAACAGCCGATTTCTATCTTTCTCGCTCTCTAAGCATTATAAGCATCGATTCCATTTTCCATAAAACTTTATTTTGATAATATCGTCATAAAAAACTTTCTAACTCCTTCAGCAACAGATGTGCTGACATCCTTTACTTCCAAATCGTAATAATATTTCCCACTTCCAATATCAATAGACAACGAATCCAATGGAAATCCTTCCACTCGTTTTGAATGTGGTTTTGTCCCTAAAACAAATGATTCCGTCGCAATAGACACATCCATACTGGAGTAGTGGTGATTCTCATCTAATATAAAATAAATAGCATTTCTATATCGTCCGGTTATTTTCCCGCCATACTTCTCAGCCAAGGAAGCATAATATTCTATCATTTCAGCATCCGATAATTCTTTTTCATTAACTCTTCGCACGTGAACTCCCGGTTGTTCTTCTTCTTTTAACTCATCAAAATACAAACCACTATCACAAGAAAATACCGGCATATGAAAGACGTCATAATATGCTCTTGCTTTAATCTCTGCATTATCTAATGGTGTAGTTCCACTTTCATTGATACTCGGAAGTTCTCCATCGACATCATTTAAGCTAATAAGCTGAATATCAAGCGATTTTACTGCATTTTTCATTGCTTGTAGTTTTCCGTTATCTTTTGCACCTGATAGTACCGTTAGATTTGACAATCTAAAACGTATTAGCATTGATGAAACTAGTTACCGTAAAGGACACAAATATGTAACAGTGATTGTTGATCACGATACCTGCCAAGTTATATGGGTCGGTAAAGGAACAGGCAAAGAAGTTTTAAACGAATTCTTTTCCGCTTTAACCGATATACAAAGGGAATCTATTGAATTGGTCTCTGTTGATGGAGCACGTTGGATCAAAAGCTCTATTGAAGAATGGTTACTTCAGGCAGTGAGGTGCATAGATGGGTTCCACGTGATTCAATGGGCTGTAGATTGTATTGATGTACTTAGATAAAATATGTGGAGAAGGCAACAAAGAGAAGAAAGAGCAGCCTAAACGTAATGTAGTAAGACCTAAAAAATGAGAGGAAAAACCTAAATCTACAAATAGCGGTAAAGGTTATAAATATGCTCTGGGTAAGAATTCTGAAAATCTAACTAACAAACAAAAATCCTGCTTGGATGAATTAAGAACTCAATATCCACTTATGTTTAAAGGGTATCTTTTAAAAGAAGGATTAAGGAAAGTTTTTCATTCTGCAAAAGAGAATGTTGAGTCTGAATTAAATGCATGGTCATCATGGGCTGCAGATGCAGGTTAAAACCATTTGTTGAATTAAGCAAAAAATAGACGCCATAATTGCTACAGTGACGCATGGATTATCTAACGCAAGAATTGAATCAACCAACAATAAGATTAAGATGTTAATAAGAAAGTCTTATGGATTTAGGAACATACCGAACATGATTGATATGATAATGATTGTGTGTTCAAACCTTTATCACGAAATCAAAATGCCATTTGAGTTTAGATAAGTTTACCCACACTTAGTGCAATAGCCTCATTTTTATTAATTACATCATCACACTCAAATAAGGTTAAACACAATAATTCTATTTATTCACACTTACAGAATTTTCTAAAACTATCATTTTATCTTGAAATATTTTACTCTAAATTCTAAAGTAACAAAATAATCGTTTAGTTGGTATCAGCTTAAATTTATTCCATTCTGTTTAATATATACATTTAAAGTGTTTCTATGTTGTCGATTTTCAAATTGTTTAATCCAATCGTTGACAGATTATTTGATACAAATAGAGACGCCATCTCGATTGAAATGGCGCTATTTTTATAATGAGATGCTAACTTCGTTAAATGCAGTATCAATAATATCACAATTAATGGTGTCTACCTTTTGTGCATTTGCAATTTGTAAGGCTGCTGAACAGATGGAATCGATTATCCTGGGAGTGCCATTACTATAGCTATGGATTGAGTCCAATGCATTTTGAGTAAATAACTCTAAGTGACAACCTGAAACAGCTAGTTTCTTTTTGATATATTCCTTACATGCTTAGTTTTTTAACGGATCGAATGTAAAATTCATGGAAATACGCTGTCCCATTGCTTCGTTTGAGATAGTCGTTAACATTTGTACAATACTTTGATATCCTTTTAATATAAATGTGACCATGTTATTGGAATCCATATCAAAGTTGAATAGCATTTTTAAATCTGGGAGTGTTTGTGAGTGTAACTGATGCGCTTCATCGATTATGATTACAACCGTTTTCCTTTACTCGATGAAATAGTTACAAATTGCATTTCTTATTTCAATGAAATTATCACTTTTCCTGTACTTTGGCTCATTGCCTACTTCAAATGCCAACTGTCTGAAGAAATCAGCAACGCTTACAGATGAAAGTGTTAGCTATACAATCTTATGCGATTGCTTGTTCAAAGTATTGGTCCAGGTACGTACGTCAGTTGTTTTACCTGTTCCTGGAGCACCCATTATAAGTCCAAAACCATTGCGTATTAATAGTTAGCGTCAAAACTAGATGATTAAAAAAGAGTTTCTGCATACAATACAGAAGCTCAATTTTATAGTCAAAATTTGTCTTTAACTTACAAGCCTACTGGTACAATTTCACTTGGATCAGAAGACCTTTTTTAGCCATCGTGTATCAAAAATGTATCAAATTCACTTTCTCGAAAAGTCGATGGCTCAAAAATCCGATTACTATTCAAATTCAATCGTTCCTGGAGGCTTAGACGTAATATCTAAAAGTACACGATTGACATGTGGTACTTCATTAACAATACGATTTGAGATAATACCTAAAACATCATACGGGATTTGTGCCCAATCGGCAGTCATTCCATCAATGGAAGTAACAGCACGAATTGCCACTGCATAGGCATAGGTACGTTGATCGCCCATCACTCCCACTGATTTCATGTTTGTTAATGCCGTAAAGTATTGCCAAATATCACGTTGCAAACCTGCTTTTGCAATTTCTTCACGTAAGATAGCATCACTTTCACGCACCATTTCGAGTTTTTCTTCAGTAATTTCACCAATTACTCGAATTCCTAAACCAGGACCTGGGAATGGCTGACGCCATACCATATCTTCAGGTAGACCTAATTCAATACCTAAAGCACGGACCTCATCTTTAAATAGTGTATTTAATGGTTCAATTAATTTAAATTGCATATCTTCAGGTAAACCACCTACATTATGATGAGATTTAATCGTTTGAGCAGTATTTGTACCACTTTCAATAACATCCGTATACAAAGTACCTTGCGCTAACCATTTAATATCTTCCCCAGCAACAATTTTCTTTACTTCTTCGTCAAATGTATACACGAATTCATTACCAATAATTTTACGTTTTGCTTCAGGATCACTTACACCTTTTAATTTGGATAAGAATCTTTCTTTTGCATCAATTTTTACCAAATTAATTTTCATATTCTCACCAAACATGCGCATTACCGATTCACCTTCATCTTTACGAAGTAATCCATGATCTATGAACATGCAATGCAATTGATCCCCAATGGCTTTATGCAATAATGCTGCGACTACACTACTATCCACTCCACCAGACAAAGCTAATAACACTTTATCATCTTTAACTTGATTACGTATTTCTTCTACTTTTGTTTCAATAAAGTTTTGAATGGACCAATTAGCATCCGCTTTACAAATTTCAAAAACGAAATTACGTAACATCGCTAAGCCATGTTCACTATTTCTTACTTCAGGATGAAATTGAACGGTATAAATATTTTTAGCTAAGTTTTCAGATGCCGCATTTTTACACGTAGACGAAGATGCAATGCATTCAAAGCCTGGCGCTAATGCATCCACTTGATCTCCATGGCTCATCCATACCATTTCATTAGCATCTAATCCTTTGAACAATAATGACTCTTTACATTGAATTTCAGCACGTCCATATTCTTTCTTATCACATGCTTTTACGGAACCACCATTCATATAATGTGTCATTTGCATACCATAACAAATACCTAGAATTGGCAATCCACAGTTGAAAATTTCTGGGTCACATTTAGGTGCATTTTCTTCATACACACTATTTGGACCTCCACTAAAGATGATTCCTTTAACATCACCTAACGCTTCAATTTCTTTCCACGTCATTGTATTTGGATGCAATTCAGAATACACACCAAACTCACGAATACGACGGGCAATTAATTGATTATATTGACTTCCAAAGTCTAACACGATGATTTTATCGGCCATTTTTTTTCTCCTATCTAAAAAAAGTGGAAATAATCCACTTTTTATTATACATAATTTTTGTCCTTCGTTTGGACGGATTATTTAAAAATAAAGTACAAAATAAAGATAATATCCAACAAATATATAACAACACTTAAATCTTTTGTTTTATTTGCAAATAAGCATGCTACAGTATACACGATAAAACCAGCTGCAATACCATTAGCAATGGAATAACCTAAAATCATAAATGCAATCGTAATAAATGCAGGTGCTGCAATTACTACATCATCCCAATCGATGCCTTTTAATTGTTGTGCCATTAAAATACCCACAACAATCAACGCAGGTGCTGTAACCGCATTTGTAAACAAGCTTAAGAATACTGGCGCTAATAATAAAGATAAGAAAAACAATACCCCTGTTGTTACTGCAGTTAATCCTGTACGTCCACCTACTTCAACACCGCTTGTACTTTCAACAAATGATGTAACAGTACTTGTACCTAAGAATGCACCCACACAAGTTCCGATACTGTCCGCTAACAAAGCTCTTTCCACATTTTTCAATTCACCATTTTCTTGTACTAAACCACAATTGTTACCTACAGCAACCAAAGTACCTGCAGTATCAAAGAAATCAACGAACAAGAATGAAAAAATAATCAATACTGCATTTAATGGATTGGCAAACAATTCCCCAAATCCTTGGAAACATCCACCAACTGCAGCAAAACTGATACCACTGGATAAGCTAGTAGGTAATGTTGGCATTCCTTCAATGCCCATAAATCCACACACTAAACCAATAATTGCCGTAATTATCATTCCAACAAACACTGCTGCTGGCACTTTTTTAATTAACAATCCAATTGTTAACACAATACCAAGTAGTGCTAACACTACTGTTGGTTGTGTTAAATCACCCACAGCAACAGCAGTGGATGGATCAGAAATGATGATTCCTGCATTTTTTAAACCAACAAACGCGATAAAGAAACCTATACCTGCCCCAATCGCCAACTTCATTTGCTGTGGAATGGAAGCAATAACTGCTTTACGCAAACCAGTAACAGTTATGAGTAAGAAAACAATACCACTGACCATAACTGCTGCCATTGCAGCTTGCCAACTTAATCCATATTGTAAACAAACAGTATAAGTAAACAATGCATTCACACCCATACCTGGGGCTAACGCTACCGGATAATTAGCCAACAATCCCATTAAAATCGATGCAACACCACTGGAAATTGCAGTTGCAGTAAATACTGCTGCATAATCCATACCTGTGCCATCTGTTAAAATTGATGGGTTAACCGCTAAAATATAAGCCATTGCTAAAAATGTTGTCAAACCTGCAATAATTTCAGTTTTAACGGTTGTTTTGTTTTCGCTTAACTTAAATAACTTTTCCAACTTATTAACCTCCCCTAGTTGGACCGTAATATCGTTAATAAATAACGTAGGTGATTCTTTACGGGAATCAGTAGAAACTTCATTGCCATATTCAATGAATTATACGGTACCCAAGTATTATATGGGATTTTTATGGGAAGTAAATGCATTTATTAAAATAATCAGTAATCATACAAGGTGAGTATTTCCTATTCATTAATTAAAGTTAAAAAATAAACCGTCGAATTTTTATTCGACGGTTTAAATTAATGATTAATGTTTAATCATAGATTCATTCCAAGATGGTCTTGGTTCAATACCTAATAAATCAACTACTGTAGCTGCAATATTGCTTAATCCAAATGTACCATCAGCCACATCTTTTAATTCACAATCCCCATTGTAGATAATAAATGGAACCCAAGATAATGTATGACTTGTTTTTGGTTTAATTGGGTCACTATCTTTTTTACGTTTTTCAGCCATTTCATCAGCATTACCATGGTCTGCAGTAATCATTAATGTTGCACCCACTTTATCACATGCTGCTTTAATACGTTTTAAGCATAAATCAACTGCTTCAACACCAATAACAGTGGCTTCAAAATCACCCGTATGACCAACCATATCACCATTCGGGAAGTTAGTTCTTAAGAATTGGTATTTACCAGATTCAATTGCCTCAACCAATTGATCTGTAATTAATGCACTTTGCATCCAAGGACGTTGATCAAATGGAACGATATCACTTGGAATTTCAACCCAATCTTCTAATTCATCACTGAATTTTTCGCTGCGGTTACCATTCCAGAAATAAGTAACATGTCCAAATTTTTGAGTTTCTGAAATAGCATAAGATTTAACTTTATTTTCCACCAATACTTCACTTAATGTATCTTTAATTTTTGGTGGTTCGACTAAGAAATTGGTTGGAATTTTTGCATCACCATCATATTGCAACATACCACAGTAGAATACATGTGGTACACGCACACGATCAAAGGCAGAGAAGTTAGCATCATCAAATGCTTTAGAAATTTCAATTGCACGGTCTCCTCTGAAATTGAAAAGAATTACAGAATCACCATCATTAATCGTACCTACAGGTTCACCATTTTCAGCAATAACAAATGGTGGCAAATATTGATCGACACTATTTAATTCATTACGATATGTTTCAATGGCTTCTTTTGCACTAGTAAATTGACGACCTTCTCCCAATACATGAGTATGCCATCCTTTTTCAACCATTCCCCAATCAGCTTCATAACGGTCCATGGTGATTACCATTCTTCCACCGCCGCTAGCAACTTTTGCATCAAAGCTGGCATCATTTAATTCACTTAATTTATTTTCCAATTGATCAACATAAATTAAAGCGCTTGTTTCTGGTGTATCCCGTCCATCCAATAAAATATGAACTCTGACACGTTTAATGCCTTCTGCTTTTGCTTCTTCAAGCATCGCTAATAAGTGAGAAATATTACTGTGAACATTACCATCACTTAACAAACCAATAAAATGTAATGTGCCATCTTTTGCAAATTCAACACTTTTTTTCCAAGCTGCTGATTCGTAAATAGCTTTTGATTCAATACTTTCATTAACTAATTTAGCACCTTGGCTATAAATTTGCCCACAACCAATGGCATTATGACCAACTTCACTGTTTCCCATATCTGCATCACTTGGCAAACCAACTGCCAAGCCGCTTGCTTTAATACGAGTATGTGGACAAGTTGCCCATAATTCATCCAAACATGGCTTGTATGCAGCTTTCACTGCATTTAGGTTATCACTGTCGTTATAACCAATACCATCCATTACTACTAATACTACAGGTTTACTCATTCTTATACCTTCCTTTTTATATATTTAGTATAGCATTATGTTCTTTAATTAACTTATTCTACCCTTATAAAAATGTTGTGACACGACTAAAGCGATGCGAATGTCCCATAATTTTTGCAATTCGATAGGCTTTTTCTTTTTCTTTAACTAAGCCCAAAACTGTAGAACCAGAACCGGACATAATGACACCCGGTACACCTAACGCTAACATTTCATCTTTAATTTGTTTAATTTCCGGCACCAATTGCATAGCAGGTGCCTCCAATGAATTATTTAATAATGCGCATGTTTTCTTAAAATCACCCAACCGTACTGCATATTCTAATTCATCATTAATGTGGGCATCGCCAGCATTATTGCATAATTGAAAACATTGTTTAGTTGAAACTCCTTTATCAGGTTTAACTAAAATCACATAACAATTTAATCGGTATGAATGGGAACTAATTTGCTCACCGATACCTTGAACTCTACCCATTTGTTTCGTTAAACAAAAAGGCACATCTGCCCCAATCTTAACGCCGATATCCATTAATTCTTTTATTGATATTGGTAAATGATACATCCGTTTTAAACACAATAATGCACCCGCTGCATCGCCACTACCACCACCTAATCCTGCTTGACTTGGTACCGATTTACGTAAAGTAACATCAAATGTATCACGAATATCAAACTTTTCTTTGATTAATTGAATGGCTTGCAATACGGAATTATCATTAGCAAAGCGATTCCCTCCAAAATTGGAATAAAAATTTGTTACACCTTTATCATTAATCGTAATATCCAATACATCATAAAAATTCAATGGCATCATTATCATATCTAAATCATGATATCCATTTTCCAATGTTCCAAGTACTTGCAACCCAAGATTAACTTTACAATAGCATAATTGTCTCATTAATTTAACCACTCATACAATTCAATAAATTGTTCCAATGTTAATTGTTCACTGCGTAAATTTTGATTTAGCTCATGTTTTTGCAGCCATTGGCTAACTTGATCAGTATCATATTTTGCATTTTTAATATTATTCATTAATGTTTTACGACGTTGTGCAAAACATGCTCTTACAAAATTAAAAAAAGCGTGTGGGTTTTGTAAAGGATGACGTGTATTTTTCGGAATAAATTGGATCACCGCACTATCAACTTTAGGTTTAGGATTAAATATTGATGCTGGAACATTCATAATAAGTTTAACATCAAATAAATACTGTGCCATCACGCTTAATGCATTGTAATCTTTTGTATTTTCCAAGGCAACAAAACGATTCGCTACTTCTTTTTGCATCATAACTGTGATTGCATCCAATCCATCCACTTCAAATAGTTTAAATAGTAATGGGGTCGTAATGTAATACGGTAGATTGGAGGCGACTTTCACATGATGATATTCCTTTTTTAAAACATCAACAATTTCTTGCACGTCCACATCTAAGAAATCATGATAAATCACCTTAACATTATCTAAATCTTTCAATGATTCTTCCAAAACAGTAATACAACGTTGATCAATCTCAAATGAATACACTTGTTTTGCACGTAAAGCCAATGGTTGGGTTAACGCCCCAATGCCTGGCCCAATTTCAATGACACAATCATCTTCATTGCACGCAGCACGTGCAATATGATCCACAATGTTGTAATCAATTATAAAATTTTGCCCATATCCTTTTTTGGCACGCAATCCATACTTGTTGCATAAATAATTGGTTTGACTATAGGTTGCTATTTTTTCCATATAATATTTCTTCTATCTTCCCTTTATCTAACTTTAAATATTGTAAACGATGCAAGCAAGTTTTCGCATTGCATTGGCCAATTGGTACTTTATTTTTTAAAATATTTCGTAAATTCGCACTTTCTTTACTTCCGGCTAATCCCAAATCAATTAAATCTGCCATCGTTAATTCACTTTGATACGTAGTGTCGTAGCTTGCCACATTTGCAAAAGCTTTCCGTATATCTTCACAATTGGCATGTTCTACACCCACTTTACGCAATGTCTTCGCTTTAGACTTATCAATATAAACATGTTTTACGGTTGGATAAACATCCATAATTCGTTTACGAATATTTTCCCCAACACTATCCGGATCGGTAAATACAATAACACCTGGATCATTCACATATTTACCGATCATATCCAATACATTTTTTCCTAAATGTGATCCATTTGTTAGAATACAGCGAACATCATATATTGATTTTAGCAACGCTTCATCATGTTTTCCTTCCACAACAACAACTTCTTTAATTTTATCCATACTTTAATTATAAAAGAATTCCCATAATGTGCGCGTTAGCTTGCATAGTTTCAGGCAAAAGAATACAATATTAGCAGTCACATAATAAGAGTGCTAAAGGAGATGTATTTTATGAGTAAAAAAGCATTTAAATCAGAATCAAAAAAACTATTGGATATGATGATCCATTCTATCTATACCAATTCCGATATTTTCTTAAGGGAATTGATTTCCAATGCCAGCGACGCCTTGGACAAACGCTATTATGAATCATTAAAAAATAATAACGCAATTAATAAAGACGAATTATCCATTCATTTAACAATCGATCCATCCAATCGTATGTTTACAATTGCCGATAATGGAATTGGTATGGATAAAGAAGAATTAGAAAAAAACTTAGGAACCATCGCACGCTCTGGCAGTAGTGATTTCAAACAATCTTTAGATCAGAGCAGTAATGATATTGATATCATCGGTCAATTTGGTGTAGGTTTCTACTCTGCATTTATGGTAGCAGACTCCATCACGGTTGAAAGTAAAAAAGAAGGATGTCCTGCAAATTTATGGATTAGCAGTGGTGCTGATGGTTACGAAATTAAAGATAGCAATCGTGATAATGTTGGTACTACCATTACCTTACATATCAAAGAAGATAACGATCAAGCAAATTACAGTAAATATTTAGAAGAATATGAAATCAAAAACTTAGTTACTAAATATTCAGATTATATTCGTTACCCAATTACAATGGATTGTAAAGTAAGCAAACAAGTCGGTGAAGCAAAAGAAGGTGAAGAACCTAAGTACGAAGAAGTCATTGAACGTCAAACATTAAATTCAATGATTCCGTTATGGAAAAAAGACAAAAGTAGCATTACTGAAGAACAATACAATGACTTTTATAAATCGAAATTCATGGACTGGCAAGATCCTGCCAAAACATTCCATTTCAATGTTGAAGGTAATGTAAGCTATACTGCATTATTGTATATACCAAGCAATGTACCATATAACTTCTATTCATCCGATTATCAAGGTGGATTACAACTTTATTGTAAAGGTGTATTCATTATGGATTGTGCCAAAGATTTATTGCCAGAACATTTCCGCTTTGTTAAAGGTTTAGTTGATAGTGATGATTTAAACTTAAATATTAGCCGTGAATTATTGCAACAAGACTACCAAGTTAAACAATTAAAAACATCATTAGAAAAGAAAATCAAACGTTATTTATTAGATATGCTTAATAACGAAAGAGAAGCTTATGAAAAATTCTATGATAACTTTGGATTAACTTTAAAATATGGCATTTATGCTGATTACGGTCAACATAAAGATTTATTGCAAGATTTAATTCTTTTCAAAAGTAGCAAAGAAAATAAATACGTAACTTTAAAAGAATACGTTGCCAACATGAAAGAAGATCAAAAAGAAATCTACTACGCATGTGGTGCAACAAATGCTGCCATTAATGCATTACCACAAATGGAAAAAGTATTGGATAAAGGTTACGAAGTACTATACTTTACCCAAGATGTGGATGAATTTGCCACAATGATGATGCATGACTATGATGGTAAAACATTTAAAAGTGTCAACCAAGGAAACTTAGATTTGGATACTGAAGAAGAAAAACAAGCCCGTGAAACTTTAGCTAATGATAATAAGGACTTATTAACTCGTATGAAAGACGCATTAAAAGATAAAGTTAATGATGTTCGTATTTCAGATCGTTTAAAATCGCATCCAGTATGTTTAGTTTCTGAACAAGGTATGTCTTTAGAAATGGAAAAAGTATTAAATGCTGGACCAAACAATCCTAACGTTAAAGCCCAAACAGCCTTAGAATTAAATAGTGACCACCCATTATTTAAAACATTACAAAGTTTAATGGATAAAGATCCTGCATTAGTGGATACTTATGCATCCCTATTGTATGATCAAGCACGTTTAATTGATGGTTTATCCATTGAAGATCCAGTTGCTTACACAAATGCAATTACGGAATTAATGATTAATTCCAATAAATAAACGATTAGGCCAACTTTTTAAAGTTGGCCTATTTTTTTACCTTAACATCTTTAATCCAATCAATCACATTGGAAGATATCGTTACAGTAACTAAAGATACTAATACATTAACGATGGGTATATACGATAAGGATATAAACAATACAACAAAATCTGTAAACATATAGGAATGGGCTAGATTCCATTTGAATCGCTTAGAAATAGCTAAGGCTAACGCATCATCACCACCACTACTTCCACCTTGCCTTACAATTAACCCTACGCCAACACCAACAAACAATCCCCCAATAACTGCTGCAAGCAACGGAGTATCTATCATATTAGGTAACATAAATGGTAAGCTCTCCCATAACTTATAGAATAACGAGATAAATGCAGTCGATATAACGCTTAATTTAATGAAATTAAAACCTAACATCTTAAACGCAATCAAGTAACAAACCCCATCCAATAAAGGAGTAATAAAAGAAGGCGAAATTTTCATCCAATGCTCAATGAATAACATCAATCCAATAACTCCACCTTCCGTAACATTCACCCGTTGATGGATGTTATGAATTCCAAAAGATAATATTGCAGCACCTATCATAATGATAAATATTTTCTTAACCGTAATACCCTCCATCAATGAATGGATACCATTATTTAACTTTACATTTAGATTCATACCCACTACTATAAACTGTATAGTTACTATAAGGTAAAGAGGAATTTATGAATAAATATTTTTCGATAGGTGAACTTGCAAAATTACAAAATATATCCCGGCAAACATTAATTTTCTATGACACCATCGGTTTATTTAAGCCAAATTTTAC
>Kit_p2__coassemble_1621_pt1 | contig 14944 bp, 10 predicted proteins | sample Kit_p2__metabat2_high_PE_035 | metagenome-assembled genome bin Kit_p2 | reverse complement strand
ATTATTCATTTTTCATATAACCAACACTTGCATGTTAAAATAAACAAATGAAAATTATACATATGTTAATTTTAGTATCTATTGTTTTATTAAATGGTTGTTCTTTCGTGAGTAAACCAATTGAACCTTCACACATAACACCAACAGCACCCACTTATTTGCTCGAAGGAAGCAAACAAATCCAATACGAAGACTATGTACTAAGCTATATTGGAAATGAACACGATTTCGAAACTACCCGACCAATTCTAACTCAATTAAACACCAATTTTATTGACCAATGGAATAAACAATTGGCTGTTGATACAACACCAATAACCATTCCAGTCGATTATCTATTCCTAAATTACCTATCCGTATTGCAAACCATTGAATCAACTTATCAAACGATCCATCCTGATTTTGTAAGCCATGATTATTCATTAGATAATAAAAATGCTTCGTTAACCTTATTAGGCAAATTTCAAATTATCAATGACGAATCCATTAATCACGCATTATGGATTCAATCGGCAAAAAACGAATTAAAAAATTCAAGTTTAAATCAACTAACTTTAATTAATGAGGATCAATTCCATGCATTAATTCCTGCCAATTATCAATATTATATTTATACCGTTAATCACGATTCGCCAAGTTTAAATTTTCAATTCAATGAACCTTATTCAATAAAAACCATTGAATTAACGGAGGGTAACATTAAAAGCATTACGCTTATTAGCACTAATGCAATTGCCTTAGAACTAGTAACACCTTATATAAATAAATTAACTTACGATCAATTAACACTGTTATTGAAATCTTTGAACACTATTTGTCCGATTTACAAAATCGTTACACTTCCACTTGATACTACATTAGCAGTTGATATCAAATATAAAGATGCGTCATATGCATACACATGGGATAAAGCAATAGACTACCAGGTTTTGCCTATTCGATAATTCGTTCACAATTTACTTGCAACACAATAGTCATCAGTGTTATATTTAACTTATATCAATAAATAAATTCTTAGATTGGGAACAAGTAGCCTTATAGTGAAAGCAAAGAGAAATAACGGGTGGTGGAAGTTATTATTTTGCTATAAAAGCCAAATCCTCCCATAATGAAGCAAGCTGAACTTAAGTAAGTGCGCCGGAGTGAAGCCCCGTTAACAGTGACACGCATTGTTGGATGCGAATTAAGTGCTAAGAGTATTCTTAGAACAAAGGTGGTACCGCGGTTAATTTAATCGTCCTTTATCAAAATAAAGGACGATTTTTTGTCCTTTAACACTAACTTACAAGGAGAAAAACATGAAAAAACTTACAAAGAAACAAACATTATTAGTTAGCTTTATGCTATTTTCACTTTTCTTTGGGGCAGGGAATTTAATATTTCCACCATTTTTAGGACAAAATGCCGGAAGTGCAACACCCGTGGCTATCACAACATTTTTAATTACGGCAGTAGCTTTACCAGTGTTAGGGGTCGTAGCAGTTGCGCAATTTGATGGATTAGACAAATTAAGTAAACGTGTTGGAAAAACTTTTGCTATCATTTTTACTATCCTAATTTATTTATCCATCGGTCCCGGACTCGGCATCCCAAGGGCAGCATCTGTTCCTTTTGAAATGGCAGTCGCACCTTACCTTCCTAGCGGAACGAATTTGACAATTTTTATGTTAGTATTCTCGTTTACTTTTTTCGCTATAGCATGTTGGTTAGCATTAACCCCCAATAAACTTGTCGAACGGATTGGAAAATTTTTGACTCCATCTTTATTGGTGTTACTAAGTTTGCTATTTATTAGCTTTTTAATGAAAGGAAATATGCAAATCGCAGCACCTGTTGCTCCTTATGACTCCCTTGCTGCAATTCAAGGTTTTTTGGAAGGCTATAACACGATGGATACCATTGCTGCGTTAAACTTTGGGTTAGTAATTGCTACGACAATACAAAACTTTGGGATTACAGATAAAAAAACAGTAATGCGCACAACTATTAAATGTGGCATTTTTGCAGGTATTATTTTATCCATTATCTATTTAATGTTAGCCTATCTAGGAATGGCAACAAGTGGCGTATTTGAAATTCAAGAAAATGGTGCATGGACATTACGTTGCATTGTTGCCCAAGTTTTCGGAAATGGTGGCGCCATTTTATTAGCTGCCATCTTTACTTTGGCTTGCCTTACAACTTGTGTTGGATTAATCACTTCCATTAGCCAGTATTTTTCAATACTCTTTAAACGATTTACCTATCGTCAATTCGTTTATGGAATCACATTCTTTTCTTTTGTAGTATGTAACCAAGGATTAAATGCAATTTTAAGTATATCAGTTCCCGTTTTAAATGCGATTTATCCAATTTCAATCACACTAATCATTCTTGGATTATTCGACAAATTCATAATCAAACTTCCTTACGTTTACCCGATTACTATTTGTGCAGTTGCTTTTACGAGCATTGTCCACGCATTATTTACCTTGAAACTCCCTTTGGGATTTATAGGCAATGCTTTTAAATTGTTACCCTTTTTCGAAGTAGGCTTAGGGTGGGTACCTGTAGCTATAGTATGTGTGGCTATTTGTTCAATTTTATCCTTAATACTTTCAACTAAGTACGTTCAACTTAAAACAAATAACGACTAAAAAAAGGTGCATTCGCACCTTTTATTCATGCATGTAAGCATCAAAATTTACTAATTTAAATTTTGCCCGACCATTTTCTTCAATGGTTAAAATTGTAGTTGAACAATTACGAATTTTATTTTCGACAGAAACCATCGAATCATACAAGGAATAATCGTAATGTTTGATCATGGAAATGATTGCACCACCATGACTGGTTACTAACATCGTATCATTTGGATAATTTTTAGCATATTCATTTAAACAACTCGCAAAGCGATTACCAACAGAATCATAAGTTTCGCCGCCAAATTCTACCCAATTATACTCGATACGTTTACGATAATCTTTAATGGGAACATCCGCAATTAATCCTCCATCGTATTTACCAAAACACACTTCCCTGACCCGTTGATCAGCGATAATAGGTGTATTGGTTCCTTCCAATATAAGTTTACTTGTCTCCATCGCACGTCCTAAATCTGAACTAATGCAACGATCAAACGTTACGTCTTGTAAATAATGACCAACTTTACGTGCTTGCGCACGACCTATCTGCGTTAAATCTGAATTGACCCATCCTTGCATGATCATCTCAATGTTATATTGGGTTTGACCATGTCGAACTATATAAAATGTTGCCATTTATCCTCCCTTTTACATTAATGGTTTAATATCTTTAAAATAGTGCTTATCTTTTTCAATCGTTTCTTTTGCACCAACTGTACAATACACACCTTGTGATAATGCTCTCTTTACCGAACCAGAACATTTGCGCAAGGCATCATTACTTACGCTTAATATAGCTTGACGTTCCATTTTTAACAATGATTCATCCACTTTGCTAAGATAATAACGTAAGGCAATAACTCCATACTCTTTTGCACCAACCGGGCTATCCAACGCACCAATAGTACCAATAATATTTTTTAATAAATCATCGTCACTCAATTCTAATTGTTCAATAGCTTGTGCTAAATCAGCATAAACTTGATAGGTATGATCAATGTGTGGATCACGATAAGATACTAATGAAAAATAACCTTTTCGATTAATAATATTAAAGACGCCATAAGCACCTCCGTCAACTCTTACTTTATTCCATAAATATCCGTAGTTTAATACATTCTTTAATACCATAAATCTTCCCATATTAAAGTTTGTAACATCCATCTTACCAACTTGACCAACATAATTAACACTACCTGGTGTAATAAAGGCTTCATTTTTAATTACACTTTGATAATTAAAGTACGCATCAAATTGGCTCTTAGGTGCATATTCGCATTCTTTAATAAATGTTTCAATGCAATAATCAACATGATCTTTATCATAGGATGCACAGGTATAATGCATCATTAAATTATCTTGAGTAAATAATTGCTTTTGAATCATTGCAAATTTACCTAACATATCATCAATAAATACATTATCATCTGTTTCAAAAGCTTTAACAACATTCTTAACGAATAAATAGAAGTCATAACCACCTATTAACTCCATAAATGCACTGGACTTATTTAAATACGCGTTCATGTGTTGATAGGCAGTTAAATGGGCACTTGCCATCATATCGCTTTGCAATCCAACAAATAATTGATTAATAACTTCACTTAAGCGATTCTTATCATTAAAACAGGTATGGCAAGCAATATGTTGCATTAAATTTAATCCACGTAATATATTTTCCTTAAATACTTTAATACCTAAATAAGTATACGGTTCAAAGGAATCATTCATGTCACTAAAGACATCAAATCGGTATTCACATCCACCCGAGATTGTTAATATTTCCGTATCTAATCGATCGTAACTGTATTTGTTAGTATCCATTTTACCTAAACATTTAATATATAACGATACGTATGGAAGCAATGCATTATCCACTTTACTCAAATCAAAGTATTGACTGATATAGGTAATGCCATTGCATTGATCATTGATACTATAAATTATCGGTGTATTTAAAATTTGTGTTGGATGTGCTTCAAAATGCATAATGTCACTTGATAAATCATCTTTAGTTAACATTGGTAATGTCGCTAATTCTTCAGGTGTATTTTCTTTTTGTTGGAATGCTTTTAATGCTTTTGTATTTTCTTTAATGGCATTAAATTGTTCAGTTGTTAATGATTGTTTTAATTGATCCAATGATGCCCTTAACTGCGCTTGTTTTTCTGCTTGATAGCCATGTTTAGCTATCAAAGTAACACTGGCAGTAAAAGTTGAATCCAATAAATAAGTTTGAATTAATTGCTCCAATTTACCTTCATTGATCCAATTTCTTACCACTTCAAAATTTTGTTGATATTGCACAAATGCAAATGGATCATCATCATATAACCATGCATCCAATATAGCAACGCCATTATCTAATCCTTTCGGAAGGCTCGTTGTTTCAATAGTTGAAAATTGAATGGCATTTAATGCAGCTAAACAATCTTGATGATTTAATCCGTTGTTTACAATCTCTTGTAGTGTGACGTTAATAACGTGTTTAAAAGCATCCAATTGATGTTGTGCTGCATGTTTGGCAATAACGATAAATAATGGTTGATAGATACCATCTTGGAATCCACCCATAATATCTTTACCAATACCTGCTTTTAATAAAGCTTGCTTTAATAAGGCAGCATTACTATCCACTAAAATATAACTTAATACTTTAAAAGCAAATAAATGCGCGCAATCTTTTGGAATATCCACCACTGTATTTAAGGAAAGATAATCTTTATTATCCAATGACTCCTCATCATCTAAATTGTAGTAATAAGTCGATGCTTTAATAGTATCAAATGGTTCTTGTCTACCAATGGTGCTATCAATGGTTAAATAATCATATTCACTTAATACTTCTTTATCCAACCATTCCAATCGTTCCACCATGTCACAATCACCATAGAAATAAATATAACTATTACTTGGATGATAATACGTTTGATGGAAATTTATAAATTGTTCATACGTTAACTCAGGAATAACATCGGGATCTCCACCGCTGACCACCCCATAGCATGTATTTGGAAAACAACTTTTACATACATATTCAAATAAACAATCTTCCGGATTGGAGAATACACCTTTCATTTCATTGTAAACTACCCCATTGATGGTTAATTCATCATTATCATCCACTTCATAATGCCATCCTTCTTGTTGGAAAATAAAAGGATTGGAATAAATGTTGGGATGGAAAACAGCATCACAATAAACACTCGTTGCATTTTTATAATCTTGTAAATTAGTCGAAGCAATTGGATAAATCGTCTTATCCGGATAAGTCATTGCATTGACAAAATTACATAAACTTCCTTTCGCTAATTCTACAAATGGTTCTTTTACTGGATACTTCCGTGAGCCACATAATACGGAATGTTCCAAAATATGCGGAATACCCGTAGAATCTTTTGGTGGTGTTCGAAATCCCACACAAAACACTTTATTTTCATCATTATTTTCAATAACGCAAATTTTAGCTTTTGTTTTATTGTGTTCAAGAATACTCATTACACCATTTAGTTCTTGAACTTGTTTGCTAACTTTAACAGTATACGCACTGCATTTACTTAAATCTTGTTTCATAACTAACCTCTTGATTAACTATTTTACCCTAAAATATAAAAAAACATCCTGTATATAGGATGTGATTAGTAAACAATGGTGCCGACTATAGGACTTGAACCTACGACCTACGCGTTACGAGTGCGTTGCACTACCAACTGTGCTAAGTCGGCATCCGTTTAATAGTTTAACACAATTTACTTAACTCAGTAAGCTGAAATCAAATTTTATCCACTAAATCCAATAGTTGATCAAAACGCAATACATAATCCGTAACCATCATTTGTTTGAATTCTTCTTTACTCACTAACGCAACACATTTCAATTCATCCTTTTGTATTGTTAATTGATCCATTGCGAAATCATTTAATTGGATAAGATAGATGTGATAAATAATTCGCCAGTTATCATCAGTAAATGATTTCGCAAGTGTTAATTGATTGAAATCAATACATAATCCCAATTCTTCGTATAATTCTCGAACCATTCCTTGCTTACTCGTTTCCCCAGCCTTTAATCCACCACCCGGTATTTCCCAATAACCACCATAATCTTTACTCAATGCTCTTTGATCAATTAATACGTTATGATTAACTACAATCAATCCTAAAATAACAATATGGTAACCATTGATTTTCTTTAATATTTCTTGGCAATTGGCTCGCGGGACAATTGCTTTAGTATTTTTCCCATTAGAATCATATACATCAAAATATTCCATTTAATTCACCTTTAATTATTATATAAAAAAAGGGGGCAAAATGCCCCTAATGATTAGAAAGTAATTTCTTTAGAATGAGATACTTTCATAAATATCAACAATGAAATAATCGTTGTAATTGTTAATATCGTTGCATAAGCTGCCGCAATACCGTAACTTCCGCGCGATACATTCGTATAGATAGCTAATGTTAATGTTATCGTATTTAAGTTATATAAGATAATCGCAGTGGACAATTCAGTAATGATTGTTATCCACGATAAAATCGCTCCAGATAATATACCATTACCCATCATTGGTACAGTAATGGTAAAGAATGCTTTTAATTTACTGCTACCAAGTGATATCGCTGCTTCTTCAATACTCACTGGTATTTGTTGTAAGATTGCGGTAGAACTACGTATCGTATATGGTATGCGTCGAATAACTAAAGCAATGATCATAATAATTGCTGTACCAGTTAATACTAATGGCTTTTTATTAAATGCTAATACTAACGCAATACCAACAACACTACCGGGAATAATGTAAGGTACCATACTCAGTGTATCTATAATTTTGTTTAATGCATTGCTCCGTCTTACCACTAGATAAGCAATTAAGATTGCCAATACAATAACAATAATTAATGCAATCCCACCAATTACAAACGTATTGGTTAATGCCCCACCCATCTTATCAAATGCTTGACGGTAACTATCCAAGGAATATCCTTTAACAAATAATTTACCACTTGTTTTTTGGAAGGATGTATACATGACATACACTTGTGGCGCAAAGCTTAACAATACAACAAACCAACAATAAACATTAACTGCAATATTTTTCCAACCATGCAATTGTTTCCGTTCTATGGAATGCAACGCATTCATAGTAAATTTAAACTTACCATTAATGTATTGTTGACCTAGAAAGATTACCGCAGTAATTAAAATTGCGATCACCGATACGGCTGCCCCAAAACTATGGTTAGTTCCTACTTCTGAGAAGTAAGAATTATAGATTATTACCGGGAAAGTCTTATACCCTTCCCCAATTAGTAATGGGGTACCAAAGTCTGCAAACGCACGCATAAAAACAAGCAATGTGGACGCTAAAATAGTTGGCATACATAATGGAATAATTACCTTAAAGAAACATTTAATCCCTGAACAGCCCATATTTTGACTGGCTTCAATTAAAGAATTATCAATATTTTTTAACGCACCCGATACATAAAGGAAGACCAATGGATATAATTGCAGTGATAACACCAACAAGATACCTTTAAATCCATAAATACTACCAATACTAATTCCAAATAGGTTTTTTAATCCAGCCGTAATCAATCCATTACGCCCTAATAATAAAATCCATGAATATGCCCCAATAAATGGTGCACTCATTGAACACAGAATAATTAAGATTTGTAATACAGTTTTTCCTTTAATTTCAAACATTTGATAAAAATATGCCAATGGAACACCAATAATTAACGTAATGATTGTTGCACTCACAGATACTTTTATGGAATTCCAAATCGTAGTAACATAATAATTTTTCGAAAAGAATTGCACAAAAAACTCAAATGTAAATTTACCATCCACATAGATGGATTGTTGCAATAATGAAATTAATGGATAAACAAGAAATAATGCATAGGAAACTAATATTAAGATGGATATTATTTTCCATACATCCCACTTTTTTGCGTGATTAACCATAAGCTACTCCATGGATACATCTTGGGTATCCAAATCATTGGTTACACCTTTAACAATATTTTCGCTACCATCTTCCACAAAGATATTGATTTTTTCTTTTTTAACAGTTAACCAGATGGTTGATCCCTTCGGAATAATATTATCAATCTTACTTTCTTGTATAATTTCAACATTATCACCATTATCCAAATGAACATAATAATGGGTATTTAATCCTAAGAATACCGAATCATCAATGGTTGCCCGTAAGCCTTCATTTGCTTTATCACTTAAAACAAATTCTTCTGGACGGACGGATGCAATGACTTTTTGTTCTTTAATGTGTTTATCCAATACATTATCCATTTCGATATTGTAATTATCTGGTAATTGTAAAATTGCTTTACCATCCTTTACACCTAAAGAACAATGCACCAAATTCGTATGTCCAATAAATGTGGATACAAATAAGTTAGCAGGTCGTTGATACAACACCTTCGGTGTTCCAACTTGTTGAATATCTCCATCTTTCATAACCGCAATACGATCACTAACAGCCATCGCTTCTTCTTGGTCATGGGTAACATAAACCGTTGTTATGCCTACGGAATTTTGGATATGTTTAATTACTGTACGCATTTCAACTCTAAGTTTTGCATCCAAATTACTTAATGGTTCATCCATCAACAACACATCCGGAGTAATCGCCAATGCTCTTGCTAAGGCAACCCGTTGTTGTTGCCCACCGCTTAATCGTTCTGGCATACGATCTCTGTATTCATCAATTTGCATTAACTTTAAGAATCTATCCGTTTGTTCTTTAATCGTTTCTGCTGGTAATTTACGATTTTTTAATCCAAATGCTACATTTTTTTCAACAGTCATGTTTGGAAAAATTGCATAGTTTTGGAATACCATTCCAATGTTACGCTTTGCAGGATCCATATCATTGATACGTTTATCATTGAAGTAGAAATCTCCCCCTTCAATGCTATTAAATCCGGCTATCATTCGTAATAACGTTGTCTTTCCACATCCACTCGGTCCAAGGAGGGTGAAAAATTCACCCTCCTTAATTCGTAATGATAAGTCAGAAATGATTGTGGTATTACCGTATTTTTTTACTGCATTTTTAATTTTGATTGTAACACTCATATTCTGTCTCCGATTTACTTAATTATTTCGTGAAAATATCAGTCCATCTTTGTTGCCATTCTGCTTTATGTTCGCTGCAATATGCGATATCTTCATAAGCAACGTTGATTTGATCAAATGGAATAATTTCAGGCGAAGTATTTGTAATTGAAGTATTGACTGGACGCGCTGTTGTCGTAGCGATTACTTTTTGGCCTTCTTCACTTTGTAAGAAATCGATGAATGCCTTGGCATTATCTAAATGTTTACAATTTTTAACAATTGCCATACCTGCTGGTAACCATACCGCACCTTCACTTGGATAAACAAGTTTTAAGTTCGTAGCACCATCAATTAATAAACTAACACATGGATCTTCATAAGAAACACCCACAGCATATTCACCAGCAGAAACACCTTTATAAATCGCAGAAGAAGAATCTAACATGACACCATCTAAGTTAGCAATGAATTTTTCTACCCAATCCCATGCTTTTTCATCGTAAGGTTCTTCACCCATAACCAATAACATATTGGTTAATTCAGCCCATGCACTACTTGAGTTTGCAGGATCACCCATGGCAATTCTACCTTTTAATTCAGGCATTAATAAATCGTCATAGCTATCAAAATCAGCTGGATTCAAACCCAATTCTTCAAAAACATCTAAGTTAACCAATAACGCTGCACTACCATCCAAACAATAACGGCTTAATCCACCACCATAGTTTTGATATTCTTCTGGTAATGTTGCGTCATATTGGCCAACATATTGTTCCCATAAATCAGGATACTTTTCAAAGTTAGCAACTGTCATTCCACCAAACATAACATCTGCTTGAGGATTTTCTTTTTCTGAATCAATACGTGTTAAACAATCCCCAGTACCGGCAGTAATTAATTCAACTTTAATACCTGTCTTTTCTTCAAACGCAGGTACTACTGCATTGATCAAACCATCCGAGTTGGGTGAATAAACTACCAATTTGTTTTCACTTCCCGAATCCGCAGTGCCGCCATCTCCGCCACCACAACCGCTTAACCCAACGGCTAAGCTTAACGCTAACATCATAGTTAAAATTTTTTTCATATCTACCTCTTGTTTCGTATAATAATGAAACCGCTTTCTTAATTCTATTTTGGCACTTTCCTTTAAAAAGTCAACATCACAAATTACAAATATATGTTTATTGCTAACTTTTAAAAAAAAGGGGGGCAAAATGCCCTCCAAAGCTTATAAAAAAGAGTTAATAATACGATAGTTGGAACAGTTTTACCCTTTAATAATCGAACTGATTTTTTCTTTATTCAATGGATAAATACAAGTAATGGTACTGAACAAATAGGCAACAAGAATCGCCAAAGAAATAAGCATATCAATAAGTGAAAGTGTTTGATTTAAATGGACATTTATCATTACTGTCGATAATGTGATACATAATATAGTAATAAGCATTACTAGAAAAATATTTATTCCATGGTTTAACATATACGACTTCTTTATATTATTCAGTGATGCATTGTATACCACTAAAATACTAATAGCTTTTAATAAGGAATGGTATTGTTTAATTAATAAGTGAACAATAACATATAAAACAAAGCCAAACATCAATCCAATAGTTACCCAAAATACGAAGCGATAAACCATTGCATTTTGATCAAATGCATAGCGTTGTGAAAAAAGCGGTTGAAAGACAGTGACGTCATTAAGCTTTCCTATTTCATATTGATGTTCAATCTTACTATAATCAAGCTTTGCTTGATAATTTTTTAAGCCTTTTTTACACATCATACTGTAGTAATGCGATTCACTTTCACCCATATAATTAATATCCATTATTGAATCTAAATCAGTGACAACTTTAGCTAAGTTATAATACACATAGCAACCAACCAAGTCATCTTCAACTATGACTGCATCAATCGGATATTCTAAATAATAATCTTGATTTCTGATTTGATAATTCAATTGAAGTACATCGTTTTCTTTAAATCCATACTCATTACAATTTTGATTTACTAAAATTAGCTGATCATCACGCATACCATCATAAGGCAATGGTTTAATTCTTATCAGCTGTTCTTGAAAAGTAATTGAATGGAATTCAGGTACAAACTGTTCACGAGCTAAAGTAAACGATGTCCTTTCACTATCCTTACTGTAATAAACGGTATCTGTAATAAGCGCATTAAAAGTAGTTGGATTTTCTAAATAATATTGATAAAAGCAGAATAAACTAAAGAAAGTAATTAGAATGAATGTAATCAAAAATACCATCAGTAATCTACTTTTCATCATTACTTTGTTCAATACCCATTGGCAATTGATTGCTAATGTTTTTTGCTTTTTAACCAACGGTTGATTATTTTGCTTATGAATGAGTATTAATTGGCCGTTTTCTAATGTATACAATGTTGCATTACTTAATCCGATAATATCTAAATCATGGCTAACAATAATTACAAGATGATCTTGAGCATAGGCAATTAATAAATCAATAACTAATTGACGATTCTCTTTATCCAAGAATTCACTGGGTTCATCACATAATAAAATGGGTTGTTGAAAAGCTAAAGCTCTTGCAACAGCAATACGTTGTCTTTGCCCATCGGAACATTGGCTTACTTTACGATAGAGTAATGATTCAATACCTAAATACTTTACTAATCTTAATACTTTTTTACGACAATATTTTGATGGTTTAAGGATGATATTTTCCAATACAGTTAACTCTTCAATAAAATCATAAGTACTTAAAAGATAAGCACACGATCCCCTTGTTTCAATACTACCGGAATCTAATGGCTCAATACCAGCAACCATATTTAAAAGCGTACTTTTACCACACCCACTTTTACCTTGGATAATAACTAATCCTGTTTCTGGTAAAGTTAGATTTACATGATCTAAAATACATTTTTCTTTAAAATATTTTGTTGCTTGGTTAAATTTAATCATCTTATTTTCTTATTAATATTGTTTCAACTACTAAAGTATAAATACATACAACAAGTGCAGTAATCATAATCATTACATTATTAACATTCATTAATGTTGCCATAATAAACTGATGGGCTTGTTGATTCATTACTGCTTGTAATCCATTAATCATCAATAAACTTAAAATCATAATGATTATCGTATTGGTTACATGATTAATGACATAATAAGTGCGTTTATAATCCATTTGGTCCAATACATCCAACGTTTGTATCATCTTGTTTTTATTTATCACTAATAATACAGTTAAACTAATAAACATAATTCCAGTAACTAAACAACTCATAACAATCATAATTGTATTGGATTGATATCGATCATCTTGGGTGGTGACTGTATATAATTCACTCGCCTGAATAAATTCACTTAGATCCAAATGGAAATAATCATTCATACTTGATTTTAAAGCATTCATATCACTTCCTGGTTTAAATATCATATTCACCGTATTGAATGTTAAATCATCATGATTACCTTCTTTTAAAAATGCTTCTAATAACGGATTATCTAATATTGGACACGTTAAATATGCATTATAATCATTAACATTATCTAATTCAGTAACGCCCGTTATAACAAAGTCAATCGTTTCTCGATCACTATAAATGTAGTTTGGATCAATTTCGAATTCTTTATATTTATCATTAATTGCATAATGACGATCTAATGTCATCTTATTTTTAACACCCAATACATGCAATGAAAAACTTTGACCAATTAACGCTTCCACACTATCAACACCCAAAACATCTTTATATTCATTGGCTAATGAATAATCCAAGACAATTTCATTATTTGCTTTGCCGTAATCTCCGGCTAATAATTGAATGGATGAAGTATAATCATTCACTAAATGATAAACATTAACTTTATTATCAATCATTTGATCTTCTTGAAAGAATTGATCCACACTGCAACCATATCCATTACAGTTTTCATTACTTTGAAAATAAGCTTCACTTAAAATATAATTTGTTTCTTCTCTTATTTCTTGATTCAATCCAATAAATTCAAAGGCTTCAAAATTATTAGCACGAGCTTCCCCATCTTTTTTAACACTTGCTCCATCTTCATAAAACGGTATATATTCTGAATATAAAAGTGAATAGAATGGATTAATAGCAATCATATCTGGATAGTCATTGATAGATTTTTCAATATCTTGATAAAAGAAAGAATTATAATTTGTATATTGTTGATCATATACATAATAAGAAACATCTTTTTTAGGCTCAGGATTTAATGGTCGACTCATCAACGTTAATTCATTACTTTCCAGTGCTTGTTTTGCACTACTGAAACTGTTAACATCCGCAAATAAAGTGATGCTAAAACATAATGTAACGATGGAAATTATTGATAATAATAACAATCCCAATCGTTGACCAAATAATTCTTTACCATAAGCAAAACAAGCACGGAAAGTATCTTTATCTCCCTTACGGTTTCTATTTTTTCTTCCCATAAATGATGGTGTATGCATTACTTTATTATCGACGATATTCCCATCATCGAGTGTTATTATTTGATCCCCATATTTCGGTAACAATGTTTCATTATGTGTTACAACAACAAATAGCGAAGAAGCACTATTGGCTTTCATCATATCCATAACTTCAATTAGATTTTCATAATCTAAAGCCGATACTGTTTCATCCAAAAGCACAATGCGTTTATTCATAAATAACGCTTTAATTAATTGCACTCTTCTTTTTTCACCATTACTTAATAACTTAACTTTTTTATTCTCACAATCGCTTAAATGATATCGCTGTAATGCTTTAATCGTTTTCTTTTCACTAACACGTGTTAATGATAAATTCTGTTTCACTGTTAATTGCGAAAGTAAATCATACCCACTGCTTACGTAGTAAGCACCATCAAAGCCTTTTACACTACCTGTATAATCTTTATCTAATCCTGCCAATATCTTAAGTAATGTACTTTTCCCACTTCCACTTTTACCAACAATAAAACAAATCCCTTGCGCTATGAAATCAACGGATACATCCTTTAATGCATGCACTTGTTTATTCTGATTATGATAAATCTTATTAATCTTTTCTATCCTCATAAACGTTATCCCTTTTTGTTAATTATAAATCAATCTAAAATATTTGTGCATTTTTTAATAAAGGGGCTGTTACGAAATGAAATAATTTCGTAACAGCTTTTTTTAATTTTTCTTTGGCTTGATAAATGTTTCTTCTGGCATATTCAAAGGTGC
>Kit_p2__coassemble_1478_pt1 | contig 16093 bp, 13 predicted proteins | sample Kit_p2__metabat2_high_PE_035 | metagenome-assembled genome bin Kit_p2 | reverse complement strand
ATCTCTATAATAATAAAGACAATGTTAATTACTTGATCCCGAGTATATTTTTCTTTTAAATTGGCATCTTCAATAACTTTGTCCAACAAAGAAGAAAAGCGTGTCGTTTCTTCGTTTAGTTGTTGTGTGGTTAATGGGAAGATAAAATTGCGTTGTAATATTTCTAACATATCTTTGTTTTCTGTAAAGAAATCAATTAAATAGTTAGCAAAAAACAGTGCTCTTTGATTAAACGTTGGATAGTTTTGTTCCAATGTGATTTTAAATGCATCTTCCAAAATAGTAAGGCAATGGTGATCGACAAGGGCTTTTAAAATATCCTCTTTATCTTTAAAATATAAATAGAAAGTACCCTTGGCAACATGCGCCTTGTTGACGATATTGTCGATGGAAGTTTGATGATATCCGATTTCGGTAAAGCATTGATAAGCAGCGGTTAATAACCGTTGCTTTTTTTCGATTTTTTTAGATTGAATTTTATTTTTTGTTTCCATAACAGTTCCTATTTTATGCAAAAATGACGAAATGTCAATTTTAAATCAATTATTATTGACTATTAGTCATTTCAGAACTATAGTGTAGATACTGACTAATAGTCAGTGAAGGAGAGTTATGAAAAAGATTGCTGAATATATCGTTAAATGGCGTAAAGCGATTATCGTAATTGCCTGTTTATTGGTAATTCCAAGTGCTTTTGGTTATTTCAATACGGGTATTAATTACGATATCTTAACGTATTTACCATCTAATTTAGAGTCCATGATTGGGCAAGAAATATTGGATAAAGACTATAAAAGTGCTTCCATGGCGATGATTACTGTGGAAAATATGGAAGTAAAGCAAGTTAATGCGTTAGAACAACAGATTTTACAAATTGATGGTGTTAAGGATGCAATTTGGATTCATGACATCACTGACTATATGCCAAGTACAATGCTACCTGAAAGTATTGTAAAGATGGTGGATAATGGGAATGCGCAACTTATGTTGGTCACATTTGAAAATGGTAATGGATCACCAAAAACCATTAATGCTATTGATCAAATTGAAAACTTATTGGATGATCAGGCGAGTATTGGTGGGTTAAGTGCCATTGTGCATGACTTAAAAATGCTAATCAATCAAGAATTACCCGTTTATATAGTGACAGCAGTAGTGTTATGTATCATTGTGTTGTATTTAGGATTACGTTATGGTGTCGCTCCATTCATATTTATGATGGGTATCGGATTAGCAATTGTCTATAACTTTGGTACTAACGTGATGTTTGGAGAGATTTCTTACATTACGCAAGCATTGGCGGCAATACTTCAATTGGCTGTTTCAATGGATTTTTCTATTTTCTTATTGGAACGTTATGATGAAGAATTAGCGAGTGCTAGTGATAAAGAACATGCAATGAGTAATGCAATTGTCGCTACATTTAAATCCATTTCCGGAAGTTCATTAACAACTATTGCTGGGTTTTTAGCGATGTGTGTGATGGATTTAAAACTTGGAACCGATATGGGATTGGTAATGGCTAAAGGTGTAGTTTTAGGTGTTTTAAGTGCTGTTATTATTCTTCCGGCATTAATCTTAACATTTGATCGATCAATTCATAAATATACACATAAATCGGTGTTCCCTTATTTGAGAAAGCTGCCAAAGTTTACAACCAAACATTATGTCATTATTTCCTTTGCCGCTTTGTTAATATTTGTACCATTTTTTAAAGCGCAAAATAGAACCCCTGTGTATTACAACTTAATGGATTCCTTACCTCAAGATTTACCATCAACAATGGGAACTGAGAAGCTAAGAAATGAGTTCAATATGCAAACCACGCACTTTATCTTGATTCCAAACGATATGGACAGTGTGGATGAACAAAAAGTACTTTCGATTATTAAATCCATGGACGGTATGGTTTCCTTAATGAGTGTTGAAGAATTCTTAGGCGCTGGTATACCTGAAGATTTCATTCCAAATGATATTCGAAACATATTTGCTCAAGGGAATACAAAAATGATATTAGCTAACAGTGAATATGCCAGTGCTTCTGATGCACAAAATCAACAAATTGAAGTGATGAGTGAACAATTAAAAGCAATAGATGATCGCATTATCATCACTGGAGAAGGTGCATTAAACAAAGATTTAGTAACGATAGCAGATCATGATATTCAAGTGGTTAATTTCTTATCCATGGCATTGGTTTGTTTGATTATTGCGATTGTTTTTAAATCAATATCAATTCCAATTTTATTGGTTGGGGTTATTGAATTGGCAATCACAATTAATATGGGTATTCCATATTTTACGAATCAACAAATTCCATTTATTGCCTCGATTGTAATAGGAACGATTCAATTGGGTGCAACCATTGACTATGCCATTTTGTTAACATCACGGTACCAAGAAGAAAGAAACAATGGATTGAATGTTAAAGACGCAATGGTGCGTGCAGCAAGTGCTTCATCTCACTCTATTCTTGTATCCGGATTCTCTTTCTTTGCAGCGACATTGGGTGTGGCGGTGCTATCAAAAATTGATTTAATTAAAGTATTGTGCCAAATGTTAGCGCGTGGTGCCATTATTTCAATGTTAACAATTTTATTAATATTACCAAGTGTGTTGGTGTTATTTGCACCAATTATTGAAAAAACAAGTTACAGATTCATTAAGAAGGGAAGTCATTAATTATGAAACATATGTTATGGAAATCTTCGATAGTTGCGTTAGCTTTAACTGTTGGAATGAGCAGTAGTGTGTTTGCAAGCAATGAAGATTATGAAAAAGATGAAAGTGTTTATGTTGTATTAAATAGTGATGGTTCAGTGGATAATACAACAGTAACCGAATGGTTGCACAGTGATAATGAGTTAAGTCATGTTGTGGATAAAAGTAATTTAACCAATATTAAAAACATATCTTCCGATGAAACACCAACGATTGATGGGGATAATTTAATCTGGGAATCCACTGCTAATGATATTTATTACCAAGGAAATAGTGATAAACCATTACCATTTTCTATGGATGTAACGTACATGTTGGATGGTGTTGCCATTAATGCCAATGATTTAGCAGGTAAAAGTGGTGAACTACAAATTCATATAAAATTAAAAAATGACAGTGTAACAACGCAAACTGTCGATGGAAAAACTATCAATGTTTCACCACTATTCCCAATAGTCATGATTGTAAATATGCCCCTTGAGCAATTTAGTAATGTTAATGTTGATCATGGCGCAATTGTTTCAGAAGGTAAAAATCAAATTATTACGATGACTACTATCTTAGGTTTAGACAATGCAATTGACGGAATGGATGTTAGTCAATTGGATGAAATCAAAGATAAACTTGTGACGGAATTTACCATTACCGCTACTGTGGATACGATGGATGTACCAAGCATTATGTTAGCCAGTGCAACCTCAAATAGTTCCACCAGTGTGGATAACGTGGATATGAGTGAATTAACCAATGGCATTAATGATTTAAAAGATGCGACTGCACAAATCTTGGATGGTACTGTTCAACTCAAGGACGCCAACATTGAACTTAACGATAAAATGGGTGAATTCCAAGGTAAAGTCGGTGAATTCAAAGATGGTGTTAACCAAGTAGAAAGTGGTAGTAAAAAGTTAAGTGAAGGTAGTAAAGCATTATCTGACGGTATTATATCTTTACAAAATCAAGTTAATGGGTTGATTTCACAATTAGGTAATTTGGATATTAATCAAATTGGTGGAATGTTAGGCGACGTTTCTGGTGTAATGGGAACTTTACAAGGTGTACCGACACAATTGGATGCTATGAATGCACAATTGGATGCTCAAGTAACATATTTAAATAATATGATGGCTAATTTATCCGCTAAATTTACCCCAGAAGCTATCCAAGAAAAAATTGATGGTACAGGCGCAAAAATAGCAGGAACCATTGGTGATACAATCAATGCAGCATTAAGCGGTAATGTGCCTACTGATGCAGCATTGCCAGAGTTAACTAATCCAATCGATATTAATAATTTTGTTAAAATTCAATTAGATGCTGCTACTATAACTGGTAAAGATCCATTAGTTGATGCGATAAAAAACTCAGGATTACCTGAAGATCAAATTAATTCTTTATTAGCATTAGTTAAGGGAATTTCTGCAGAATCAAATGCTTCTTTAAATGTTGATACGTATGGTTTTAATGCCGCGATGAATGAGGCAATGGGTAAAGTTATGGCTGACACTGCCGCAACTACAGCAAAAACAGTAATAGATGGTGCTAAATATGCAGTATCACAAGTAACAAGTAATCAAGATTTAACTAATGGTATCGATGCACAAATTGCTCAAGGTGTATCGGTAGTTGCAACCGAAGAATTGACGGCTTTATCTGGTGAATTGGTGGGTAAGGTCAATGAAATGAAAGAAATGATTGATCAAGCAAAACAACTAATCACAGGTATGACCACTACAGTAAATGGTATTTTAGAAAAAACTAAAGATATTGATTTTGCTAAGATTGGTGAATTGGGTAATAAATTACCAGCTGCAAGTGCAGGTATTCAACAATTAGTGGATGGTGGTAAACAATTATATACAGGTGCAAATGATTTACATGATGGTATTGTAAAATTACAAGATGCAACAAATAAAATTGTAGATGCAACTAATCAATTTAAAGATGCGACACAAAAACTAGCTGAAAGTACTGGCGAATTAAATGATGGTGTAACGCGATTCTCACAAGAGGGTATTGATGAGTTGGATAGTAAAGTAAATGATGCAATTGGTGAATTGGATAATGCAATGGATATAGTGAATACTTACTTAGATGAATCCAATATTTATACCGGTTACGGTGACAGTGTGGATGGTATTCAACCAAACTTTAAAGTGATTATGAAAACAAAAGAAGTGACTTATGAACCACAAGAAGCAACCGTTAGTGAAACTAGCGTTGAGTCCACAAGTTTTTGGCAAAGAGTGGTTGACCTATTTAAGTAATATTAAGTAATATAAAAAAAACTTACGTTAATTTAAAATAGCGTAAGTTATTTTTCATTAGGGCAGTGTATATCCATCATAACTTCCATCATTGGATGTAAGGCTTGTACGATAGGGGTATTGGCAGCATGGTAATATACTTCTTTGCCAACTTTGCGACTGACAAGCAATTGGTTGTCTTTTAGTTTTCGCAAATGATGAGCAATTGCGGGTGAGCTCATGTTAACGGTTGCTGCAAGGTTTAGTACACACAATTCATGGTGACATAATATCCAAAATAATTTCAAACGAATTGGATCGGATAATAGTTTAAAAGTATCGGCAACTGGGTTAAATGTATCATTTGCTGGTAAATGATCCATGTCGATTTCTTGATGTTGATGATGGTGTGGTAGTTGATCCATGGTAAACCTCTTTCTAAAAACAACATAATTATATACTTTTTTAGTGACGACGTTACGTTTAGTGGTATACTATAAATGTAACGATTAAACAAATGTTTAATCGTATGGAGGTTAATATGAAAAAGAAATACAATATTTATGTAGATTGCGCAAATTGTGCAAATTTAATGGAAGATAAAGCAAGTAAGGTTGAAGGTGTTGAAAGTTTAACGATTAACTTCATGGCACAAAAAATGACAGTTGAATATAATGATGGCGCTAATGCGGATGAAGTTTTTAAAAATATCGTTGCCGCTTGTAAAAAAGTTGATTCTGACTTTGAAGTAAAATAATATGACAAAAAAACAAAAATTCATGGCAGAACGAATCGTTGTTGCAATAGCAATGGTTGTTGCATTGCTATTAGTGCAACCGCAAGGAATGTTACGATTCGTGTTGTACATGATTAACTATTTAATTATTGGTTACGATATATTAAAAAAAGCGTTTAAAGGAATTGTTCATGGTCAAGTATTTGACGAATGCTTTTTAATGGCAGTTGCCACTATTGGTGCAATATTTTTAGGTATTTACAGTGGTAGCCATGATTATTTAGAAGCTGTTGCAGTAATGTTGTTTTATCAAATTGGTGAATGGTTTCAAAGTTATGCCGTGGGCAAAAGTCGTGCCAGTATTGCCGAATTAATGGATATTCGTCCAGATACAGTGCATGTATTGGAAAATAATGAATTGGTTGAAAAAGATGCTGAAGATTTACAAGTTGGCGATCAATTTATTGTTCAACCGGGCGAAAAAATTGCCATTGATGGTGTCGTTATTAGTGGGCAATCCGCACTTAATATGAGTGCTTTAACGGGTGAAAGCTTACCAAAAAATGTTACCAGCGGTGACGAAGTCATTAGTGGAAGTATTAACATTAATGGGATGTTAACGATTCAGGCAACGAAATTGTTTGATGACTCAACTGCAGCTAAAATTTTAGAATTAGTTGAAAATGCAACGGCCAATAAAGCCAAATCTGAAGCATTTATAGCTAAATTTGCGCGTTATTATACACCGTTTGTTTGCTATAGTGCGCTTGCATTGGCTTTATTACCGCCCGTTATTTCCATAATTATGGGTAATAGCCCGTTATGGGAAATTTGGTTATATCGTGCATTAACATTTTTAGTTATTAGTTGCCCATGTGCATTAGTTATATCCATTCCGTTAAGTTTCTTTGCAGGAATTGGTGGCGCAAGTAAGGCGGGAATTCTTGTGAAAGGGAGCAATTATTTAGAACGTCTATCGCAAACCAAAATTGCTGTCTTTGATAAAACAGGAACATTGACTCAAGGTGTTTTTGAAGTGGTCGCCATTCATCACAACACGATGGATGATCACCAATTATTGGAATATGCTGCTTTGGCAGAAAGTGGGAGTTCACATCCGATTGCCAAAAGTTTAATGCATGCCTATAACAAAAAGATTGATCAAACGCGAGTGAAAGACGTTAAAGAAGTTGCGGGTAAAGGTATAGTTGCGAGTGTGGATAACCATGTGGTTGCCTGTGGTAATGAAGCGTTAATGGAATATGTTGGTGCAAATGCCTTAGCTTGCCATAGTATCGGAACCATTGTGCATGTTGCCATTGATGGGGAATATGGTGGTCATATCGTGATTTCGGATGTGGTAAAACCAAGCAGTGGCCAAGCGATGGCTGCGTTGCATGAACAAGGTGTACAAAGTTTAGTTATGTTAACGGGTGATCGTGAGAATGTGGCCAACAAAGTAGCTAAGGAGCTAGGCTTAGACAGTTATCATGCACAATTGTTACCGCAAGATAAGGTAGCCAAAGTTGAACAATTAATGGAAAGCAAAGCAGCAAATCAAACGTTATTGTTTGTTGGCGATGGCATTAATGATGCGCCTGTATTGGCATTGGCTGATGTGGGTATTGCTATGGGTGCTCTGGGAAGTGATGCCGCGATTGAAGCTGCTGATGTGGTAATTATGGATGATGATCCTTTAAAAGTAAGTAAAGCTATTGCCATTGCACGTAAATGCATGCGCATTGTTTACCAAAATATATATTTTGCAATTGGTATTAAATTTGCTTGTTTATTTTTAGGTGCCATAGGTATTGGTAATATGTGGACGGCAATATTTGCGGATGTTGGTGTTATGGTATTGGCGATACTAAATTCCATGCGCGCATTACATACACGTTAAAAAAACTATGTTATTAATTGTTTCTTAAGTATAGAAACAATTAATAATTTAAATGGCATGATTTACCTCATGCCTTTTTTATGCACGATTAATAGGATTTTAGGAAGCAATCGATGGAAAATATAAAAAGCGATTTTTTCTTGAGAGAAACTTTTATAATCTAAAGTTAGACTAGTATAATAAAAATATTGAGGTTAGTTATGAGATTAAGTGAGTGTCAAATTGGTAAGAGTGTACAAATTTTAAGTGTGAATGGTGATGGTGCGTTACGGCAACATTTTCTAGATATGGGATTAATCCCAGGGGCATTGGTAACAGTAGTAAAATATGCACCGATGGGTGATCCAATTGAAGTTAAAGTGCATGGGTATGAGTTAAGTTTACGCTTGGATGATGCAGAAAATATCGTTGTGTCTAACAATTGCCAACAAGCGCAAAGTCATGATTTTATTGAAATGAGTGATATTGAACACCCTGGATTAGGTGAAGGTGGGCGCTTTCATGATAAGAAAACGGAAGTTGCTTTAGCAGCTGATGAAGTTTTAACCTTTGCGCTTGTTGGTAATCAAAATTGTGGAAAAACTACTTTATTTAATCAATTAACGGGAAGTAATCAACATGTTGGTAATTTCCCCGGTGTTACGGTTGATCGAAAAGATGGCATTATCAAAGGTAATCAACAGACATTAATTACGGATTTACCGGGTATATATTCGTTATCTCCTTATACTGCTGAAGAAGTAGTTACGCGTCAGTTTATATTTGAAAATCATCCCAAAGGAATTATTAATATTGTGGATGCAACCAATATTGAACGAAATTTGTATTTAACGATGCAATTGTTGGAATTGGATATTCCGATGGTTGTTGCATTAAATATGATGGATGAATTGCGCAATAATGATGGCAGTGTTAAGGTGAGTGAATTGGAAGCGTTGCTTGGGGTACCAGTTATTCCGATTAGCGCAGCGAAAAACCAAGGGGTGGATGAGTTAGTTGCACATGCATTGCATGTGGCAAAATATCAAGAAAAACCATTAAAGCAAGACTTCTGTGCTGTTGGTTCATCTTTACATCGGGGCATTCACGCCACAATGGAATTGATTCGCAATGATTGTTTAAATCATGATTTGCCTGTGCGTTTTACTGCTACAAAAGTAATGGAAAAAGATAATGCTATGGTGAGCCAATTAGATTTAAGTGAAACTCAACTAAAGATAGTGGATGATATAAGGGAACAGGTGAAAGAAGAATGTGGCATGGATATATGTGCAGCCGTTGCTACGATGCGTTTTGATTACATTGTTGCCATAACCCAAAAAACGGTAATTAAACCAAAAGAAAGTATTGAGCGCTTACGCAGTAAGCGGATTGATAAAGTATTAACGGGTAAATACACTGGTATTCCTTTGTTTGCTTTAATCATGGGAATAGTGTTTTATTTAACCTTTAATGTGATTGGGGCGTTTCTGCAAGGTGTATTGGAAAATATAATTGCTTATATCACTGTGTTTGTTGATCAATGGTTAACGGGTTTGCATGTAAGTACAGTACTACATTCCTTAATTATTGACGGAATATTTAATGGGGTTGGTGGCGTTTTAAGCTTTTTACCAATCATTGTCACATTGTTTTTCTTCTTATCGCTATTGGAGGATTCGGGTTACATGGCACGAGTTGCCTTTATTATGGATAAATTGCTCCGTAAGATTGGATTAAGTGGGCGCAGTATTGTGCCGATGTTAATTGGATTTGGGTGTACAGTGCCGGCAGTAATGGCAACACGGACATTGCCAAGCCAACGTGATCGTAAACTTACCATTTTATTAACGCCATTTATGAGTTGCAGTGCAAAAATGCCCATCTATGCTTTTTTAAGTGCTGCCTTTTTTCCGCAACATCGCGCATTGGTAATGCTTGGATTATATTTTGGTGGAATATTAATGGCAATTTTGATTGCATTGCTGACTAAAGTGACGACGTTTAAGGGTGAAGCTGTGCCATTTGTTATGGAATTACCGAATTATCGCTTACCGACGTTTAAAAATATTATGCAATTATTGGGAGATAAAGTGAAAGATTTTACGCAACGTGCGTTTACAGTTATCTTTTTAGCAACCATTGTTATTTGGTTTACGCAAAACTTTGACTTTGGATTAAATATGGTAAGTGATTCTTCACAATCAATTTTAGCAACATTGGCTGGGATAATTGCGCCATTGTTGGCACCATTGGGACTAAATGATTGGCGCATTGCGGTGGCTTTGGTGAGTGGATTTATGGCGAAAGAAAGTGTGGTATCCACACTCTCCATTCTTTATGGTTCAGTGGCTGTTTTGCAAACATCGTTATCCTGGGTATCAGCGCTTTCCTTACTTGTGTTTGCATTGTTATACACACCATGTGTTGCAGCGATTGCTGCAGTTAAAGAGGAATTGGGTGGAAAGAATGCGTTACTGATGGTGATTGGTCAATGTGCTATTGCGTGGGTGATGGCGTTATTGGTTCGGTATGTGTGTCTAATCATTGTTTAATGGTAACGATCGGTTATATTTGATAAATTAAGGGAAAAGCGATAACTTGCATTGGACAAATTATCGCTTTTTCATTACTATATTTAAGAAGAAAGCTCTTTCAGCTTGAGGTATTTATGGATCGGCAATTCTATAAAAATGGTACTGTGGATCAAACGAATCGAATGACACGTAATTTATCGATTGTTTTTATATGCTTTTGTGTCATGGTGGTCGGATATACTTTCTATAATTATTATCAATTGCAAAAAAATGCCACGCAAATGAGCATGAATTATGTGGATATTATACGCGACTTGTCGCACAAAATACCAATAGTAAAATTTACAATAATTTAGAGATGTTTCAAACAATATCCGATTCATTAAGTCATACAAAAAATTTTGATGATATCAAAGCGTTGGAAGAATTTATGCAACGCAAGGCAGCAATATGTGGGTTTAATTTTATTGAATACGTCGAATTGGAAAGTAATCGGCGAGCAATGGGTGGGACATATCCTCATAATTTTAGAAAGTCAGGTTATCAAGGCTTGTTGGCTACGTTAGAAGAAGAAGTGAGCCAGAGGGGTTATACCATTTTAATTAAGGATGAGAATCTTTATGTAGCAGTTGCAGTGATGAATCGTGGGGATGAATTGGGATTGCTTTGGAGTGGTTATTCGAAGCGAGTTTTATTAAATAGTATCAATGCGCATGTATTTGATCAAAATATGGCAACGAATATCGTAACATTGGATGGTGAAGTATCGTTAGCAAGTGATGATCAAGCATCATTACATCTTGCCCAACAAATCCAAGCAGATTCCGGTATGGTTATGCAATTGTTTAGCGGAAGTGATTCGGGAGTCTATGAATATAAAGACAATGAAACTGGAAAGATGATGTATTTTTCTTTTCACGATATTGGCTTAAATGATTGGTATTTAGTTAATTCAGTACCAATAGAAGTGTTTAATAGTGTCCAAGGGCGTTTTTTAGTTCAATTATTAGTGTCTTTGTGTGGCATTGTCTTAATGTTTATTGGGTTTATTTTGTTGCAAAATAATACGGTTAAACGCAATAATAAAGCATTTAAATATTTGGCGTTTAATGATGAAGTTACTAAAGGAATTAATAATAATGGGTTAAAGGCTACTTTTTTCTATTTAAAGGATAAACACTTAATCCAACAATTTACGTTAGCTATGATAGATGTGGTTAGCTTTAAACTATACAATGAGAAATATGGCGTGAGTTTTGGGAATCAATTATTAGTTAAAATTCATGACACGATTCAAACGTTTTTGGACAGTTCACATTTTGAGTATGTTTCTCGCGTCGAAACGGATCATTTTTTCGTTTTACTTAACGATAATAATCCGCATGAAGTGGTAAAACGATTACGCGAAATTACGAATGCATTGCAATTTGAATGTGTTAATTTAAGTAAGGCATTGGGAAATGAAATGTTTAGTTTTCGTATTGGTGCAAGTGCGTTGTTACCAGAAGATAATGATTTAGAAACGATCAAAGCACGCGTAATTATTGCTTCGAAAAGTGCAAAAGTGAGCCAATACAATCAAGTGATTTTCTTTGATGAAAATTTACAAAACCAATTGAAACATAATCAATTATTGATTGCACGATTAAGTCAGTCATTAATAGATGAAGATTTTAAGTTGTATATTCAACCAAAAGTCAATCAATTAACGAATCAAGTGGAAGGGCTGGAAGCGTTGATACGCTGGGATTGCCCTGGTGTAGGATTTTTAACACCGGATAAATTTGTTCCGTTATTTGAAGAAATTGGGCGAGTGACAGAAATTGATCGCTACGTATTTAATCATGTGTGTGAATGGTTGGCCAATCGAAAACAAAATAATCTTCCGGTATATCCTATAAGTATTAATTTAAGTCGAAAACATTTTGAGGATGTTGCTTTTGTAACTACTTTTGAACAAATCACTAAAAGTTATGGAATTGAACCGTATTTAATAGAATTTGAAGTGACTGAACGCATATTCATGATGGAAGATTGCTTTGTGAATATGGAAGTTATTTTAGACAGAATGCATGAGATTGGCTTTAAATGCAGCATGGATGATTTTGGTGTGGGTTACAGTTCATTATCCACATTACGTCGCTTTCCATTTGATATCATTAAGTTGGATCGCTCTTTCTTCTTCAATATTAACGATGATAAGAATTATCAAGTCATCAAATGCATTGTCGAATTATGCGATGCTTTAAATATGAAAATTGTTGCGGAAGGTATTGAATCAAAGCAACAACTTGAACTTTTAAAACAATTGGGTATTTATATTATTCAAGGTTACTATTATGCACGACCAATGCCTTTGGCTTTCTTTGATGATTGGTTACATAAGTTTGATCAAGTAATGACAAATTCAAGGAGAACAGTATGAAAAAATTTTTAGAAGAGTTTAAAACGTTTGCGATTCGTGGAAATGTTATTGATATGGCCATTGGTGTTATTATTGGTGGCGCATTCTCTGCGATTATAAATTCATTAGTGAATGATATTTTGTCCCCGTTATTGGGTATTATTACAGGCGGACTCGATTTTAGTGTGTTAAGCATTGCTATTGGTGGTGTTGAATTGCGCATTGGATTATTTTTAAATGCGCTCATTAGTTTTGCATTGATTGCGTTTGTTGTCTTTTTAATGATTAAATGCATCAATTGCTTAAAAAAACCTGAGAAAGCACCGGTGGTAGAGCCAGCGAAATCGGATGAAGTCTTATTGTTGGAAGAAATCGTCGAATTATTAAAGGAGAAATAAGATATGTTATTACTTGTTTCACCTACAAAAACAATGAAGTTAACTAATGCACGCAGTCAAACAATGCCACGCTTTATCAAAGAAGCCAAGCAATTAATGGGTAAATTAAAAACCATGTCACCATCACAATTGCAGGGTATGTTTGGTTGCAATGAAAAAATTGCTCATCAAGTGGCGAATTATAATGAGCAATGGTGTGATGGTAATGGTTGGAAAGCATTGACTTTATTTGATGGATTGCAATTTAAATCAATGCAAATTGATCAATGGGATGCGGAAACGTTAATGTTTGCGAGCAATCATTTGGCCATCATGAGTGGACTTTATGGAATCGTGCATCCATTGGATGGCATTTATCCATATCGGTTGGATTTTAATGACGAAATCAATGAAATCAAAGTTAAACAATTTTATCAAAATAAAATTCTAACGTATTTGCATTCGTTAAATACTCCAATCATTGACGCATGCAGTAAAGAATATCAACTCAGTGATTCCTCTTTGCCCCGCATTGAAGTTGTATTCTTAGAAAACGGTAAAGCCAAAGCAACGCTTGCTAAACAAGCAAGGGGGTATTTTGCGCGTTATTTTGTAACGCATAAAATCGATACAATTGAACAAATAAAAGCATTTAACGCGCATGAATTTTATTTTGATGATACATTATCTACAGAAAGTCGATTAGTATTTAATCGAGATAAAGGTGAATAAGTATGTTAGAAGTTGGAAGCAAAGCGATAGATTTTACATTGAAAGATACGCAAGGTAATGATGTGTCATTGCATGATTTTTTAGGAAAGAAAGTTGTACTATATTTTTATCCGAAAGATAATACGCCGGGTTGTACACAACAAGCGTGTGCTTTTCGTGATAACTATCAAGCTTTTTTAGATAAAGATGTGGTTGTTATTGGAGTAAGTAAGGATAGCGCGAAAACACATGCTAATTTTGCTTTAAAATATGATTTGCCATTTATTTTGTTGGCAGATCCAAATCGGGATGTATTGTATCAATATGGCGTTGTTAAACCAAAGAAAATGTATGGAAAAGAAGTATTGGGTACAATTCGTACAACCTACATTATTGATGAAAATGGCGTTATTTTGCATGGAGAAGAAAATGTTTCGCCAGTTAATAATCCAATTGATGTGATTAATGTGTTAAATACATTAAACAAATAAGAATTATTCTATGAAACCGATTTTTATCGGTTTTTTTGATATGATAAAAGTGTTGGAGAAATAATTATGAATAAACGTGTCATTTTATTATCAGGAATGAGTGGGGCTGGGAAAAGTTCAGTTGCTGCTGTATTAGAGGATATGGGGTATTTATGCATCGATAATTTACCCGTAGAATTATTGGATGATTTTTTGGATGAATGCATTGATAGCAATACCAATCCACGCTATAACAACGTTGTGCTTTCTGTCACTGCCAATGATTTCCAATCTTTTATTCAAACATTGAATAATTCATTGTGCGATGTGTTGGTTGTTTTTGTTGACGCAAGTAATGATACGTTATTGCACCGTTATAAAAGTACACGGCGATTGCATCCCTTTTTATTAACGAATCAAGCGTCAACACTTGAAGAAGCAATTAGTGAAGAACGTCAATTGTTTAAAGCGTTGGTGGATGTACCACAAATGATTATTGATACTACGTTTTTAACGCCAAGTGCGTTAAAGAAAAAGGTGATGGAAACATTAAGCATCAATAGTAAACCGGAATTTTCCATTTCTTTTATCTCTTTTGGGTATAAAAATGGGGTACCGATGGATGCGGATATTCTAATTGATGTGCGGTTTTTACCTAATCCTTATTGGGAAGCCGATTTGCGTAAATTAAGTGGGGATGATCAACCGGTATATGATTATGTAATGGAAAAGGATATTACGAAAGAATACATGAAACGCTTAACATCATTCTTGGATTATTCTTTTGAACAATACATTAAAGAAGGTAAGAATCACTTTACTGTTGGGGTAGGTTGCACGGGTGGTCAACATCGCAGTGTGGCCATTACCAATGCATTGTACTCAATTTATTCGCAAAAATATCATTGTTATAAATCTCATCGGGATAAGGTAGCTGTGTATGAGCAATAAACGTATTGTGGTTATTGGGGGCGGTCATGGGCAATCGTTAATATGTCAATCCATAAAATCCATTGATCATCTGGACATCAGTGCAATCGTTACAGTGGCTGATGATGGAGGAAGTACTGGTCGATTGCGTGAATTGTTTCATTTACCTGCAATGGGAGATATACGCAATGTCATGTTGGCGTTAAGTGATTCCACATCACTTTTGGCGCGATTAATGGACTATCGCTTTGCCTCGAGTCCAGATGATATGGAAGATATGGATGTGCAAGGTCATAATTTAGGCAATTTAATCTTTACAGCATTAATGCAAGAAACAGGAAGTCTGGAAGAAAGTATTAATGCATTGGCTTCCATTTTGCATACGCAAGGGAAAGTAATTCCTGTTACGGATCAAGTGGTTACACTGAATGCAATGATGAAAGATGGTACTCGGGTTAAGGGTGAAAAGAATATTCCAACCATGGTCAATAGTATAGATAAAGTATTCTATGATGTCAGTGTTTATGCCAATACGCATGCCATTGAAGCTATTTTAAATGCAGATTTAATCATTTATGGGATTGGTTCACTCTATACCTCGATTTTACCGAATGTAATTATTCCTGAAGTTGCGGATGCATTGCATCGTTGCAATGCACCCAAAGTGTATTTTTGTAATGCCATGACTCAACCTGGAGAAACGGATGGGTATTCATTGGAAGATCATATGGAAGCGTTCGATAAACATCATGTTCCGGTCGATTTGGTAGTATTGGCCAATGATTTAATACCCAACGCGTTAACCAGTAAGTATTTAACTCAACATAGTATTGCAGTGAAAGCAAAAAATAAGGAACATACTTATCAAGTATGGCAAAGGGAAATGCTACAGTTTGATAACCAATTGGTACGTCATGATGTAAATAAGGTAAAAGCTATTATTAAGGAATTGTTAGGGAAGGTTTAGTATGTCATTTGCGTTGGAAGTAAAGCAAGAAGTTGCGTTAAATGAATTAAAATCATGTTGCATTAATGCGCAATTGAGCGCTTTAGTGCAATTGACTTCTACCATTGTGATTCGC
>Kit_p2__coassemble_1473_pt1 | contig 16107 bp, 13 predicted proteins | sample Kit_p2__metabat2_high_PE_035 | metagenome-assembled genome bin Kit_p2 | reverse complement strand
ATTATTAAATTGTGTGGGTAAATTAAAACCGCACTTTTCATTTAATATATTACGTAATTTCAAAATGCCTTTATTGTTTAAAGCGGAAACTTGAACCAATTGATAAGGTGCAATACTCATCTTTTCTTGCAAAGCTTTCATTGTTTTAGCAAGTTCAGCTTGTTTGCATTTATCAATCTTATTTAAACAGTAAATAATATTGAAATGATAATATTTTAAATACTCTTGCATTTCCACATCATCTTGTGTAGGCCCAACTTTTGCATCCAACATCATGACCACACCCACAATATTATCTCGCTTAAAGTAAGCACTCATTAAATCATCGTAAGCTATCATTTCATCACGATTACGTTTTGCATAACCATACCCAGGAACATCAACAAAGCGAGTCATTTCATCAATTTGATAAAAATTAATACATCGCGTTTTTCCTGGAGTTTTCCCAACAAAAGCCAAATTTTTACGATTTAATAAAGCATTAATAATGCTACTTTTACCAATATTACTTTTACCAACGAAGACCAACTCTTTGCTATTTAAATCAAGCAATTGACTGGGTTGATACGCAGAAATTAATAATTTGGCCTCCATTTAAACTAATGCCTCTTTTAAAACATCTTGGATTGTAACACATGGAACGAATGTCATATCCTTTTTAACTTCAGTCGGAATATCTTCGATGTCTTTGACATTTTCCTTTGGAATAAAAATCTTTAAGATGCCACAACGATGGGCAGCCATACTCTTTTCTTTTAAACCACCAATTGGTAAAACATTACCACGTAAAGTAATTTCTCCGGTCATGGCAATATTGCTATCCACTGGTTTACCAGTTAAGGCACTAATCAATGCAGTAGTCATTGTTACCCCAGCACTTGGACCATCTTTAGGTACTGCACCTTCTGGTACATGAATTTGAATGTCATGTTTTTCAAACCATTGACTATCAATTCCATATTGTTTGGCATGGGATTTTACATAACCTAAAGCAATTTGGGTACTTTCTTTCATGACATCACCCAATTGACCAGTTACAACTAATTTACCACTACCTTCATAGGTTGTGACTTCAATGGAAAGAATATCCCCACCAAATTGAGTATAAGCTAAGCCAGTAACAACACCGATTTGATCCTTTTTTTCTTTTTTACCATAATCAAAGATTTCTTTACCTAGCCATTGATTGATTAATTTCTTGGTTATCGTAACACTTTTCTTATTACCCTTTAAAATTTCTAAAACACTTTTACGTGCCAATGTGCCAATAGTTCGTTCCAATTGACGCACACCTGCTTCACGTGTGTAATAGCGAATAAGGTACGTAACCATATCATCACTCAATTTGAATTGACTTGATTTTAGGCCATTTAGTTTCATTTCTTTGGCAATTAGATGATTGTGGGCAATATGACATTTATCCACTTCTGTATAACTACTTAATTCAATAATTTCTAAACGATCTTTTAGAGGTTCTGGGATATTTTCTAAGTAATTTGCAGTGGCAATAAATAAGACTTTACTTAAATCATATGGTTCTTCCAAGTAGTGGTCGGAGAAAGCAGTGTTTTGTTCTGGATCCAATACTTCAAGCATCGCACTGCTAGGATCCCCCTTATAGTCATAGCCTAATTTATCAATTTCATCAATCAAGAATACTGGATTAACAACGCCTGCTTTTTTCATTGATTGAATGATTCTTCCTGGCATACTGCCTAAATATGTACGGCGATGTCCGCGAATTTCAGCTTCATCTTTTACACCACCTACACTCATTTTAACAAACTTACGATCCAATGCATGTGCCACAGATTTCGCTAAGCTTGTTTTACCAACACCTGGCGGGCCAACTAAACAAAGAATTGGCGCATTTAAGGAATTGGTCATTTGTTTAACTGCAATGTATTCTAAAATACGTTCTTTTACTTTCTTTAATCCATAATGGTCAGCATCTAAACGTGCCTCAATTTCATTGATATCAGCATTATCAGTAGTTGTTTGCCACCATGGAACATTAAGTAACCAATCCAAATAAGAACGTATAACGCTACCTTCTTGGCTACCCATTGGTAACATTTCGAAATGGGCCAATTCATCCAAAGCACGTTGCTTAATATGAGCTGGATAGTTACCTTTTTCAATTTGCGCGCGAATATTTTCACTGTCATCACTTACATTGGATACATCACCCAATTCTTCTTTAATCGCACGCAATTTTTCACGTAAGAAATATTCTTTTTGGCTGGCATCAATGTTTTCTTTAACTTTAGCGTTTAACTTAGCTTCCATTTCAACCATTTCTTTATCGGCTTCAAGAATCATGACACATTGCATCAAACGATCATTTAAATCATCCATGGATAATAATTCTTGTTTTTTAGCAATGCTCATAGGGTAATATTGCCCAAATTGATCCGCCAATTCCGCACTGGTTAATCCAGAAGTTAATTTGCTTAAAATTTCATTGGTAAATTTACGATTGATTCCGGGTTTATCAAATGATGAAACAATTTTATTTGAAAGTGCCATCATTTTTACTTGATCACCATATAAATTTTCTTTAATTTGACATGTAGCAAGTAATGTACCATTGTTTAATTCAAAAGATTGTAAATTTGCTCTTTGTTGTCCCACAAAACTTACACGCGCAAAACTACCTTTATCATGAACCGCTTTAATGCGGCAAATGGTTCCTGTTTCATACAAGTCTTCAATTGCAGGGTCAACAACATTTATATCTTTTTGACAAACCAAAAAGACATTTCCATCAAAGTCACTTTGTGCTTTTTTTAATGCCGCCAATGACTGTGGCCTTCCAACTTCTATCACAATTGTTTGATTTGGAAATACGATTACACCGCGAGTTGCTATTAAAGGTAATACTGTAACATTATCCATAATTTCACCTTCTTTCTTAAAGTGTAAAATAAGACGTGAATCACGTCTTATTTTAGTTAATTACATGTTATTTAGTGCAATTTTGTTTTAAAGCTTCCAATGCCTTACGGCTAGTTAAGGAATCTTTAACTAAAACAACGCTAAGTTCTTCTTTTGCTTTATCAACTGAAATGTTTTTACTATTTGCGTAACCTTCAATTTCACTGTTGATTTCATCTTCACTAACATTAAGATCATTAGCTTTTGCATAAGCTCTTAAACCGAAAGTAACTAAGCAACGTTTTTTAGCTTCTTCAGCAAAACTTTCAACGAAAGATTCTACGCTATTATTAGTATATTTTAAGAACATATCCAAACTTAAACCTTGAGCGGCTAATTGTTGTGCATATTGTTGCGCAATTTGAGTACTTTCATCTTTAATTAATTGTTCAGGAACTTCCACTTCGATAGCTTCAATAAATTTTTCTAACATTTCATTTTCAGCCGTTGCTAATGCTTGGTTATGACGCGTATTAACCATATCTGTTTTAATTTTTTCTTTTAAGCTATCCAAAGTTGCTTCATCATTACCCATAACATCTTTAGCAAAATCATCATTGATTTCAGGTAATACAACTTTTTTAACTTCATTAACTGTAACGTGGAATACTACATTCGCACCTTTCAATTCTTCAGCATGGTAGTCTTCAGGGAATGTTAATTCCAAATCTTTTTCTCCACCTTTGCTAACGCCAACTAATCCATCTTCAAAACCAGGAATGAAACTATTGCTACCTAATTTTAAATCATAGTTTTCAGCACTACCACCATTGAATAATTCACCATCTTTGCTTCCTGCATAATTGATGTTTACAACATCACCTAAAGCAGCTGGTTGATCACTTTCAACTTCATCTGAGTAACGTTGTTGTAATGTCTCCAATTCAGCAGTGATATCTTCTTCTGTTACTTCTTTTTCATCAACATGGTAAACAACTTCACCTAAATCTTTTAAATTAGCTTCTGGTTCCACATTTACTTTGAATTCAATCGTACATGCATCTTCAGTTAATACTGGCATATTTTCAATGGCAGGACGACCAAATGTAATTAATTCTTTTTCTTCACATCCTTTTAAGTATGCATCATAAGCCACTAAATCCATTGCATCATACAATACAGATTGTGGATTGATCATTTTCTTCACCATTGCTTTAGGTGCTTGTCCTTTACGGAAACCTTTGACTTCTGCATTTTTGCATATTTTATTAAAGGCTTTTTCTTGCGCTTTCTTCCAAGCTTCTGCTTCGATTTCACAAGTTAATTTACCTTCAGTTGTTGAGATTAATTCCCAATTACTCATTTTAATTCTCCTTTTCAATTATAATTACACGGATAATAGTATAGCAAAAAAGCGACTTATTGCCTAATAAAAGACACGAAAAGCAACGAAGTTTTATACATTTTTGCGATTAATTGATTCAATCAATTGATTTAATCGATTTAAATACGTATTATTTTCCACATTTGCTGCTTTTATCGCCGTTAAAAACACTTGATTCAATACCAAGGCATAATCACTAACACCGACAACTTGAATGGGAAACAAATGAATCAAGCAATCAAATACCATTTGTTTAACTAATTGATTAAAACTAGGATTATCATCCACTATAGAGTCAATGTATCGATCAAAGGAAGTCATCACTTGATTATCTTGTAAATAATCTACTACTTCATTTAAGTTAAATGACAATAAATTCCCATTTAATTTAAATTCATAAATCCCATCAATGACTTGATCTTTTAATACATGCACTAATCCTACTTTAACTTCTTGATCCACACTATCACTCAGTAACGCCTGTTGAATCAAATGGATATAAAGACGTGCGTTGGATACATTTAAAGATTCAACAGCTTGTGCTTGTTGATCATAACTGCCATTTAATAAAGCAGACTCTAATTGTTGTTTAGTTAGTGGTGTAAATTCTTGTGTATTATTGCATAACTTTACTTGAGCTTTAAGTTCATGCAATTGATCTTCAATTTCTAATGGAATGTAAGGCATTGATAATTCTTCGTTAATTAACACATTAGCGTTTTCATATTTTTTATCAATAATAGCTTGTTTAATTTGTGCAATGATATCTTCATAATAATTCATAATTATTAGTTTACCTTATTTTATCCATTTATAGATAGTTTCATAACGTTTCTATTGGTATACTTATTTCTATGAAATATAAAGATTTATTATTTGATGTCGATGATACATTACTCGACTTTGGAAAAGATGAACATCAAGCTATTATACATACATTTGAAACTTTAGGTATTGAACCGAATGATACTAACATTAATTTGTACGTTGCCATTAATGCTACACTTTGGGAATTACACAATCAAGGAAAGTTTCCAAAATCTGCCATTCCAAAAATGCGTTTTGCATATACATTAAGTGTATTGCAACACGATGATATCGACCCAATGGAAGCAGCCAATACTTATATTGAAGCATTAGCTCATACCGGTAATCTTTTTGATAATGTTATTGAAACATTGCTTCAATTAAAGCAACAAGGCTACCGGCTTCATTTAATTACCAATGGATTTACTTACATTCAAACCAATCGTTTATCGCGCAGTGGATTAGATAAGATTGTGGATAATGTATTTATATCTGAAGCAATTGGACATAACAAACCAGATGTTGCTTTTCTAAATTATGTTGCTAATCATATTGATAACTTTAATCCAAATGAAGCATTAATTATTGGTGATAGTTATTCTTCCGATATTAAATTAGGTTTAAATAATGACATTGATACTTTAGCTATCTCAAGTAAACCTCTTAAAGATGCAACGTATCAATTAAATCATGTTAAAAATATATTCACTATCTTAGATTAACCTTAACTACCTTTAAATACAGTGAGCCCACTGGGCTCTTTTTTAACTTCCTTAAAGCAACTGACTATCACAAAAATTCAAACCTTTTTGATAGTTAACCCCATTGACGTTGCTAAAAAAGCATGTGTACTACTTGCTATCCTATAAGGTGTTGCATATTCGCAAGATTCTAATTTATCCTTCGTAACATCTTTAATAACTTGTTTTCAAATGTACTTTCAATGGTTGTTTCATTCAATCCTACAGTGCCCACATAGTATTTATACGTCAAAAAAGCTATTGAAATCTTTTATTTGAGATTGCATGATTATTCAAAAGTAACAACACAGAATCAGTGTATGATTCTGTGTTGTTTATTCTTTAGAAAGTTAATACGAAGTAATTCTTCTTGCCTTTACGAATAATTACATGATTGAATAAGGCATTTTCCTTATTTACTTCAAAATTTTCATCCGTAACTTTAGCACCATTTACACTTATTGAATTACCACTAATTAAAGTTCTTGCTTCACGTTTACTTGGGGCAATCTTACTTTCAACTAAAGCATCCAATAAAGATAAACCTTCATTTATTTGTACTTTTTTCATGCTGGCAATACCTTGCAATAATTCATCTTCACTTAATTGAGCAAAGTTACCATTAAAGAAAGTATCCGTTATTTTTAAAGCACTTGCTAAACCTTTTTCACCATGAACAATTTGCGTTAACTCAGCAGCCAATGCTTTTTGAGCTTCCCTTTTTTCTGGGGCTTGTTGTAAGGTTTGTTCCAACGCCATAATTTCTTCTGGAGTTTTAAAACTTAAACGTTTTAAGTAATTAATAATGTCACTATCAGCTGTATTTACCCAGAATTGATAGAATTCATAAGGACTTGTACGATCAGCACCTAACCAAACAGTTCCTGTTTCAGTTTTACCGAATTTACCACCATCACTTTTGGTTAATAATGGTGAAGTAATACCATAGACTTTTTCGTCACTACCCATGACTTTACGAATTAAATCGACTCCAGACACTAAATTGCCCCATTGGTCAGACCCTCCCAATTGAATGGCACAACCATATTCTTGATGTAATTTTAAAAAGTCAATAGCTTGTAAAATAGTATACGTAAATTCTGTAAAACTAATTCCTGTTTCTAATCTTTTAGCAATGGTATCTTTGGCAATCATGTAGTTAACGTTAAAGAATTTACCATAATCTCTCAAAAAATCAATTAATGATAATTTACCTAACCAATCATAGTTATCAACTAAAGTAGCGGTTCCATGATCAAAATCAATAAAACGGGAAAGTTGTTGCTTAATGCATTCCACATTATGTTTTATTTCTTGCGCATTTAACATTTTACGTTCTTGCGTAGGTTTAGGATCCCCAATCATACCCGTTGCACCACCTGCTAAAGCAATAACGTGATGTCCTGCATTTTGCCACCGTTTTAGAATACAAATTTGTTGTAAATGTCCAACATGTAAACAATCTGCAGTTGGGTCAAATCCAATATAAACGGTTGTTGGATTTTCTACCAATTGTTTCACTTGTTGTTCATCGATTACATCTTTAATTAATCCTCTCCATTGTAATTCTTCAAAAAAATTCATTTCTATCTCCTTCTTATTCTTTTTTGAAATATCCATAAAAAAAACGCACTTAAACCATCTATTCATAGACGCTTTAAGCGCGGTACCACCATGATTGGTAATTCGACCATTACCCTCTTAACCTTTTAACGCAAGGAATACGGAAAAACTTAATTTCTTGCTAATCAAGGGTAATTCATATTTATTCATTGCATAACTTACATCAACCGTTATGTTGCTATTTGTCCATAATAAATACTACTGTCACTTGATATTATCGCATGTTTTTTGTCGAATTTCGTTGTGTATAAATGTATCCCAATTCTATCGATTTATTTTCAATTGGTTCATCTTTAAGCATTTTTGTCATTAAGCGCATGCTCACTGCGCCTGTATCGTAGCTTGGAAAAGAGACTGCGGATATTTGTGGGCGATACATTGTGTTGTATTTGCTATCGCTCATACAAATAACTTCCACATCTTCTGGTACTCTTAAACCACATTCACGCGCTGCATTGCAAATAGCCATAGCTTGTGAATCTCGATGAGCAATCATTACTGAATGACGCTTTGTTGCTAAATATTCTTTTAAGAATGAGAACGTAGAACGGCAACCTGTAGGGATTTTGATAAATCCATTGTACACCTTACCTACTTCTTCAAACGCTAATGTAGCACCTTGACGCATTTCTTCACTAATTTGTGGATTACGACGGTCCTCTAAAATAATAAAGTCTTTGATACCTTGCGCAGCATATAAACTTGCAACTTCACGAGTTGCAGCCACCATATCCATATAGACACTGGCAATCATATCACCTTCAACTTTACTTCCTACTACCACAATTGGAACGCCATATTTTTGTAAGATTTGATATGATTCTAATTCATTCTTATCATTAAAAATAATGACGCCGTCAACATGAGATTTTAACAAACTCTCCACAACATCATCCAAATCATTCAATCCGGCTGTTGTGGTATGTAAAATAATCGAATAGTGGTAGATTTTGGCTACATCCAATAATCCGTTTAAACTTTGTCCGATATAATTAAAGCCCCCTTCAGGTACAACCAAACCTATATTGGTTGTTTTTTGCAATGCTAAGCCTTGGGCTAATGCATTAGGTTTGTACCCTAACTTTTCAATAGCTGCTTGAACTTTTTTACGCGTTGGTTCTTTGACCACCGTGGAACCATTAATTACACGAGACACGGTTGCTAAAGAAACTCCTGATTCTTTCGCAACATCGTATATCGTTACTCTTTTCATTCCCTCTCCTAGTCTTTCTTCAATGTATCTTTTACGAAATCTGCAAATTTTTGAGTACCGGTTACGGCACCATCTTTTGCTTTTTCAATTACATTTTGTACTTGTTCACTTTGTACAAAATCTTTAATGGCAGCGCCAGATTTACTTAAACCTGCACTGATTTCATCCAATGCTTTGCGTACATCAGGATTTTCATTAATGGATGCTTTACTTTCTTTTACCCATCCTTCAATGCTATTCATTGTATTGTTAAATGCTTCTTTTGCTTTTTCACTGGCATTGACAACATTTTCATTTTCTTTAAGATCATGCAATGTTGATTTTAATTGATCTAATGCTTTTAATGATTTTTCTTTTGCAGTTTCTTTTGCACTTACCACTTTTGGATCATTCACAAAATCTACAACACCTTGTTTCAAATCATCCACACGTTGACCAATGATTTTTACCCAATCTTTACCTTCCCCAGAATTTTCTTGAGCAGGGTTTTCTTTCGATTCATTTGGTTGCGAAAATTCAATGTTAATGGATGTTGCTTCATTAGTATCTACTTTTTCGTCACGGTAAGCACCTTGCGTTAACAATTCAATTTTTTGACGTAATTCTTCAACAGTGCGTTCAATTTCGTCGATAGTTTGTCTTTCTTTTTCATTTGCCATACTATGTTACCTCCGAGTTATGACTTCTTTTTGTTAGCTAACACCGCTTTCGTATCCTCCACAAGATTTATTGCCGAATCATGAGCACCATCTACCGTTTTACTTAATTTAACGATGGTATCGAGCGGTGCTTGCGCTTTATCTAATGATTTTTCAACGAGCTTAATGCTTCCTTTTAATGATTGCATTATATCAGAACCATCACTTAACAAATTTCCTAAACGAAATAAAGCAATTGCTAAAAATACTAATACAATCACAATAACTATTGGAATCAATTGTTCACTCACGATTTTTAAATCCATCAATAAAGCTTCCATTTATCTCTCCCCTTAATTGATATTATAATTCAAATGAAAATTTTTTCAAACACTATGAATGCGCTTTAATCAATAATCCAAATATTCCAAAGAAAAAACAAAACGCTTATATATTTTACCCATAATTTATGTCGAATGAAAAGAAGAATTCTAACGCAGAATCCTTCTTTCGTTGCTTATTTAATAGCAGTTAACGTTACTTCACCAGCGATTTGAGGCGGTAATGACATTGTCATTACCCCACCAAATTCTACATTCACTGCTAAGCCAACGGACAATTCATCTAAAGATAAGCTTGAATCAGATAGATTTTCTTCACCAATCATAATATCTCCACTGTAATTTTGACCGTCATCCGCCGTAACAGTTATAAATCCATCTTCAATACTAGCAATAGTAGCTGTAAATGTTTGTGTTGGAATATCTGTTTCAACTTCCTCACTTGGCTTTGTTGAAATAAATTCCATGGAAACCAATTGAGTAATTTGTGCTGGATCACTTTCATCTAGAATACCAGAATACTGTACATCAATAATATCGCCTTCCATCAAGATTACTGCTAAATCATTTAACTTAGCATTTTCAATAATATTTGTTGGAATGATATATTGTTTGCTTGTATCGGTATCTTCTACCAATAACCCTGTTTCATCGTTAGTAATAACTTCTGCTGTGATATAAACAGGTTCACTTTCCTCTTTTTTGTTGCATCCAGTTAATGTTAATAAACTTAAAAATGCACATGCACTTATTAATAATTTTTTAATCATAAATCTAACCTTTCTTATTTTGACATTATTAAGATAACGTATCATGCCAAAAAGTTTCAATAAAAAAGTATTAACAAATGAAATTGCTAATACTTCTATATTTTATATTAATTGAACGCCACCAACGTTACGAATAGCCATTAAATGGGTTGCATCCTCACCAAAAACAGATTGCATCAATTCAATGTAACCATTTAATAAATGCGTCGGTACAAAAGCTTGAATTGTTCCTTCAAATCCACCACCATGGACTCTACAAGCGCCTTCACCATTTAAATAAACATCACTTAAAGCTAACGCCAAAGCCAAGTTTTGTGATTTAACGCTACCTGGTACGGTAACATTTTGTAAATACATATAAGAAGATTGACCACTTTGACGAATTAATTCCAAAACATGATCCATATCTTTGGCTTCCAATGCTTTTTTTAAATCAACAGCCCGTTGATTTTCTTTAAAGAAATGAATAGCACGCAATAGTGCACGATCATTATGGATACTATCCCGAATAGGCTTAATATTATGCACTAATTCACTTAATTCACACTCTCTCAAAACTTCATGACCTAATTCTCTAGCAACAGACTTCATTTCACTAGGAACAGCACCATATTCACCGGATAAATCTGCATGGTCCCCTTTAGTGTTAGTAATCACTAAATGGTAGCCTGCTTTTTTGAAATCAAAGTCTACTTTTTCAACAATTGGCTTAGCTGGATCTTTAAAATCAATCGCAGTAAATCCGCCAACACTAATTGCCATTTGATCCATTAATCCACATGGTTTACCAAAGTATTCATTTTCTGCATATTGCGATATTTGTGCAATTTCAATCGGATTAATCTTGCCATCATTGAATAAATGATTAAAGATTTCTCCAACCAGCACTTCAAAACTTGCACTACTACTAATGCCAGACCCTGGCAACACTTTTGAATTGGAAACTGCATCAAAGCCACCAATTCTATAACCTAATTGAACAAAACGTGCTGCAATTCCTCGGATTAAACTTTCTGTTTTATTCACCTCATTGGATTGTACCGATAAATCAGATAAATCAACAGGTAATATATCAAACCCTTCACTTTTAAAATTAACTATTTTCGTATTATTTACTTTAACAAGGGCAACACTATCTAAATTTACACTAGCTGCAACAACACATCCTTTATTATGGTCAGTATGATTACCACCCACTTCAGTTCTACCAGGTGCTGATACAATATGATAATCACCATCACTATACAATTCATTTGCTTTATTCAATAAATCGCAATAACGTTTTTTTTCTGATGTTACCTCACTATCACATATTAATCTTGCAATGGCATCATTTAATTGATCTGATGCTAAATGTTCACTTAAAGCCTCTTTATTCACAATAATTCCTTTCGTTTACGCATGTATGCGCTTTCTTAACGCTATTAGTATACAACTTAATTATTTCAACTTCTTAAATTTACTAATTATTACAAAAGATGTTGTTAAATTTATAAAGTAAACACGCCAAAAAATAAATTTTTTAATTTTTTTATAAAAAATGCTTGCACAGTCCTATTTGTAATGTTATTATTATTGAGCGTTGCAGGTGTAGTTCAACGGTTAGAACGAGTCCTTGCCAAGGATTAGATGGCGGTTCGATTCCGCTCACTTGCTCCAAATAATAAATTCACTTACGTTATTCGTAAGTTTTTTTATTTTAGTTGATAATTTAAACAAATTAAAAACGAATCAATGAGAATAATCATTAATCCGTTAAAAAGTTATTTTTTAGAAAAGTAAAAGTATCCGCTTTTACTACGGTTCTTACGTCGTTTCAACCGTTTCACTTCCACTCGTTAGTTCAACGCTTGCTTTGTTGAACATACTGGTACATTCGAGCATGCAGTAAGCTTCATAAGCGCGCTAACGCTTAATAAAGTTTTTCATTTTCCATCTGTCTATTTCGTGTTTAATGAGAAAAATCGTAAGCTCAAACACTTAATGATCCGTTAATATAACAAAGCTTTACGGAATTCGCCAAATAAATAACAACGCCTAGGCACTTAACCTAGGCATTATTTAATTTTTCTTTTAATAAATCTTCCAAGTGATATATATCTTTACTACTCATAAATAGATAAACACATGGTTGATGGGATTGTAATAAAACTGCACCTTGATTATCTTCAGATAATACACTTGCACCATTGATGCAATTAGTTAAATACGTAATGGATGTACACGATGGATCATCTTGATCATCGATACTTGTAAATTCGCAAGTATAGACAACATCCGCTTTACTTAATGCATCAATAAATTGTTGCTTAAAATGAACAACTCGCGAAGCACGATGCGGTTTATAAATAGCAACGATTTTTTTTCCTGGAAAACGTTTTTTAGCAGCATCAATGGTTACTGATATTTCGGTTGGATGATGCGCGTAGTCATCCACTATGACATTATCACCATAATATTCAACTACAAAGCGACGTTTTTCTCCTTTAAACATTGCTAATCCACATTCAATATTATCTAAAGATAAATTAAGCTTTAGACCAGCTAATATGCAGGCTGTAGCATTTAAAATCAAGTGATGTCCTACTAACGGCAAATTAAAATGCATAACATTGCCTTGATAGTTAATAACAAACTCAGTATGGTTATTATCCTCATTGATAATAGAAATAATAGCATCATTGTTTCCATTAAATCCATAATAAGTAACATCATTACCGAGATTTGCAATCCGTACCTGATAATCATCACCACAAGCAATAACACTTTGACAATTCAATGCAAATTGTTCATATGCAAGGCGATAGTCATCAATATCTTTAAAATAATCAACGTGATCCAAATCAATATTTGTAATAATACCAATTTGACAATGATATGCTAAAAAGTGACGTCTGAACTCACAGGATTCTAATACAAAATGCGTAGAATCGCTTGGCATGTACCCACTGCCATCACCAACAATATAACCACAAGGTAAAGAATAATTGATCATTGTTTCCATCATTCCTGTAGTGGTAGTTTTCCCATGGCTTCCAGCCACACAAACACTCGTATAATTTTTCATAAATTCACCAATGAATTCATGATAACGGTAAATAGTTAATGTTTTATTAGCTTTCGCTTGCTTAACTTCACTGAAGTCATCCAAAAAAGCATTACCTACAATTACAATGGAATGATTTTCTATCACATGATGATTAAACGAATAAATAGGAATCTTACGTTCAATTAATGGTGTTTCAGTAAAAAAATGTTTTTCTAAATCAGAGCCACTGACTTGATAGCCCATATCGTGCAACATACAAGCTAGCGCGGCCATTCCTGTCCCTTTAATTCCAATAAAGAATAAAGGTGTTTCTTTACTCATCAGATTCCTCGATATCGCTAAATAAATTGTAGGCAGAGAAAGGACTTTCGACGGTTTTTTGACTTTCACTTTCTTTCGCTACTGGTGTTACTGGCTCATCATCTGTCAACAAGTCTTCAAATTTAAATGCTTTGGTCGCTTCTAAATTTTCTTCGGTTGCGCTGTTACGACCTTCTTTAATTAAATCATCTAGACTTTGATATTGCACGCTGTTGGAACCATCCAACGGTTGGATTTTTGGTGCTTCAACAACTTCTTCATCATTTTGCACATGATTGGAAGCTTCCACAGCTTCAATGACTGGATTAACCAAATTGGAACCATACATTGGTGAAATAACACGTTTCATTGCTAAATCTTCCATCGTATCTTGCTTTGGTTCAGAATGCGACATTTCGCGTAATTCCATTTGTTCATCGACAATCTTTCGAGTTTCATTAAAGCTATTCATTGCCTTTTCATTTACACCAAACATTGGTGAAATTACTGGAGAGAATAAGTATGTGGAATTATCAGTAGACAATGATGGACGTTTTGTATTCTTTATAAAATTACCACCAAATTCATTCGAACTTGTCTTTTTATTATAAGGATTATCATTAATGGTAGCACTAGTAAATGGCTTATGGTTTTGTTTAGTTGATACGTGAGAATCAACTTTATTTAATTCTTTATTGCTTAATGTACGTGGTTTTATTTCTTCACTTGGAGCAATTTCATCAACACTTAAGCCAAACGATTTTTCAACCTTTTCTTCTTCTACTTTTACCTCAATCGCTGGTTTTAATTCAACCTTTGATTCAACAATTGGCTCTTGTTCAACAACGGCTTTGGTAGAAATTGAACGTGTTTGCATTAATGGTGATTCTTCTTTTTTGACAATAACTGGTAAATCTTCATCGTCATCATAATCATCATCGTCATCATCAATAGCCAATAAACCACCACTGCGTTTGCCGAATAAACTACCCTTTTCTTTTTTCTTGGCTGGTTTTACTTCTTCGTACTCTTCTTCATCATATTCTTCATCATCAAACTCTTCTTCTTCAAAGAATAATTTTTGGAATTTTTCAAACATAATAATTCATCCTTTCTGAATTCTATCGAAACCATTTTAACCAATAACAAATAAAAAGGCACTGTTTTTAAGTCATCTGGTCAGTCCAGATGATGTGCAGTGCCTTTCGCTATTCACTGACTTGCGATATATCCCCTTCTTCAAGGTACATATCATCAATGTTCTCATCAGATTTATCCGTTTCATCATCTTCGCTACTTGGAGATGCAGTTGGACTAATTGTTTCTACTGGAGTACTCGCTTCTGGAATGTCGCCATCAACTAAATCTTCCAACCGTCCTGAGCCAGGAATCACTTCATTAAATATATCTAAGGCAATCTTTTCACTCTTCTGTGCTTCTTCACGGTCAAAATTTTCAATAATTTTGTCTTTAATAATAGTTGCATTACGTAAGATAGTTGTCATAGCATCAACAATCGCAATGCAATCAATTTCATTAGCATATCCATAGAAAGATAAATAATCACTATTTAATACAATGTAATATTTACCGTCAAGTGGCAATAAAGAAAGCACATAATGCACGGATTCATTTGATACATTAATAAAATCCCCTTCTTCACTGTAAACAGCATTACTTAAATCTAATGGGGAACGATAAGAAAAGCTTCCATTAGAAATAATAGCAGCTACATTAATTGACATTAAAAATTGCACATTATCGTATTTAAAAACAGTCGATGTTGCTGCTTGATCAATCACTCCTATATTTTTTGGAACATAATATTTTAAATTTTTTTTAGAGTGATTACTTTGTAAGGGTGTCTCTGTTAAATTAGTCGAAACAATTTGAGCTAACCGTTGGTCCAATGGAAGATTTTGATTAGCGCATCCCGCTAAACTTAAACATACAACTAAAGATAATAAAAACTTTTTCATTCGTTGTTCACCATAAATATCGCCCGATAAATAGGTTGGTTTAGATTTCGAAATTTCATTTCGTATTCGGTTGCAACATCATCTTCATCCCCTTGATATGGGTAATTTACCCATACTTTTTCTAAGGTAAATCCATGATGGGTTAACGATACTAAAGAATATTCAAATAACCCGCTATTATCCGTTTTTTGAATTAATTGACCAGCTTGCGTTAACCATTTAACGTAACTTTGACAAAAACTTGCATACGTTAATCGTCTTTTTTCATGACATTTCTTTGGCCAAGGATCACTATGATTTAAATAGATACAATCAACACTACCTTCTATTATCCAATCACTTAGATACGCACCATCGCCACAAAGGATTTTGACATTATCCAATTG
>Kit_p2__coassemble_1402_pt1 | contig 16777 bp, 13 predicted proteins | sample Kit_p2__metabat2_high_PE_035 | metagenome-assembled genome bin Kit_p2 | reverse complement strand
CTCCTAGTTTAGTATCATTATAAAAATATTCAACTAAATAGTTCTTTTTATCCTCATGGACAGTATCAAATCTATCACAGCGGACATATGTAATTTCACCAGATTCACCATAGGAAACACGTACATAATGCCGATTTTGTGGTCTTTCTGAATTTTCGCTAATATAATAATCTTTCTTTTGACAATTTTCAATTTTATCCTTGCCTGGATGAACACTTGATTCATGAGTTTTATACCCAAGTGGTCCTAAATCATTTGCTGTCAAGTATTCAGGGTATACTTTAAATCTATCAGATTTTAAATAATACAACATCGATTCTTCTTCGGATAATAAACGATCATCTTCGCTTAAATCAGGAAAAAGAGTTTCTTCTGGTAATTCTGTCGGAACTATTGTTTCTTCGGGAAATTGAGTAGCTACTGGTGTTTCAGTAGCGACTACTTCAGTTGGAAGTTTTTCTACCGGTTGTTCGCTCGGTACAGCAGTAGGTTCTACCGTAGTAATGATTTCTTCTGGTGTAACTGTTGGAACAACTTCTGGTTCAACTGGTGATGGTTGTTCACTTATAATCGGGTCTACAACTTCTGGAGTTGCAATGACTTCTGGTGTTACTTCAACTTCAGGCGTTGTTTGCTCGATATTTTCTTGCACTTGTTCGCTTGTCTCTTCACTTACGTTACTTGACGAACTTTCTTCAGCAGTACTATCCATAGTTGTCGATTCATCCAATGTCGTTGTTTCAGCTATCGTTTCATCTTCTGTAGCTGAAATAACAATTGGTGTGTTATAGATGGTAGTTGCCATTAAGCAAAGGGATAACAATACTTTCGCAAATTTTGTTAATCTTATCTTACTCATGTTTAACTCCTTTCATGATTTCCATTCCATCAATATAAATAACTTGATTATCTAATTGACATTTAAGTAGTGTGTCTTTGTTAACGATAGTAACAAAGACATCTTTACTTTCCGAAGGCTCTAACTCGCATTTATTAATCTTTTTAAGAATAATTGCGCACCCCTTGGAAACATTAATATCTGCGTTATGAAACGTTGTCGTTTCTTTTAATGGTTCATTAAATCCAACATTAACCACAAATGAACCATCGCCATTATCCGTAACATTGGTCACTGCTAAGTGCGGTTTGTTTTGTTGATGTTTCCAATACCCAACATAACCACCAATACCAACCAGTGTAATTAAACCAACCATGGATAATGTTAGCGATTGTGAATAACGCTTACCCCCAGCTTGTGGGGTTTCTTCCTCTGCCACAATAACTTCTTGTGGTGAGTTTGTTTCTTCTGCCTGAATATTTATTGGCAATAGCAACAATAAACACCCAAGCACAATCCAAAGTGAATGTTTCCGCAAGGTCTCACCTCCTTTTTGCAGGTTTATATTACAAAGCTTAAGTTATATGAGGGTTATAAACGCAAAAATACTGAAAATTTTCGAAAAATTATGGGTTTTCTATAAAAAAGCATAAAAAAACTGTTATTAGAACAACGCTAATAACAGTTTATAAACAATAATTAATTACCGAGTACCTTTATCGTAAGGTATACCTTCGGCTTTTGGTGCTTTACTATTTTTACTTGTAAACGCCAAGACAATCAAGGAAATGATGTAAGGTAACATATTGTAAATCTTAGAATCAATGCCCATAGCAACTAACCAAGCAAAACCAGAATAAACATTACTTAAGGCTCTAAAGAAACCAAACAATAACGCACTTAATCCAATCTTCCAAGGTTTCCATTGACCAAAGATCATAACCGCTAGCGATAAGAAACCAAAGCCAGCAACACCCATTTCAAATTTCCATTCCGATACACCCGCAGTAATGTAAACAATACCACCTAAACCACCAAGTAAACCAGAAATTAACACACCAGCCCAACGCATCTTAATAACATCCACACCTACTGAAGCTGCAGCTTGTGGGTTTTCTCCACAGGCAATCAAGCGTAAGCCAAAGCGTGTTTTATATAACACAATCGTGGCAACAATTAAGGCAATTAAGGCAAGTAACATAAACCAGTTGAATTCAAATCCACCAATGTTAACAAGAAACGCTTTCTTTGCATCAATATATTGCACAATCGTGGACACATTATCTGGATTTTCGCTAGTATTCACTGCCCTTACAATAACTGTCGCGATAGCTGTCGCCATCATATTCATCGCAGTACCTACCAATGTTTGATCAGCATTAAAGTTAATGCTCGCGATTGCTAAGAAGACAGAATATAACATACCTGATGCCATCGCGGCTAAACATACCACAACAATCATGACTACTGCTGGCACATTAGGATCCATAAACTTCATTGTTAATGCACCACCTAACGCACCAATAACCATAATTCCTTCCAAGCCTAAGTTAATAACACCTGAATGTTCAGAGAAACATCCACCTAATGCTACCAAAGATAATACGGAAGCAAATAAAATTGTATATTGTAAAAGTAAGACCATTATTCATTACCTTCACTTTCTTTTGCATGGGTACTCGCTTTCTTTTTATCCAAATGTAAATTTACCATTGTTTTAAAGAACAATACAAATCCGCATAAGTAGATAATAATACTACTGATTAAATCGGAAATTTGTGATGGATAAACGGCTTTATCAATCATTGCACCACCATCAGTAATGTGTTGGATAAAGAAACTCGAGAAGATTGTACCAATTGGATTTAAACCACCCAAAAATGTTGCAGCAATACCATTAAATCCCATGCTAGGAACACTTGTTTGTGTCGTTGACCAACGTTGATAACCCGTTAGGAATAAGAAACATGCACCAATGGCTGCTAATGCTCCACCAATGGCTAATGTAACGATAATGTTACGTTTTTCTTTCATACCCGCATAACGCGCACCATCTTTATTTAATCCCGTCGCTTTTAATTCGTAACCAAATTTTGTTTTGTTTAAAATAACCCAAATTAAGATTGCAAAAATAACCGACATAACAATGGCAATGGTCACTGTTTTATTATTGGAAAAGAATGCATTTAATCCCATGTTTGGAATCATACTACTTTCAGCCACTAACTCTAAATCCATTGTGTAAGGGCTTGCCGCTTCTTTAATATTCGCACCACCAAGAATCATATTTACAAAATACAAAATGATCCAGTTTAGCATAATGCCACTAATGACTTCATTAACATTTCGATACGCTTTTAAAGCGCCAGAGATAGCCCCAACCAATGCACCGCCTAATGCTGCTAAAATCATGCACACATACCAAGGTAAATGCCATGCAATGGCACTGTATAACGCAATACCTGCACCAATTTCGTATTGTCCAGCAGCACCAATATTAAATAAACCAACTTTATAGCAAAAGCATACACTTAACGCACACATTAACAATGGTGCTGTTTTCGCAAGGGTATTACCAAGTGCTCGCAACTTTGCTGCCGTACTTGGTCGATTTAAAAAGTTTAATAAAATTGTTTCTATCGCATCCCCTGCACCTTGAGCGTTAATCATTAGCAATACAAGATAACCCACAATTAAACCAATCAAAACGCAGACAATACTACTCATTATTGTTTGAAAGGATGGATTTTTTAAAATATTTTTTTTATTTTTCATGGATTATGCCTTCCTTTCATCCCGTTTCGCACCAGACATATATAGTCCAAGTTCACTGACACTGGTTGTTTTAGGATCCAATTCCCCAACGATTTCACCTTCATACAACACTAAGATACGATCGGCTACATTCATTACTTCATCCAATTCTAAAGAGACCAATAATACTGCATCACCTCTATCACGCGAGGCAATAATTTGTTTATGAATGTTTTCAATTGCCCCAACATCCAAACCACGTGTTGGTTGCACAGCAATCAACACGTCATGTTGTCGATCCAATTCTCTGGCAACAATGGCTTTTTGTTGGTTACCACCACTCATACTTCGTGTAATGGTAACTGCACCTTCGCCACTACGTACATCATATTTTTCAATTAATTTATTGGCATATTGACGGATCGCTTTTTTATTTAAAAAACCTAATTTATTCGTAAATTCAGGCTCAAAATACCGTTGTAAAACTAAGTTATAATCCAATGGATAATCCAAGATTAATCCATGTTTTTGGCGGTCTTCCGGAATATGTGCCAATAACATATTTCGTTCCCGAATACTTGTTTTAGTTACATCTTTACCGTTTACTTGAATCGTTCCCGATACTAATGGATCCAACCCAGTTAAGCCATGAATTAATTCAGTTTGTCCATTACCATCAATACCTGCAATACACACAATTTCCCCTGCACGTACATCAAAACTTACATTTTTAACAGCATTATTTTTATGGACTTTACTTGCCACTGTCATATTAGAAATGCTTAAAACAACATCCTTAGGTTGAGCCACTTGTTTATCCACAACAAGATTAACGTCCCGACCAACCATCATACGTGATAATTCTTCTTTTGTAGTATTTTTAACATCCACACTGCCAATGTATTTGCCTCGTCTTAAAACAGACACTCGATCAGCAACTTCCATAATTTCATTTAGTTTGTGCGAAATAAACAAAATGGATTTACCTTCCGCCGCAAGATTTTTCATAATATCCATTAATTCATCAATTTCTTGTGGCGTTAATACTGCAGTCGGTTCATCAAAAATAAGAATATCGTTATCACGATATAACATCTTCAAGATTTCCGTACGTTGTTGCATCCCAACATTTATATCTTCAATAACGGCATCCACATCAACTTTAAGTCCATACTTATCACTTAACGCCATTACTTTTTGCCGTGCAGCTTCTTTTTGCAATATTCCATGTTTGCATGTTTCCACCCCTAAAATGATATTTTCTAGTACGGTGTAACATTGCACCAACTTAAAGTGTTGGTGAACCATCCCAATATGATACTTATTGGCATCATTTGGGGAATGAATATTTGCTTTTTCCCCATTGATTTTAATGGTACCTTCTTCTGGTTGATACATACCAAATAACACGCTCATTAACGTGGATTTACCAGCACCATTTTCCCCCAATAATGCATGAATTTCACCTTTTTTTAGTTGAATCGTTACATTATCATTGGCAATAATACCTGGGAAACGTTTGGTAATATTTAGCATTTCAACTGCATATGGGTAATCATTCATAAATTTATCCTTCCCTTTTAAAAAAAGGACTAAAGATGTAGCCATCTTTAGTCCCTTACTCACATCAATGAATTAACCTTTGATACTACCTTCGTAGTTTACAGTAATTTCAACAGTTGGTTCTGTTTCAGTATCATTACTTACCACAACATCACCTTTTGCCATAGAAGCAACTAATGCTTTGTAATCTTCTTCAGTGAATCCTTCAGTCCATTGCGTTGTGCTAGGTAATCCAACGTAGTTTTCATCTGGATTTTCACTTACGATACCTAATGTTTCAATTTTACCCTTATATTGATCCCATTGACCATTTTGGATTGCTGTTAATAATGTATTAACTGTAGTAGTTAAACCTTTCATCGCACTTGTAACAGTTAAACCTTCACCGTAAGTACCATCAATATTGAAGCTTTGGTCTGTATCTACACCAATAACTTTTGCACCAACTTTGACAGCTGCTTCCGCTGCAGAAGTATAAATGCCACCACCACAAGCAAATACAACTTCAGTTCCAGCTTGATACCAAGTATCCATTCTCGCAGTAATGTCTGCATCACCAAAGAATTGGCCACCATATACAAAGTTAACAGTTACATCAGCTGCATTTCCTAATTCTTTAGCAGCAGCATCTGCACCTTGAACAAATCCATAACCGAATTTAGTAACGGCTGGCACAGCCATACCACCTAAGAAACCTAATTTAGTGTAACCTAATTTAACAGCTGCATAACCAGCCATGTAACCAGGTAATTCTTCAGCATAAACTGCACTATAAACATTGTCAGAACTAAATTCTTCACCGCCATTAGCAGTTTGTAAATCAAAAGCAGAAACGTCTAATGCAACGAATTTAACATCTTCGTATAAAGGCGCAACTTCAACGATTGCTTTAGCAAAAGCAAATCCAGGTAATACGAGAACGTTATAACCTTCTTCGATTGCTTCTTCCATACTTGCTGCTCTATCTTGGTCAGAGTCAGAAGCTGGTTTTTTGTATGTAAATTCACATCCATTTGCTTCACAGAAAGCTTTACTTGCTTCATAAGTTGTTTGGTTGAAAGATTGGTCTGTGATGTCACCATAGTCAGTAACCATTGCAACTTTCATATCACTTGCTTCAACTTCAGTTGTTGGTTCTCCTGTTGTTGGAGCTTCGCTAGTTTTTGCATCATTGCTAGATCCACAAGCAGTTAATGAAAATGCCATAAATCCAGCTAGAAGCATAGAATAAAATTTTTTCATCTTTAATCTCCTACCTTTATTCTTCTATATTATATGATATTCGCTTTTAATGACAAGTGATACTTTTACATAAATTTTACAAAAGCATATTAATATTCACATATTTTTAACAAAATTAAATATAAAGTTAAAATGCGCTAATATACTTAATTGTTTTAGAAAAGTATCTTATTACTGATTCACACATACGTAAAAAAAGATTGGCTAAACAACCAATCTTTTTTCATATCCACCTTGTACATCCAAGGAATCATTAATAATAACAAATGCTTTTGGATCAATTTGTTTTATCCGTTTACGGATGGAAGAAACTTCATATTTACTCACAACAACCATTAATATTTCTTTATCGTTGCCAGTATAAGCACCTTTTCCATTCCAATAAGTCACCCCACGTTTAAATTCTCTTAAAATAATTTCTTTAATCGAACTATTCTCTGTAAAAATCATGAGCGATACTTTAATATTTTGTAAGTAAGTTTTATCCATCGTGGCACTAAAAACAACAATGAATAAAATTGAAAGAATCGCTGTTTCTAATGACATAGTAATGGCACAAATTGTGTAAACAATCGCATTAAATATAATCGATAGTGTGCCCGGAGAAATATTAAATTTAATTGTCGTATAAACACCCAATACATCCGTACCACCAGCACTGCAGTTAGCTTGTAAAACAAGTCCTGCACCAAAACCACCCACAACAGCACCACACAGTATACCGGCTAATTGATTGGATACAACTGTAAAAGTAAAATCAGGAATTAACGATACGCCAACTGTTTGAATAACAATTGATAAAATAGTACCAAACAAAAACTTTTTACTAATGTATCGATACGCTAAAAAATAAAGTGGTAAATTAAAGAAAAAGTTTAAAATACCTGCCAAATTCATTTGTGGCATGCATCCGACACGATGCAATGCATCGTTTAATAATTGCGATACCCCCATAAAACCAGAGTTATAGACATGACTGGGAATAACAAAGGCTTTAATGGATATTACAAATAACATAGAACCAGCAAATATTTTAAATAATTCCACCGGTTTTAAACCAAACGGTAATTTGATATTCATAAACTAACGTCCATTGTTCGAAAATAAAGTATTGGATTTAACAATCGAAATCACTTCATCCAACGAAGTAATTGTTTCATTGGCGTGTTCACTAACTAAATCTTCTTTTTTATCCGCATAAGAAACGTAAGCAATCGTAAAGCAACCAGCATTTTTACCTGCTTTAATATCATTTACTGAATCGCCCACATAGATCGCATTATCTTTACTTTTACCCATTGCTTTGCAAGCTTTTAAAATACCTTCAGGGTTAGGTTTTCCTTTGCTTACTTCGTCCCCACCAACAATGGCACAAAAGTAATCTTGTAAATCAAACATTTCTAATCCAAACGTTAAAACATTTTTAACTTTAGTGGAAACAATAGCCATTGGATAACCTTCATCTTTTAAATAGTCCAACAACTCCCTAGCATGCGCAAATAACTTGTTGTATTGTTTTTGGTCTTCCCAATTGTATTGACGATATTCTTCTTCCATCGCTAATCCATCACAATCCGGACAATATTTTTCAAACAAGTCTTTCGGACGAGGACCTAACATATCTTTCTTAAAGCTTTGCGTATACAAACCACCCAATCCGTGATTAATTAATGTTTTTTCCATGGAAGCTCCAATAGCTTCACTAGTATCCACTAAAGTTCCATCAAAATCAAAAATAACAACCGGTTTGCTTTTACGAATAAACTTTTCATAAACACCAAGATACCCCAACAAACCAACCACAAAAAATACAATGGATACAAATTGAGCCATTTTTAAGCCACCTAACATTAATGCATCGGTTCTAAATATTTCCACGATAAAACGCGAAATACCATACCACATTAAGTAGAAATAAGTACGATCGCCCCGTTTCAATTTAAAGAAACGTGTCATCACAAATACGATTAATAAAAAACCAATCAAATCAAGTACCGATTCAACCAAAAACATCGGTTGACGGTAATACCCATCAATAAACATTCCATCTTGTATAAATTGTGGTAAGAATGCTAAGGCATCTCCACTCACAATATTTCCGTAAGCTTCACGATTAATAAAGTTACCCCAACGCCCAATCGCTTGAGCTAATAAAACATTCGGCATAATGCAATCCGTCGCTCTTAAAAGGGATAGACGATTTTTTTTCGCATAGAAAATACCAAAAAGAATCGCACCAATTAATCCCCCATGGATTGCCAATCCTCCTTTATGAATACTTAATAATTCAATTGGATTGGAAAAGTAATAAGAAGGATTAAAAAATAAACAATAATATAAACGTGCCCCAACTAACCCACAGAAAACACTTCCAATGGTAATATCATCAATTTGATTATCACTCATTCCACATTGGCGTAATAATTTACTACTAATTAAATAGCAAAGTATTCCTCCAATACAAATTAAGACTGCATACCATTTAATACTAAAATTACCTATGGTAACAAAGTCTTGTGCTGTTGGAAAAAATTCCATTATTTCACTCCTTTTTGTACGTCTTGACTTTTAATAAAGTCATAGACTAACTCTTCGAACTCTTTAGCAGAATCATAGCCTGCTTCTTTTAATTTAAATTGAGATACCGCGCTTTCAAGAAGCGTACCCATGGAACGTCCTGCCGTAACAGGTATCGTAATTTTAGGTACAGGGACACCTAAAATTTCTTGATATTGATTCACCTCAACCCCAACGCGTGTGTATTCACGGTTTTTATCAAATGGTTCAAAATGAACAACCAAATCAATGCGCGCAGTATCACTTACTTTACTACTACCAAACATACGTGGCACATTAATGATTCCAATACCACGGATTTCTAAAAATCCCTTTAATAGTATTGGCGCTTCACCCATTAAATGTTCACCGACTTTTTTAATATCCACTCGATCATCACTAATAATAACATGCCCTTTACTGATCATTTCTAAGGCAACTTCACTTTTACCCATGCCACTCTCACCAGTAACTAACACACCCGTTCCATAAATGGAAAGTAATACGCCATGGATATTAACAACCGGAGCAAGTTTTTCATCTAAGTAAACTGTAATATCAGCAACCACTCGATACGTCGGTGCATTCGTAACAAATACTGGGAAGTTTTTCTCACTCGCTTTTTTAGCTAATCCATTAGGTACTTTATTACCATGAGTAACCAAAATAAATGGTGTTTGTTCATCGGTTAATTGCTCAAAGCGCTCATACACCACATCGTCACTTAATTTAGCCAAATACATTTGTTCTTTTTCACCAATGATAACAATGCGTCGCGGATTGGTTTCAAACGGATAACCTGTTAATTCCAATCCTGGACGATTCACATCACTTACCATGACAAAGCGATTATCTAAACTTTCTTCATCCCCACAAACTTGTTTAAATTTAAAGTTTTCCACCATTTGTTTGACAGAAACTTTCGTTACATCTTCACTCATTCAATTTTCCTTTCAAATAAGCCCCAGTGTAACTGTGACTATTTTCTGCTACTTTCTCAGGAGTACCGCAAGCAACCACAGTACCACCACCAACACCACCATCCGGTCCTAAATCAATAATATAGTCCGCACATTTTATCACATCCAAATTATGTTCTATCACTAAGACAGAATCACCATTTTCTACTATGCGTTGTAACACTTGTATTAACCGATTTACATCGTCACTATGTAATCCAGTAGTCGGTTCATCCAATACATACAATGTTTTTCCAGTAGCTTTCTTTTGTAACTCACTGGCTAATTTAACCCGTTGCGCTTCGCCTCCACTTAACGTTGTGGAAGATTGGCCAAGTTTAATGTAACCCAATCCAACATCATATAAGGTTTGCAATTTACTTTTAATCTTTGGTACATTTTCAAAGAAAGTTAATCCTTCTTCAACGGTTGTTTCCAATACATCATAAATGGATTTACCACGATATTTCACTGATAATGTTTCTTCATTATATCGTTTCCCATGACAAACTTCACATGGTACATAAACATCCGGTAAGAAATTCATGCTAATACGCTTAATGCCATCACCCCAACACGCTTCACATCTTCCTCCTTTAACATTAAAGGAGAATCTTCCTTTATCATAACCTTTCAATTTAGCTTCTTGCGTCATTGCAAACAAGTTACGAATATCATCAAATACTCCCGTATATGTGGCCGGATTACTCCGTGGTGTTCGTCCAATAGGGTCTTGCGTTATTTGAACGATTTTATCCACGTTTTCTATTCCTTTAAAAGCCTTTGCTTTACCAACAACAACTTTTCTTCCATTAAGTTCTTTATGTAAATAATTCGTAATTGTTTCATTAACTAATGTGGATTTACCCGAACCCGATACACCTGTAACAACAGTTAAAGTACCCAAAGGAATTTTAACGTTAATGTTTTTAAGATTATGTTCACTTGCTCCGATAACTTCTAAATATTTACCATTACCTTTACGTCGCTTTTTAGGAACCTCAATTTTTCTTCTTCCAGATAAGTAAGCACCAGTAATGCTATTTTCACAATTTAATATATCTTTTGGTGTGCCATTAAAGATTACTTGTCCCCCATGCACTCCCGCACCTGGGCCAATATCCACAATCCAATCGGAAGCTTTCATCGTATCTTCATCGTGTTCAACCACAAGTACAGAGTTACCTAAATCCCGCATCTTCTTTAATGTATCGATAAGTTTATCATTATCTTTTTGATGCAATCCAATACTCGGTTCATCCAACACATACAAAACGCCTGTTAGTTGGGAACCAATCTGTGTCGCTAAACGAATACGTTGCGCTTCACCACCACTTAAAGTACCAGCTAATCGATCTAAGGTTAAATAATTTAACCCTACATCTTTCAAAAAATTTAATCGATTATGAATTTCTTGCAGGATTAATTCAGCTATCTTTGCCTTTTCTGGTGTAAGGGTTAAATTATTTAACCACACAAGCGCATCATCAATGCTCATTTGTGTAAATTCAATAATATTTTTATCCCCAACATAAACGGCTAACGCTGCTTTATTTAACCGGGCACCATGACATACCGTACAGGTAGTTTCTTTCATAAATGTTGCATACCAATCTCTGCTCCATTCACTACTCGTTGTTGCAAAGCGCCGTTCAATTAATACTTTAACACCTTCAATAAAGTCATATTTACTGCTGCGATTTCCACTAGTTGATGTCAATGTATATTTAATTGGTTCTTTGGAACCATATAAAAGAATCTCCATTTGTTCATCACTTAAATCTTGAATTGGTGTATCTTCATCAATGCCATAATAATCCATTAGGATTTTAAAAGTCTTCCATTCAAGATTGGTTGAATCCACTATATTTTTATAATAAACAATTCCGCCTTCACGAATTGTTTTGCTTCGATCCGGAATTAATAAATCGACATCCACTTCTTGGGTAAAGCCTAGCCCTTTACAATGTTCACATGCTCCAAGTGGCGCATTAAAACTAAACAATCGCGGTTCTAACTTAGGTACTGAAAATCCACAATATTTACAAGAATAATTCGTAGAAAAAACTAAATCTTTATCGTTGGCTTTTACTTCAATAATCCCATCAGCTTTTTTATTTGCCAATTCAATGGAATCGTAAAGCCGTGATTTATTTTCTTCTTTAACAACTAATCGGTCAATGACCAAGGAAATATCATGTTTCTTATTTTTATTTAAAGCTTCATACTCTTCATCCAAACGTACCATTGTGCCATCAATAATGGCACGCACAAAACCTTCGCTTGTTGCTTTATCCAATAATTCTTTATACGCACCTTTTTTATTTTTAACAACTGGTGCACAAATCGTTAATCGTGTACCTTCCCCTAAGTTCATGCATTGCGTAACGATTTCACTTACCGTTTGCGATGTTATCGGTTCATGATGGGTTGGACAATATGGTACACCTACTCTGGCATACAATAAACGTAAGTAATCATAAATCTCAGTTACAGTACCTACCGTGGAACGCGGATTATTACTCGTTGTCTTTTGGTCAATACTAATGGCTGGACTCAACCCTTCAATACTTTCCACATCGGGTTTTTCTAATCCGCCCAAAAATTGACGTGCATATGCACTTAAACTTTCCACATAGCGTCGTTGCCCTTCAGCATAAATCGTATCAAACGCTAAAGAAGTTTTTCCACTGCCTGAAACACCTGTTAATATTACAAGTTGATTGCGTGGAATTTCCAAGGAAATATTTTTTAAATTATTTTCCTTTGCCCCAATAATACATATCTTTTCTTGCATACATCACCTAATTTAAATATTTACCCAAAACTTCTTTAATGGCATCTTCACCATCTTCATCATTTTGTATTTTTTCTTCAAACTTCTCGATTAACATTTCCATGTTATCACCGGATATATTTAATGGTATTTCCAATATGGCACCTCCACCTTGAGCTATCGCTGCCATAAAGCGTTGAACCAAAGCAAAACCATCGATATTCATTTGATTACAAAAATCCAAGTAATCATCCAATACATTATCTTCCACTTCGACTTTAAATTCTGCCATACTTACCTCCAATTTACTTACTATTTTACAACAGATTAAATTCCATTTGTGATTTTGCTTGCTAAAATAGATATATGCAAATTTTGGACACCGTTATTGATAAACAAATTATTGAACGCAGTGAATTCATTGCAATATTATCTCGATGTTTTAGCATCGAGCAAGCAAAATCACTTGTTGAACAAGCGATGATAGATTACCCAAATGCCACCCATTATTGTTATGCATATTTATTGCAAAACAATCAATACTCAAAAAGTAACGATAATGGTGAACCCAGCGGCACAGCTGGGGCCCCTATACTTCAAGTATTACTTAAGAATAAACTCGATAATGTCATCTGCATCGTTATTCGATATTTTGGAGGCATTAAATTAGGTGCAGGGGGATTAATTCGTGCTTACTCAGGCGCTGCTGCAAATGTTGTAAATAAAGCAATTTTAACTGAATTTATTCCTTGGCATGTTTTTCAATTTTCATGCAGTTACGATAAAATCGGTATTATTAATAATTTAGTGGATGACCAATTTAAAATCATTGATACCCAATACAGTGATCAAGTAACATTTACGATTCATACCACAAAAGAAGATAACCAACAAACATTGGATAATGCATTAAAACAAGCCGTAAGTATTCAAAGCTTTGATGATTTGCTTGTTGAAACCCCACTTGGAAAGGAAGATTAACTGATGAATGATATAAAACTACTGGCATTTGATATCGATGGAACATTAATATCTCGTAAATCTACCGTTATGGAAGAAAGCACTAAATCAATTATTAAACAATGTGAGAAAAAAGGAATGAAGGTGTTAATCTCCACAGGGAGAAGTTCGTTTTTTATACAAAAAGATGTCATTGAAACATTAAACTGTGACTACTTTGTGACTGCCAATGGCGGTATTGTTACCGATGGCAAATTTAATACACTTGTAAAACATCCAATTAGTGATGCTAACTTAAAACTGATTATTGATAATTGCGATAAATATCACTTTGCTTTAGGACTTAAGTTTGAACAAGCCATTGCTGTTTATAACGCTTACGATGATTTCATTGATATCTATGTTAAAGGTGTGAAACATCCGGATATTATCTTTGATTATACTACTACCCGTGATTATCACTTAACCCATGGCAATCCTGTGGATGCATTCATTATTGGTGATAATGATAAACTTCAAGAATTGGCCAGTAAAATGCCACAGATGGAATGGGTTGTAGCTTACGATAAGGCAGTAGAATGTTTTAATAAAGAGGTATCCAAAGCCAGTGGCATTGAATATGTTTTAAATCAAATAAATCTATCTTGGGAAAATGTGATGGCCTTTGGCGATAGCGAAAACGATATACCAATGATTAAAAAGGCAAAGTATGGCATCGCCATGGGCAATGCCATTGATTCTGTAAAACAAGTTGCTAACTATGTTACCACAGATTGTGGTAATCATGGCATTGCCAACGCAATCAATCATTTCATCAACTTTGACTAGCAGTACTTACCAATACTAAGTATTGCTTTTTTAATCATTGCATAGCCTTCTAAAATTACTTATTAAGTTGATAACTAGCTAAGTAAAATATTACATATACTACATTCAATTTATTAGTAAAAAACTGCCAAAGTATTCAAAAGAAATACTTAAAGCAGTTTTTATCTAATTAGCATGCATATTTTCGTGATGAAATGATTGTTTACTTTTAGGTCCAAATAATAATAAGATTACTGCAATCGCCATAATGGAAAATTGAGTAATCGGTGTTGCCAACCAAACACCCAATAGATTCAGCGAACCAATATACGGTAGGGTTAATAATAAACCAATCATTAACACTGCTTCACCATAAATACAAATGGAAGCATACAGATTAATCGTACACGCATAAAAGTAAGAAATAATTGTTCGTGATATTGCAACAAAGAAACATCCTATCGCAAATACTGGCATCGTTTCTTTAACCAATGCACACGTTACTTCACTTGCCCCAAATAGAAAACCGATTGGATAAGCAAAATAAATTAATCCAATGACGCCAACTAACGCAAATACTAACGAATAAATAAAGGAATAGCGACGTATTACATTCGCACTATGCGCATCTTGTTTGCCATAAAAATGCGATATTAAAGGTTGACAACCATCCGATACACCTTGCAATAACAAATATACAACCGTAATTGCATATGCAATAACTGAATACACTGCAATCGCGTTGTCCCCTCCGAATTGTAACGCTTGACGATTAATGAACAACAAGGAAAGATTAGGAATAAAGGTTAATCCAAATGGCGATAATCCCACCGAAATAATACGTTTAATGTGACTAACATCCATTCCACAGTAATGCAATTGTTCACTATTTCGATTTAAATATATTGAAATTAGACACACGATAAATGTTAATAACTGTCCAGCAACCGATGCGATAGCTGCTCCTGCCATTCCCCAATTCAACACCCAAATGGTTAAATAATCTAAACCAACATTGGCAAAAAAACCAGCTAACATTGCAGCCATTGCACTGGATGCAGAACCCATGTTACGAATAAAAGGGACAAGTCCTGTACCAAATAATTGAAAAGTAGTCCCTAATAATATTACCGTTGCGTATTCTTTAGCTAACGGCAAAATTGTTTCACTACTGCCACACAATTTTAACAGTGGACCAATATTTAAAATCATACCCACTGTTAATACTACACTTGCAAAGGCAAGCATAGCTAATGTCATCGTAAAGAATTGATTTTTTGTATCATGATCTTCCCGCGCTTTATAAATGGAATAAAAGATAGCACCTCCCATTCCAATCCCTGTTCCCGCCGATTGAATAAATGAAGTTAATGGAAAAGCAATATTAATCGCTGCTAATCCATTATCCCCTAAGGAATTACCGATGAAATAGCCATCGACGATGCAATATACCCCACTTAACGCAAAGGAAATCAACGAAGGAATAACATATTTTAAAAACTTTTGATGTAAACTATTATTTTTCAAGGTCATGGGTAGAAATATAGCAAATCTAAATAGAGAATTCAAGAAAAAAGATGATGCATACAATCCACCATCTTTATTTAATTACGTTAAATTAAGCTGCTGCTAACATTGATTCCAATGTCGCTAATTCCCAACAAGTTAATTGATCTTTATTTTCTTCAGTAATTAATACATAACCATTATCAATTACATCTTTTAATGAAGCAATGGAAGCTTCATCAATTTGATACCAACCAGTAACTAATGGTAATACTTGACGAATGCATACGTATCCACCATTATAGAATGCCATTGAATAACGACCATTTGCACTCGATTTAATATCTAAACGGAATAACATATCAGCATCTGATAATTTTTGTTCTTCTACTTCTACTAATTCAGCAGTTTGAATAAAGTTAGTAACTGCTTCATATAAAGCTGCTAAACTTTCTGTTCTTTTGGCAACATCTGCATCAATTACTGCTTGATCCACACCATCACAAACACCTTTTTCTTTAACTTCTTCACCACTTAATAAAGGGAATAATTCCTTATCGCCATTATATTCCAATAAAAATTGGTGTTCACTCATTTCAGAGTTTTCCCAAGCACTACGATAAGCAGTTAATACATCCACTGCTTCTGGAGTAGTTGTTGCTTGTGCTGAAGCAACTGGTGTTTCTGTTGTTGTTGGTTTAGAAGCACAACCAGCTAACATTACAAGTGCCATTGCACTTACGAATATTCTTTTCATTTTCATCTTGTATGATACAAAGCGTACCTTGCTTAGCTTCGTACATAGCTCTCCTTTCT
>Kit_p2__coassemble_1367_pt1 | contig 17097 bp, 11 predicted proteins | sample Kit_p2__metabat2_high_PE_035 | metagenome-assembled genome bin Kit_p2 | reverse complement strand
TGAAATTGGTGCAGATCCAGGAGCTTCAACTGGCTGGGTTTTACCAGTAAGTGGCGCTAGTATATCGGCAGGGACATGGTATTATCCAAGTGGTGGGCAACACTTAGGAGAGGATTTTGCTGCACCGTTAGGAAGTAGTGTGGTTGCGGTTGGTAATGGTATTGTATTAAATACTGTTAATGGCTGTGACTATGGATACCTTGGTAATGGTTGTGGAAACGCTTTTGGTGGAACCTGGGGTGGCGGCAACCAAGTATATATGGTCATTAACGTGAATGGTCAACTCTATGGTGTCAAGTATTTGCACTTATTAAAAGATAGCATTCAAGTATCGGTTGGTGATGGTGTTACGCAAGGGCAAGTGATTGCTTCGTTAGGTAGTTCCGGTAACTCTTCTGGACCACACTTGCATATTGAAATTACTAATTTAGGTTCCACGTCTTCGAGCAAATCATATGCGGAGAAATGGAATGGTGATTTAACCTTTGGTGCTGGTTGGGGACTTGGTAGTCGATGTGATGTTAAAGGTACACCATGTCGCATAAGACCAGAATCTGTCTTTGGTTAATAAAGAAAACGTTGGTTTACATATGTGTAAGTCAACGTTTTTGCTATAATTAGTTTAGATAGAAACGAACCTAAAAGGTGGTGATTTGATTATGAAATTTAAAGGTTTTTTAGCCATTGGATTAGTTTTACTATTAAGTGGATGTAAAGATGAAAAACTACATGAGGCATTGAATCAATATGTGGTCTTTGATGATGCGTATCAATTGACGTTGCATTTTCAAAATCAGAGCGGTTATGATGATAGCATTCAATTGAATCCAGTGGATATTAATTTAACAATACTTAATTCAAATCAATCCATTGATCAAACAATGATTGAACAATTACATGAAGAATTAAAGCAATTAACTAAATCTAACATTGCGAAATTACAACACACATTGGTAGGCATTGATCAAGAAAATGCAACGAAGATTGATGATGTCAGTGGAAATATGCTATTTGTGTTAAGTGTTAAACAAGATAATCAAGAAATGTTGTATGTTGGTTTAAATGATTCGAAAGATTTGAAAATTGTTAATGGTAAATTAAGGGTAAATATTATTTTGAGTGATTCGGATTTTAAAAAACTGTATGAAAGCTTTCAACAAATCGTAACAGATCGTAGCGCATTTTTTGGTAAGTATTCTGATAAAGTACCAATGTAGGAGGTTTTATGGGCACAGTGAATTGGCTGTTTGCGTTGGTTGCAATAATATTAATTGTAGTAACAATTTTTGTTTATATTAAGTACTGGAAATACCACCGGTTTGGTGGAAAATTTAAAAATAACTTTCCGGATGAGAAGTAAATAAGTAGAGGTGTTGGATATCGGCACCTTTATTTTTTTATATATTTATTATTAAAAAATAATGAATTAACATGATTCTTCGATAACGTTTGCTAAAATATAAAACTATGAAGTATGAAGAAAATAAATATGCGGCTTTAGAAGAAGAATTATGGCCAGAATTACAAAATAAGAAAAGAAATTGGAAGAAAATATTAAAGCCTGTTGGCTTGATAGGGTTGGGATTACTTTGCTTTTTAGGTGGATGCATTTATGTTAAGGCAAGTTTACCAGGTCAAAGTGAAGCGTCATTAAAATTTGATGCCGTATTGGATATGATGGAAAATAAATGGTATTATGCTGATCAAGTGGACGATCTAGAGCAAACATTAGTGGATAATGCCTTGCTTGGTTTAACTTATTCCGATATTGACTTACATACTAACTATATTCCTAATAGTTATGCACAACAATACCAAAGCAGTGTGGATGCCACCAGTGTAGGTATTGGTGTAAGTTATTACACTGGGAGTGAATTTGTCGTAACGCGCGTGTATAAGAATAGTCCTGCAGAAATTGGGGGATTACAAAAAGGGGATGTCATCATTGCTGTAGATGGGCAAAGTGTTGATGCCAATGATAAATCTTTAGTGTTATCGGACTTAGTGATGGGCGAAGAGGGAAGTGAAGTGGTCATTACTGTCAAACGGGGCGAAGAGGTATTGGATTTTACGTGTATACGTGGATTGTTTAGTGCTTCAGCCTATGGTGAAATCATTGATCAAAACGTAGGCTATTTAGCCATTAGTGATTTTGGTATTACAACTGCGCAAGATGCTCGTTTATATTTGGATGATATGATTAAGGCTGGGGTAACTAAATTAATGATTGATTTAAGAGGAGACTCTGGGGGATACATTACTACATTACAAGCTATGGCATCTTTATTCATTCCGGAAAATAAATTAGTAATATATACTCAAGATAAAGATGGCAATCGTAATGATATATATACTATTGGTGATAACTATACGCAATTTAATGAGTTTGTTATTTTAGTAGATGGCCAAAGTGCATCTGCTTCGGAAGGTTTTACTATAACCATGAAAGAGAATTTAGATAATGTCACTATTATTGGAACTACAACTTACGGTAAAGGCAGTATGCAAGATAGTTATTCATTGTTGGATGGATCAATTCTTAAACTCACAACGGGTAAATGGTTTTCACCAAACGGAATAAATGTTGATGGTATTGGAATTGAACCTGATATCGCCGTGGATAGTCATCCTGTATTAACAATGACCATTTATGAATACGATGAAACCAGTGGACATACCATGGATACTGTAAGTCAACAAAACGGCGTGATTCAGGCAATGTTGGATTATTTGGATTATCCAGTGAACAGAATGGATGGGTATTTTGATCAAAGCACGCAGGATGCGTTAACTCAATACTGTAAGGATAACGATATTTCTTACAGCGATAGTTACGATCAAACAATATATGATGCATTATTTGATGATGTAATGTATGAAAGTAAATTTGATACATTAAAAGATACGGTTTATCAAAAAGGAATGGAATTATTACATGAATGAACACTTTGAATTGGTCAGTAAATATTCGCCCAATGGGGATCAACCTAAAGCGATTGAACAATTGGTAAATGGACTAAATGAAAATAAAAAAGCGCAAGTATTATTGGGAGCTACAGGTACCGGAAAAACATTTACTATTGCCAATGTAATTGCAAAAGTAAATCGACCAACGTTAGTGTTTGAGCCAAACAAAACATTAGCGGGCCAATTGTATTCAGAATTTAAAGAAATATTTCCGAATAATCGTGTGGAATATTTTGTTTCTAACTTTGATTATTATCAACCGGAAGCGTATGTTCCTAAAACCGATACTTACATTGAGAAAAGTACTTCAATAAATGACGAATTGGATATGTTGCGTATGGCTGCAATGAATAGTGTATTAGATCGCAGGGACACAATTATCGTTGCTTCTGTGGCCTGCATCTATGCGTCAGATAATCCTCAAGTTTATAAAGATATGTTTTTTACGATTCGTGTAGGGGAAACGTATCAACGTAATGATTTGTTGCGTAAGTTTGTAAATGTTCAATATACCCGAAATGACATGGAAGCAAAACGAGGAACTTTCTCAGTTAAAGGGGATGTTATTGATGTTGTCTTAGGATATACGGATCAATTCTTATTACGTATTGAAATGTTTGATGATGAAATTGAACGGATATGTGAAATTGATCCTTTAACAAAGAAAGTTATTGCAGCGTATTCATTGTACAATGTATCGCCTGCAACAGGTTATGCACGCGATAGTGGATCAATGGCAACAGCTTGTAATAATATTGAAGCTGAATTAAAAGAACGATTGAAATATTTTGAAGATAATGGGTTACTTTTAGAAAAAGAGCGGTTAGAACAACGGGTTACTTTTGATTTAGAATCATTACGAGAATTTGGACGATGTTCAGGGATTGAAAATTACTCGATGCATATTGATGGTCGTGTTCCAGGTCAACGACCATACAATTTATTTGATTATTTCCCTGAAGATTATTTACTAGTAATCGATGAATCCCATGTCTCTTTACCGCAAATAAAAGGTATGTACTTTGGGGATCATAATCGCAAACAAACGCTAGTAGACTATGGGTTTAGATTACCGAGTGCATTGGAAAATCGCCCAATGAAGTTTGATGAATTTGAACAAATGACCAATCAAGTGATCTATGTTTCTGCTACTCCTGGAGATTATGAATTGGATCAAACCCACAATGAAATTGTCGAACAAATTATTCGTCCGACCGGATTATTGGATCCGTTAGTTAGTATTCATCCGACAATGGGTCAAATTGATGTTATTTTAGATGAAATTAAAACTCGCATAGCGAAACAAGAACGCGTATTGATCACTACATTGACTGTTAAAATGGCCGAAGATTTAACTGATTATTTAAAAAGTCATGATATTAAAGTTAAACATTTACATCATGAAACTAAAACATTGGAACGAAGCGACACTATACGGGATCTACGGTTAGGGAAAATTGATGTTATTGTTGGTATTAACTTGTTGCGTGAAGGATTGGATATTCCAGAAGTGTCGTTGGTTTGCATTTTGGATGCAGACAAAGAAGGGTTTTTGAGAAGTGAACGCTCCTTAATTCAAACCATAGGTCGTGCGGCACGTAATGCACATGGTGAAGTGTATTTATTTGCCGATACAGTCACAAAGAGTATGAAAAAAGCGATGGATGAAACCAATCGTCGTCGTAGTATTCAAGATGCATATAATAAAGAACATGCCATTGTGCCTAAAACAATCCATAAACAAGTCCAAGACGCCATTGCGGGGAAAGAAACACAAAAGATGGCAATGGACTATCTGAAAAAGAAAAATAAAACGAGTAAACAAGACAAACAACAATTAATTGATAAATTACGTAAAGAAATGAAAGAAGCAGCCCGGACAATGGATTTTGAACGTGCCGCCCAATTACGTGATATGGTATTTGAATTGGAAAGTGAATGATGATTCACTTTCCTTAACTTATAAAGGATTTTTATGAATCAACATATGTATTTTGATGATAATTCATCTTTACCTTCAAAACCTTTTGCTTTTACTACAGAAATGTTTAATCAAACATTTACGTTTAAAAGCGATAGTGGAGTTTTTAGCAAAGATGAATTTGATTTTGGAAGTCAACAATTATTGATTGGTTTATCCACATGCCAAAATATCCATTCTCTTTTAGATTTTGGAGCTGGTTTAGGAATTGTGGGGATTATCGCAAATAAAGCATTGCATATTGGGCATGTGGATGGGGTTGAAATCAACCCTCGCGCATTAGCGTTGGCAAATGAAAATGCTAAAACCAATCAATCAGATGCGCATTTTGTATTATCGGATGGATTTGAAAAGGTGAATCAAAAATATGATTGCATTATATCGAATCCTCCAATAAGAGTAGGTAAAGAAAAATTGTATGCATGGTATCGCCAAGCATTGAATTATCTTAATGACAACGGCATTTTACTGTTAGTAGTAAGAGTACAACAAGGAGCAAAATCAACAATTAATTATTGTGAAACACTGTATTCTAAAGTTGAAATACTGCATAAGAAAAAAGGGTTTGTTGTCTTTGCATGCTATAAATAATAACGTTAAGGGGAATAATTATGGCAAGAGAAATTGATTTACTCAAAGGGAATATTTTATCGGTATTGGCTAAACTGGCAGTGCCCATCATGTTAACCAGTATGCTACAAATGACATATAACTTGGTTGATATGATTTGGATTGGCTTTGAAGGTGCCAATGCCTTAGCGGCTGTGGGTGCGGCCGGTATGTTTAATATATTATCTGCTGGATTGGCCGTAATGGCCAAAATGGGCGGTCAAGTTTACTTAGGTCAAGCGTTGGGTAAAGGAGATCATAAGCAAGGGATTGAATACGCCCAACATGCATTGCAATTGGGGCTTATTTTTTCGATTTCAGTAGGATTAATATGTGTCATATTTGCCAACCCATTGGTTAGTTTTTTTAATTTTACCAATCCTAAAGTTATTCAAGATGCCATTATTTATTTAATGGTATGTTCTGGGTTGTCTGTCTTTTCATTTATGAATAACATTTTAACCGGACTTGTGACTGCTATGGGAAATTCGTCATTATGTTTTAAAGTCAATGCCATTGGATTGGTATTGAATTTAGTATTGGATCCATTATTCATTTTTGGCTTTCTTTTTATTCCGCCAATGCATGTCGCAGGAGCAGCAGTAGCAACCGTAGGTGCGCAAGCCATTGTTACTTTACTATTTATTTATGCTTTAAAAGATGAAAGTACAATCTTTTCCCATATCAATATCTTTGGTAAGATGCGGTTTTCAATTATAAAAAATATTGCGAAGGTGGGTTATCCAAGCGCATTGGACAATGCCTTTTATTCCATTATTTCGATGATTATTGCCCGGATGATTGCTGGATATGGAGAAGGGGCAGTAGCCGTACAAAAGGTTGGCGCACAAATTGAATCCATTACATGGATGGTTGCCCAAGGTTATGGAATGGCATTAAATAGTTTTGTCGCCCAAAACTGTGGGGCAGGATTGGTGGAACGTATTAAAAAAGCTTTCAAAGCATCCATCGGGTTATTAACGGTTTGGGGAATATTTACAACGTTATTGTTATTACTTGGTGCAAAACCGATAATGAGTATATTCATTCATGAAGCAGATGTTTTAAGTGTTGGAATCAACTATTTAGTGATTATTAGTTTTTCTCAATTAGCTATGACCCTTGAGTATGGCTTTGCTGGTGTGTTTAATGGCTTAGCCAAAACATTTACTCCAGGATTTATTTCGATTCTTTTTACAGCCATTCGTGTTCCACTGGCTTACCTATTGACTCAACAACTCGGACTTGATGGTATTTGGTGGACGCTTACGATTACCTCCATTGTTAAAACTATTGTATTAGCTATTGTTTACTTAATTGCACGCACTCATAAAGACTTCTATCAAACTAAACAAGTACATGCAATCTAAGTGACATCAAGGCATATTAATAAATTATAATTAATTTTATCAATACACAATAAGTATGTTTTATTATGGAGGATTTACCTACATGGAATCCTTATTTATGATCACGAACTGGATTCGTACTTCAGATACACGTTATTTTGTCAATCCTTTCATTACCGCTGTTGCGTCAGAAATTGAGCTCAATGATTAAAATACGTTTGGTTTTATATTGAACATTGGTTACTTGCGATTAAGAGTCTTTACTTAAGGTTTTGGTGGTGAAGTTTGCCATTATCGGGATAAAGATGGGAAAGAATGCGATGCACTCGTTCATCTTAGGAATGGAAAATATGGATTAATAGAGATAAAACTCGATGGTGAGCGATTAATTGAAGTAGATGTTAAACCTTTAAAAAGCATGGAAGCAATGCTGGGTACATCTCAGAAGTGATTACATCTATATTGTTCAAATTTGTTATTTAAAATATTAATTGCAAAATAAAAGGGTTTATGTTGGATGCATAAAACCCTTTTAATATGTCGGTTTAAGTAGTTTAGTAATATATTTCTCTACAACTTCTTTTTTACGGATTAAGATAGCTTGTTGATAAAGTAGTTTACTATCATGGGATAATAAGTATTCAAGTAGCAGATGGTGAAACCAATCTTGTTTGCGATATTTTGGGGAAAGGATTAAGTGAACTAATGTCATTTCAAGATTATATGTATGTACGCTATGATTAGTAAATGTTTTGACTTTGGTTATACCTTGACTGTAGATAAGGGGTTGACGGGTTTGAATAAAATAATTTGTTTCATTATAGCGAGTGGTATTGCTTCCGCGTGGCAAAGCAATTTCAATTACGCGATCATCATAAGCAATCAACCCATGCAACATTAGTGAAGTGGTTAGATCAAAAACGCAATGTTTATGAAAGTAAGCGAAGATATAGGGATAATCAATAATGGCATCGGGTAAACAATATGCGCCAGAGCTCACCTTAAGTAGTTGATTACTTTGAATAAGTTGTTGGATAAAACGACGTTCTATTCCATATTCATCAGCCATTTTACTAAAAAAATGGCCGTTGTGAGCTGTGGCGATGGATAGCAGTTTTTCTTCTTTATAATGCATGATAATATTATACAGAAATGTAGCTCATTTGTACAAAACGACTAATTTGTAACAATTTTTTGATATTTTCATATCTTTAGAATGAAAATTCTTGACATTTTTTTCAAAATAGTATTTTTTGTTTGACCACTCTTCAAAAAAAACGTATTATAGTAAATTGCTATCTAAGCCCTTTTGGTGCGATTAGATATATAAATTAGAGTGTGAAAGGAAGGAATCATGGCAGAAAATAACACTTATCGTATTATTCAATGTGGTAAAAAAGCAACACGACGTGATTATTCTAAATCGAGTGCCGAACTAGAATTACCAAACCTTGTTGAAATCCAAACCGCATCCTTCAAATGGTTTATGGAAGAAGGAATTGGCGAAGTATTTAATGATGTGTATCCAATCAGTTCTTATGCTGAAACGATGCGCTTATCATTTAAAAACTACGCTTTTGGTCAACCTAAGTTTTCAATTAATGAATGTAAAAATCGGGAATGTAACTATGCAGCGCCATTAAGAGCAACGATGGAATTAGAAATGGTTGATCCTGAAAGTGGTGAAGTATTAACTAAAAGTGAAGATGTCTTCTTAGGCGACTTCCCTTTAATGACACCGACGGGAACATTTATCATCAATGGGGCAGAACGTGTTATCGTATCGCAAATTGTACGTAGCCCAGGTGCTTATTTTGATACTGGTAGTGATGATAAAACTGGTAAAGATACTTACAGTTCAGAATTTATTCCAGCGAGAGGAACGTGGTTAGAATTAACTACGGACGCTAAAAAACAAGCGTTGGGTCGTGTGTTGAATTTAAGTATTGACCGTAAACGTAAAATCTTAAGTACCATTTTATTAAAAGCAATTGGTTTCTCATTGGATTTACATAAAAACGAAGATCCATTCAAAACTAATGATTTCCAAGTGTTCTTAAATTCATTAGGATTGGAAGGCTTTGAAACAGATTTAGCCGATGAAACAGCAGGTAAAGAATTCTTAAATCTTTACACAATGTTGTATACTGCAATTTTTGGCAATACTGAGGATATTATCAATACATTAAATAGCGATAAAGTGGCAACACGTCATGAAAGTTTATTAAATATTTACGAAAATCAACGTCCAGATGAAATTCCTACGAAAGAAGGGGCAATTTCATTAATGAATACAAAGTTCTTTGATTATCGTCGTTATGATTTAACACGTGCAGGGCGTTATAAAATCAATAAAAAATTAGGCTGTGCAAATCGTTGCGAAGGTCAAATTATAAATCAAGATGTATGCGATTGTCATGGTAATGTGGTCTTAAGTAAAGGAACATTAATTACGAAACATGAACGTGATTTATTAAAGAACACATTAGCTCAAGGATATCATATGGATGCCTTCCCAATGAACCATGATTTCTCACATCCGGATGTAATCGTATTAAGCGGTGATGCTGATCAAGCGTTGGTAGGTCGTGTATTAGCGAATGGTATTTACACAGATACATTAAGCTTAGATATGGGGACTGTATTAACACAAACGGATGTGCAAGCGTTGAAAGGAATGGACGAAATTGCTGTTTACTCTTCAATTATTGCAAAACCTGTAAGTGTTAATTCAAACAATATCAATCAAGTATTAAATTACGGCCAACGTTTATATAACGTAGGACGTATTGTGGATGGTAATAACCAAGATATTACGATTGATGGTGATCTAATTTGTCAACGTTATATTCCAGATACACCAATTATCCGTTTTGGACATGATGTTTTGGATACATTAAACAGTGTGAACGATGTGACTGTTTGGTTAGTTGGTAGTGCAAACCAAGTTGTTCATGTTGTAAGCGCTGAAGATAGAGATCATGATATCAAAGTGATTGGTGTAGATCCATTAAATAAAAAACATTGCATTACGATGAGTGATATGATTGCGTACTATTCTTACCAATTCAATATGATGGATGGTGTTGGTAGTGTTGATGATATCGATATGTTAGGTAACCGTCGTATTCGTGCCGTGGGTGAATTGATTCAAAACCAATTCCGTATTGGATTAGCCCGTATGGAACGTGTGGTTAAAGAAAGAATGTCCATTACTGAAATGGAAAACTTATCGCCTAAATCATTAACAAATATTCGACCTTTAACTGCAGCAATTAAAGAATTCTTCTCAAGTTCACAATTATCGCAATTTATGGATCAAGAAAATCCATTAGCAGAATTAACAAATAAACGTCGTATTAGTGCATTGGGTCCAGGAGGTTTAACAAGAGAACGTGCTGGATTTGAAGTGCGTGACGTACACAATACTCACTATGGACGTATTTGTCCAATTGAAACACCGGAAGGACCAAACATTGGGTTGATTTCTAACTTAACAACCTATGCAAAAATAAATGAATATGGGTTCATTCAAACGCCATACCGTGTTGTAAAAAATGGCGGTATTGTCACGGATGAAGTCGTTTATTTAAGTGCTGATGATGAAGCAGATTATGTTATCGCCCAAGCCAATGAAGTAGTGAACGGTCAATTAAGCGGTGATTCTGTGGTAGCGCGTATTAATGGTGAAACGGTTATGGTTTCCATTGATGAAGTTGAATTATGTGACGTTAGTCCAAAACAAATCGTATCTGTGGCAACCGCTTGTATTCCATTCTTGGAAAACGATGACTGTACTCGTGCATTGATGGGTGCGAACATGCAACGTCAAGCAGTGCCATTATTAAATCCGCATTCACCATATGTAGGAACAGGTATGGAACATCGCATTGCCCGTGACTCAGGTAGTTCATGTGTAGCTGTTGCGGATGGTGTGGTTACTTATGTGGACAGTTTAAAAGTAGTCGTTGCAGAAGAAAATGGCGAAAGAACTTATACATTAGATAAATTCAGAAGAAGTAATAACTCAACATGTATCAATCAACGTCCTATTGTTAAAACAGGTGAACGTGTTGAAAAAGGTGATATTTTAGCCGATGGTCCAAGTATGGAACAAGGTGAATTGGCTTTAGGTCAAAACGTAACAATCGCATTCATGACATGGAATGGTTATAACTATGAAGATGCGATCATTATGAGTGAACGTTTAGTTAAAGAAGATGTTTATACTTCAATTCATATTGAAGAAAAGAGCATCGAATGCCGTGAAACTAAATTAGGTCCGGAAGAAATTACACGAGATATACCTAACGTTGGTGATAAAGCGATTGAACAATTGGATAGTCGCGGTATCATCATGGTCGGTGCTGAAGTTAAAGAAGGCGATATCTTAGTAGGTAAAGTAACACCAAAAGGTCAAAGTGAAGTTTCACCAGAAGAAAAATTATTATTGGCTATTTTTGGTGAAAAAACACGTGAAGTTCGTGATAATTCATTACGTGTTGCCCATGGTGAGGCAGGTATTGTTCAATCAGTACGTGTATTTAAACGTAAAGATGGTTATGATTTAGCACCGGGTGTTAGTGAAGTCGTTAAGATTTACATTGTTCAAAAACGTAAGATTAGCGAAGGTGATAAAATGGCGGGTCGTCACGGTAACAAAGGGGTTATCTCTAAAATTTTACCTGTAGAAGATATGCCATATATGGCTGATGGTACGCCAATTGACATTATGTTGAACCCATTCGGGGTACCTTCTCGTATGAATATCGGACAAGTATTGGAAATCCATTTGGGTATGGCTGCTAAAAAATTGGGCGTAAAATTTGCAACACCAGTTTTTGATGGTATCAATAACGAAGAGTTAGCGGATATTATGCGTGAAGCCGGTGTATCCATGGATGGTAAGATGGTATTGCATGATGGACGTACAGGAGAACCATACGATGAACGTGTCAGTGTAGGTGTAATGTACATGATTAAGTTAGCCCACATGGTAGACGATAAATTGCATGCACGTTCGACAGGCCCTTATAGCTTAGTAACACAACAACCATTAGGTGGTAAAGCTCAAAATGGTGGGCAAAGATTTGGGGAAATGGAAGTTTGGGCATTGGAAGCATACGGTGCAGCTAACTTATTGCAAGAAATCCTTACAATCAAATCCGATGATAAACCTGGAAGAAATGCCACTTACAGTGCAATTAAGCAAGGTACCGATATGCCAGATCCAGGAATTCCTGAATCATTCCGCGTATTAAAACATGAACTTCAAGGTTTAGCTTTGGATGTTAAGATGTTTGATGAAAACGGTGAAGAGGTTTCCATGGCAAAATTGGAACAAGATTCAGTGGATAAAAATGCAAGTGGTCCTATCAAACACTACGAAGAATTCCAAGCTGAACAAGAACAACATGAATTGTCTGAAGAAGATAATGAAGGATTATTCATTACTGCTGAAGACGAATATGAAGATGATGTTGTTGTCGAAGAAGAAATTGAAGATTTAGACTAAGGAGGAGTAACGAAACATGGATGTTAATAAATTTTCCGCAATGCAATTGGGATTAGCTTCTCCCGAAAAAATTCATGAATGGAGCCATGGTGAAGTAAAAAAACCAGAAACGATAAACTACCGTAGTCAAAAGCCTGAACGTGATGGTTTATTCTGCGAACGTATTTTCGGTCCAAGTAAAGACTGGGAATGTGCGTGTGGTAAATATAAGAAAGTTCGTTATCAAGGATTGGTTTGTGACAAATGTGGTGTCGAAATCACTACGAAAGATGTGCGTAGGGAGAGGATGGGTCATATTGACCTAGCCGCTCCAGTCGCTCACATTTGGTACTTACGTGGTATTCCAAGCCGTATCGGGTTGGTATTAAATATTTCACCAAAACAATTGGAAGAAGTTGTTTACTTTGTTTCATGGGTTGTTATTGACCCAGGACAAAGTGGTTTAGCTTATAAACAAGTTATCAATGAACGTGAATTCCGTGAAAATACAGCATTATACGGCCGTGATGGATTTGTTGCAAAGACTGGTGCTGAAGCAATCTATACTCTATTGCAAGAAGTAGATTTAGCAAAAGAAAAAGCATTGGTTGATAAAGATTTAGAAAATGCAACGGGAGATAAACGTAAAAAATTAATCAAACGCTTGGAAACATTGAATGCTTTCATTTATTCTGACAATAAACCAGAATGGATGATTCTAACAACAATTCCTGTTATTCCACCAGATTTACGACCAATGTTACCATTGGATGGTGGACGTTTTGCTACCAGTGATTTAAATGATTTGTACCGTCGAGTTATTACACGTAATAACCGTTTGAAAAAATTATTAGAATTAGGTACACCTAGCATCATTGTTCAAAATGAAAAACGTATGTTGCAAGAAGCTGTCGATGCATTAATTGATAATGGTCGTCGTAGCAAACCTGTAACAGGTACTGGGGGTCGACCATTAAAATCATTAAGTAATGCGTTAAAAGGTAAACAAGGACGTTTCCGTCAAAACTTATTAGGTAAACGTGTTGACTATTCTGGACGTTCTGTTATTGCCGTTGGACCAGATTTAAAAATGTACCAATGTGGTTTACCACGTGAAATGGCAATGGAATTATTCAAACCATTTGTTATTCATGAAATTGTGAATCATAAATATGCAACTGAAAAAGCAGCAGAAAAATTGATTGCCAATAAAGATCCACGTGCAATGGATATGTTGGAAAAAGTGGTGAATAACCATCCGGTAATGTTAAACCGTGCCCCAACATTGCACCGTTTAGGTATCCAAGCCTTTATGCCGAAATTGGTTGAAGGTCGTGCAATTCGTTTGCATCCATTAGTGTGTCCAGGATTTAACGCGGACTTCGATGGAGACCAAATGGCGGTACACGTGCCATTAAGTGAGAAAGCACGTGCAGAAGCTGAAATCTTAATGCTAGGTAGTAACAATATCTTAGGTCCAAAAGATGGAAAACCTATCGTTACACCTGGACAAGACATGGTTATGGGTAACTTCTATTTGAACATGGAAGAAACGAAAGAAGAATTCCACACTAAAGCAAACCGTTATCTTGAAAATGGTGAAGAAGAATTAAGTAAAGTATGGCGTCGTTATGGAGACAATGAAGGACATTGTTTCTATGATTTCGATGAAGCGTTAATGGCTTACCAACAAAATTTAGTGCATTTGCATACACGTATTGGTGTGGTTGCGAAAAACCTTCATAAGAAAGATTTTACAGAAGCTCAAAATAGTGGATATTTAATTACTACGGTAGGTAAATTAATTTTTAATAGTATTTTCCCTGCGGATTTCCCTTATGTAAATGTTGTCAGTGAAAAGAATTTAAAACATACCAGTGATGAAGACTTTGTTCCATTTGGTACGGATCTTGCCAAAGTTTTATTGGATAAACCAGTGCATGGGGAATTAAAGAAAAAAGACTTAGGAAAAGTTATCGCTGAAGTGTTTGCCCGTTATGGAACCGATGGTTCAAGCGATATTTTGGATGGAATTAAAGACTTAGGATTTAAATACTCAACCGTTGCCGGTATTACCGTATCATTGGCCGACATTAAAGTTGCACCTAACAAAGATGAATATGTGCAAAAAGGTCGTGAAATGAGCGATAAATTAAAAGAATTATTAAATCGTGGTCATTTGACAATGCCAGAATGGGAAAAACATTTCTCTAAATTGTGGGATGATATTAAGGGTGATGTAGGACGCGAAGTTATGAGTAGCTTAGGCCGTATGAACCCAATCAATATGATGGCGGTTTCTGGTGCCCGTGGTAACGCATCTCACTTTACGCAATTAGCTGGTATGCGTGGATTAATGGCACGTCCAACTCAATCAAAGAGTAAGAAAGAATATCAACCAAGCATTATCGAAGTACCTATTTATTCTTGTTTCCGTGAAGGTATGAACGTATCTGAGTTCTTTATTTCAACTCACGGTGTGCGTAAAGGATTGACCGATACTGCCTTAAAAACAGCAGAATCTGGATATTTAACACGTCGTTTAGTTGACGTTGCACAAGATGTGATTATCTGTGAAGATGATTGTGGAACAGATGAAGGGTACTTAGTTGAAGATATCATCGATACTAAAAACAATACGATTATTGAATCATTATATGATCGTCTAGTTGGACGTTATGCATTTGACGATATTACAGATGATCATGGGGTAGTATTGTGTGAAAAAGACCAATTCATTGATGAAGTAACAGCACATGCAATTGTGGATGCTGGTATTAAAAAAGTGTATATTCGTTCGACATTTACTTGTCAAAGTAAAAATGGTATCTGTCGTAAATGTTATGGACGTAATATGGCGACTGGTAAATTGGTTGAACAAGGTGAAGCAATTGGTGTTATGGCCGCCCAAGCCATTGGTGAACCAGGTACTCAGTTAACCATGCGTACATTCCATACTGGTGGTGTTGCTGGAGACGATATTACTCAAGGTTTACCGCGTGTTGAAGAATTATTTGAAGCACGTAATCCAAAATTCATGGCTGTTTTAAGTAAGATAGATGGTGAAATTGTTGATATTGTTGGTCAAGAAGGTCAAGGTGGCTTTATTGTTACTGTAGCGAACCAACAAGATCGTATCGAACATAAGTGTGATGCGAGCGAAACGGTATTAAAAACATTATCCGTTGGCAGCAAAGTACATGCCGGTGATCCGTTAACGGAAGGTCAAATTTCACCAAAAGAATTATTGAACTTAGCCGGAGTACAAGCAGCTCAAAACTACATTTTAACTGAAGTTAAAAAAGTATACGCTTCACAAGGTATCGACATTAGTGACAAACACATTGAAGTCGTTATTCGTCAAATGTTGAAGAAAGTTATTGTGACTGATGCAGGTGGAACAGGATTAACGGTTGGTCAATCGCTAAGCTTACCACGCATTAATGAAATCAATGAAAATGCATTTGATGAAGGCAAAGATCCTGCTCAATTCGTACCAATGATGTTAGGTATTACAAAAGCAAGTATTGAAACAGATAGTTTCTTATCTGCTGCATCATTCCAAGAAACAACGCGTGTATTAACAGACGCAGCGGTTCGTGGCAAAGTGGATACATTAAAAGGTTTAAAAGAAAATGTTATCCTTGGTAAATTAATCCCAGCAGGTACTGGATTTACGAGTGAGGATGGTAGTGTTCGTGAATCTACAATTGAAGTTGAAGAATTAGCAGCGCAATTAGTATTGGAAAGAGAAGATGCTAACCGTTTAGCTGCTGAAGAAGATGAACGTCGCTTACCAAAAGAAGTGACGAGCAAACGCATGCGTGATGTGGATGAAGATGAACTAGAGCCAAGCAATGATGAAAGCATCGAAGCACAAAGTGATATCGAAATCCAAGAAATTACGGATAGTACAGAAGAATAGTAAACTTAAAGAGTTATCGCAATATATGTGATAACTCTTTTCTCTACTAGTTTGTTTTTTCTATAGTGATATGATATTAATATATTTAAAGATGTCATATGAATGTTAGAAATGATTTAAACTCAATAAATTTGAACAATATTAAAACTTTTATAAATATTAAGGCAAATGTTCCACTTGTTATTATTTCATCGCTAATGCCTTATTTATTGTCTCGAATTAGCATTTTTCAATTCAAATATCAGTTTAAAATATTTAGCTACAATATTTCTTTTGAGTATGCGCATCCTTTGGTTGTATTAGTTTCTTTATTATTAGTTTTTCTTTGTTCTTTTTTTCAAATTGGATATGCATTAAGTGCTTTGAAAAATAACGACAAGAATACTACTTTAATAAATTTTCTATCTGGTATTCAATGGAAGAAGTTAAATTCGTTTTTGGTAAAAGTAGGTCTTATGTATTTGCTAATAATAGGCGGATTATTTTTTGCAGTCATTCCAGGTATTTTGGTGGCATTTTGTTTAGCGTTTGTACCATATATTGCAATTGATAATGAACAAATCAATATAAAAAACACCTATGCTTTGAGCTATCAGCTTATGAAAAAACATTACAAGGATTATATAGCACTATTAATAAGCTTTATACCACATGATGTTTTTTCAGCATTATCTTTTAAATTGTATGACTTGTATTTAGTTCCTTTAAAGAACTTGAGTGTCGATTTTCAAATTGTTTAATCCAATCATCGACAGATTATTTGATACAAATA